>Ga0049081_10000757_pt1 | contig 12300 bp, 10 predicted proteins | sample GreLakmeER78MSRF_FD_66717 | JGI IMG/M metagenome (GOLD analysis project Ga0049081, IMG submission 66717) | Freshwater lentic microbial communities from great Laurentian Lakes, MI, USA - Great Lakes metaG ER78MSRF | ecosystem: Environmental > Aquatic > Freshwater > Lake | place: Great Lakes...
TGGCGAAATCTAACGGACTAACCCTCGAGAATAAAAATAATATCTTATATGGCTATTTTGGACCTCAAAATACCTCAAGAACTGGCTCCTTGACACTACCGAAAGGTGCAGAAGATTTTGGAAATTACCCGATAAATGGATTTGTAGATATTCAAAAATTACCTGTTTCGGAATTAGGCCTGCCAGATCCTGCGATGAAAATAATTTCCAAATTAAGTCTTTTAAAATTCCACGTGCAAGGAGATAAATTTACATTAGAAATCCAATTTAAAGACGCTTCGCAAAATAGCTTGACTCAAATTATTAATTCAGTAAGTGGGTTGAGCATTTAATGGGCAAAGAAAAATTGATGCGATTTAAAGCCATCAAGGACTTCAATAATGTAACAGAATTTCAATTCAAAGCAGAAAATAACATTCCTATTTGGAAAGACTACTTCGGAAACGACCACCCTCTCATAGTTGAATTGGGCTGTGGAAAAGGAGAATACTCCGTGGGATTAGCAAAACGTTATCCCGAAAAAAACTTTATCGGCGCTGACTTAAAAGGAAATAGAATTTTTATTGGAGCCCGGGATGCTATCCTTAATAGTCTTAACAATGTGCATTTTTTAAGGACACGAATCGATTTCATTACTGACAGTTTTACACCCAATTCAGTTGACGAAATATGGTTGACTTTTTCTGATCCGCAACCTAAGAAGCCGAACAAAAGACTTTCCTCTAGGGTTTTCATAGAGAGATATGCCCAATTCCTGAAACCAAACGGTAAAATTCATATGAAAACAGACTCCGACTTGTTGTTTGAGTATACCTTGGAACAAATTAGTGAATATGGCTATCACATACACTACGTTTTACGGGATGTATATGGTAATATAGAGCAACTACCCCAAACACTACAAGACGAAATGTCCATTAAAACTCATTACGAAAAATTATTTTCGTCAAGAGGCTCAACAATTAAATACTGTCAATTTTCTTTACCTGATAATCTAAAATAATCGAATAAAATCATTACTTTTGCAACCTAATTTATAAAATATGTTTGACGATTTTAGTTTTTCATCATTGAAATTGAAGTTTAAACAAGATAAGAAATTTAGACTCATATCTATTATAACAGGAAGTGTCCTTGTAGTGCTTTTTGGTGTTTTTATTTACAATCAATTTTTTTTTAAACCCAAAGATCAGGAATCTAAATCTATATATTTTGAAACATTGAATTATGCAGATTCCTTGAATCGAACAGACAAAAATGTGAAAACGCTCGAAGCGAAACTTGATGAATACGAGGGGTATTCTGGAGCTTTAGCGGCTGAATTTCTTTTAGCAAGGCAGTACATGAACAAAGGTCAGTTCGATAAAGCAATTAGCTCCCTTGAAAAAATTGAACCGGAAGACACTTACATGACCGTATTTAAAATTGGTTTAATAGGTGACTGCTACAGTGAACAGGGGAAACTATCTGAGGCCTTTGAACAATATACACTAGCAGCAAATACCAATACAAACGAATTTACAACGCCGGTTTTCTTGTTTAAAGCTGGTTTAGTGGCGGAAAAATTAAATCAATTCGGAGAAGCCGCGAACTGTTATAAAAAGATCAAAGAAAATTACAAAGAATTCGGACAGTTAAAGCGTATAGACTATTACGTGGCAAGAGCTTCGAATACAAAGGTCAAGTAATTCATGGCTACTGCTTTAAAAAACTTGTCAAATTTTGACAAAACTAAGTATCCCAATTGTGCCGATTTTAATATCGGCATTGTTGTTTCTGAGTGGAATAGACAAATAACAGAAAACCTGTTAAATGGAGCTTTAGAGGTTTTTACCTCGGTTGGGATTTTACGAGAAAATATCTTGATTGAATGGGTACCTGGAGCATTCGAACTGCCTCTTGGTGCGCAATATATTAGTCGTCATGCCCTCGTTGATGGAATAGTCGCTATTGGAGTAGTCATTCAAGGTGAAACTAAACACTTTGATTATGTATGCTCGGGTACTACGAACGGCTTAATGCAGGTGATGTTGACTGAAAATAAACCTGTTGCCTTCTGTGTATTAACAGATAATAATCTTCAACAATCCATAGACCGATCTGGTGGTAAACACGGTAATAAAGGTGTGGAAGCTGCTGCTGCATGCCTAGACATGCTATTACTCAAGAAAAAACTGATACCATGACCTTAATTAAATCAATTTCAGGAATTCGAGGCACCATTGGAGGCAATGTTGGGGAAGCCTTAACTCCATTAGATGCAGTAAAGTTCAGTGCCGCATACGGAACTTGGTTGCAGAATAGATTTCCATCTAAATCGCTGAAAGTAGTGATCGGAAGAGATGCTCGTTTATCTGGGAATATGATTTCACAACTGGTATGTCAAACACTTGTAGGTCTTGGTATAGATGTTATTGATCTCGAGCTTTCAACCACACCCACTGTGGAAATTGCTGTCCCATTAGAACAAGCACACGGAGGAATTATTTTAACAGCAAGCCATAATCCAAAACAATGGAATGCCTTAAAATTATTGAATGAAAAGGGGGAGTTTATTTCTTCCGCTGACGGTGCAACTGTGCTCGAAATTGCTGAAAAAGAATCTTTTGTGTTTGCCGAAGTAGACGAACTAGGCAACATCGAAAAAGATACTTCATACATGAAAAAACACATAGACTTGATTTTGAACCTTCCATTGGTAGATGCTGAAGCGATTTCCAAAGCTAACTTTCATGTAGTGGTAGACGCGGTAAATTCAAGTGGTGGAATCTTTGTTCCCGCCTTACTGAAAGCCTTAGGAGTTTCTAAAATTACAGAACTATATTGCGAACCTACGGGTCATTTTCCACATAACCCAGAACCTTTGCCGGAGCATTTGACTGATTTATCTTCAAAAATCATAGAAGTTGGCGCTGATGTAGGTATAACTGTAGATCCTGATGTAGACCGATTGGCAATGGTATGTGAGGATGGTTCTATGTTTGGAGAGGAATATACCCTGGTAGCTGTTTCAGATTATGTACTAACCCATACCCCGGGCCCTACAGTTTCGAATTTATCTTCAACTCGGGCACTCCGCGATATAACTGAATCGAGAGGTTTTGTTTATGCCTCGTCAGCAGTTGGTGAGGTAAATGTCGTAGAGAAAATGAAAGAAATAGGAGCAGTTATTGGAGGGGAAGGAAACGGTGGAATTATATATCCTGAATTGCACTACGGAAGAGACTCCCTTGTAGGTATAGCCTTATTTTTAAGCTTACTCGCTCATAAAAAAATGACGGTAAGTGCACTTAGAGATAGTTATCCATCCTATATTATTTCCAAAAATAAAATAGCACTTACCCCAACAATTGACGTGGATGATATCCTGAAAAAAATATCAGAAAAATATGCATCTGAAGAAGTTGATACAACTGATGGGGTTAAGATTTATATCGGAAAAGAATGGGTGCACCTTCGTAAGAGTAATACGGAACCGATTATTAGAATCTACTCTGAATCTTCATCTGAAGCTGCTGCGAATGCATTTGCCCTCAAAATTATCGACGAGATAAAAGCCTTAATTTGAAATGTTGGCAAGTAATGAGAGATGGAGAAGAGATAACGCAAGTTCCTCCTCAGTCAAGACGATGTCATATTCAGCAGTACCTATTCCGTTTATCAACGTACAACGAATATTTCCTTTATCGTTCTTCTTATCCTGATACATCAATTTAATTATATCTTTTATATCGTCAGGAGCTAAATTAATCATGGGAAAACTTGCCGTAATCGTCTTTTCAATTTCCTTGAATTCCATCTCAGAAATTCTTTTTTGTTTCATTGAAATATATGATTCAGCGCACATTCCAAGGGCGACAGCATGACCATGTGAAATCGCCGTTGAATCCATATAATAGGATTCTAATGCATGTCCCACTGTATGCCCGAAATTGAGTATTTTTCTCAATCCTCCCTCTTTTGGATCTTCTTCTATTATGGATGCTTTGATTTTTACGGAATGATAGATTACCTCATTTGAGGTAAGTTCCTCTTCTGAGTGAATGACTTTAATTTTCTCCCATAATTCAATATCTTTAATGAGCGCATGCTTCAACATTTCTGCATAACCATTAAATATCTCCTCAGCGGGCAGCGTACTCAAAAATATTCGATCTATAAAAATATGAGTCGGTTGGGCAAAAGTTCCAAGCTGATTCTTAAACAGATTAAGGTCGATTCCGGTCTTACCACCGATCGACGCATCAACCATTCCCAATAAAGAAGTGGGTATATTGATAAAATTCATTCCACGCTTGTAGACGCTGGCAATAAAGCCTCCCATATCCGATACTACACCTCCACCAAGGTTTATAACTAAATCTTTTCTGCCAAAACCATATTCTGTAAATGCATTCCAAACTTGAAAGCAAACTTCCATAACCTTATTTTCTTCGCCACATGGCAATAAAATAATTTCAGCTCTTTCTAACTCCGGGAAATTGGTGATAAGATACTCCAAACAGGAATCATGAGAATTTTCATCAACTATAATGATGATATTCAAACTTTTATATTGATCAAGGACAGTTTGAAAACTCGAAGATAATAGAGATCCAATTTCAATAGAATAGTCAGAACCGTTGAACGTATACATCCTTGATTAATTAATCAAATGTAAATAAACTTTTTCTTTGCTAAGCATTAAAAAAAAGCAATTAATTTTGGTAAATGATTTCATTCGACAATACAGAGATCGCTTTCAGAAGTAAAACCAATACAGATCTTAAAAGAGCTTATTGGTTGTTTAAAATAATTGCATCACCCACAGTAGTAAAAATAGGAAAAGTAGCAACCAATTTCTTGCTAGCTATCCGATTACCAATTTCTTGGGCTATAAAAGCAACTATTTTCAAACAATTTTGCGGTGGGGAAACAATACCAGATTGCGATAAAACCATAGATACCTTAGGGCAATTCGGTGTTGGGACAATTTTAGATTACTCCGTTGAAGGTAAAACTAGCGACGAAGATTTTGACAAAACTGTTAACCTAATTATAGACACTATTCGTAGAGCAAAAGACGATAAGAATATTCCTTTTGCCGTTTTCAAGGTTTCAGGGATAGGTCAATTTGATTTACTCGAAAAAGCATCCGACAATCTTTATACCCCCACTGTAGAGGAACAAAAAAGGATATTGACAATCAAAAATAGAATTGAAAAAATTTGTCAAGCAGCTTACGATGCTCAGGTATCCGTATTTATTGACGCAGAAGAAACTTGGATTCAAGATATTGTAGACCAATGGACCAACGAACAAATGATCAAGTTCAATTCAACATTCCCAACCGTTTATAATACCCTTCAAATGTATCGACACGATAGGCTTGCGTATTTAAAGGAAATGCTATCATTTGCCAAAGAAAATAAACTAATTTATGCGGTAAAATTAGTAAGAGGCGCATACATGGAAAAAGAGAGGGCTCGTGCTATGAGTAAAGGTTACACATCACCAATTCAAGCAGATAAAATTGCGACAGATGCAGATTATGATGCCGCATTAGCCTTTATAATTGACCATCAAAGCCATTTTGCACTCTGCGCGGGAACGCACAACGAAGAAAGTTCATTGAAACTTTCTCAACTTATGACTCAACAAAGTATTTCCCCAGCTAATTCCAGATTTTATTTCTCCCAATTATTGGGAATGAGTGACCATATCTCCTACAATCTTGCCAACGAAGGATACAATGTGGCCAAATATGTACCATTTGGGCCCATACGCGAGGTGATGCCTTATTTATTAAGAAGAGCTGATGAAAACACTTCGGTTGCGGGGCAAACAAGTAGAGAATTGAGTTTAATTAAAAAAGAAAGAAAACGAAGGAACGCCTAAATTCAAAGTGCAAAAAGCACGAAATGCGTATTTTCTGCAATTTTCAATTCCAAACCTCCCTCTTTGTACTTTTCATTTTTAGCTATCAGGATAAACATACATCCCTTAGATTTTAAGGTATTAAGGAACGTTTTATCTTTCAATTGTTCATCAGAAATTACCCATCCCTTTCTATGACTCAGGTAAAGAAGTTGAGGATTACCATTTCCATTCACGGCAATTAATTGGTCGGAAGATACATGAGGATGAATAAACGATTCTGCCTCAATTTTATACGCTTCGCTTTTTTTAATGAATAAATCATGCTGCTGATTGGCGATCCCCTCCACTGTCAATAAAAGTAATAATCCGATCAACAGCCTAGGATTTTTAATACACGTCAGGGCATATCCTGCCACAATAGCCATAATTGGAACAAAAGGTAAAATGTAATAGGAATGATGATGAAAGTAAAATCCTGACTTCAACATGTAAATAAAAAAGGAAAAAGTCAGAAACAGTATGTAGGTTATTAGCTGCCTCTCACTCTTGATTATCAGGTAAATTAACCCGATCACACATAAACCAAAAGCCAAAAAACCGGAAAAAGCATCGAAATAAAACCTGTGAAAGGTGGCCGTAAGATGTGCATATAATTCAAAAAATCCTTGACCAATACCCATGCCTGAATTATACCATTGACCATAGGTATCGGATAAATAAGGACACCACACGAAATACCAGTAATAGGGTGGTATCAGGGCAAGAATTGACGTTAAAATAAATACAACTACCTGTTTTCGAGGAGGATTTTCTTTCAATATAAACGGTATGAAGATTATCAAATAAAATAAGGCTGGTATTTTAGACAACATTCCTAAAGTCCCAAAGAGAAAAAAACAAGATAATTGAATTATTTGCCCCTCTTTTAAATACTTGAAGCCATGAAAAAGAGCAATGAACATCAGGGAAACACAAAATGTATCGGGCATCATTTTTCTGGAAAAGGCAAACCAGCTAGAAATTAACAAAAGATAGGCAGCAAAAAATGCCAAGCGATCGTTGAAGAGTAATTTTACTGTTTTATAAAAATAGAAAATACCGAAAGAACTGACTATTAAATTAATCAATCTACCATACCAATGTTGGTAATCAAATAACAAGGAAAAGAGATAATGTAGATGATTTAAGAGCGGGAATTCCATGCCTATTATACCTGTAGCACCTACGGTTTCGTCAATTCTTGGGTAAAAAATATTAGCCTCTATTTCAAGAAAATTTCTCGCCACCATGAGTCCTGTAACTTGACGCCAATTATGAGAGATTTCGAGAGGAGCATTGGTGATTCCAATTAAACGAAGGACGAAAAATAAGAGTATCCAACATTCAATTCTAGTGGCATATCGCTCTTGAAAAACTTTCCAAGTGCGAATCATTTTATGATCACTTTACAAGTTTCAAAGCCCTTTTCACTTCTAAATTGAAACCAGTAAATGCCCGGAACAAGATAATCAACAGAATATTCAAATTCACTACCTGTTATTTCAAAAACCGCGACTATTTTACCTTCAGGACTCAAAATACTACATGAAGAGTTATTCGGGGAAACAATATGTATTTTATTATCTGTAGGATTCGGGAATACCCTTATGACACCGATAATATCCTCTGACAAGTTAACCAATTGCCTAATATCGTTTATAGTTGTGTATTGATTAGTGACCGGGAACTGGTTGTGATTTCCTACTTTCATTAAATAAACATGCCCTCCCCCATTCGCCGATGTTTCACAAACCCATTGGCAATCACTCGTTCCCAAAAATACAGTGGAATTATCTGAGGTAGTTATGACTTGGCCGATATACTCCATTTGATTATATTCTATGGACACACTTTGATCTAACCAATACATATCGTTGGCTTCAAAGTTTGCTAGTAACATATCGTAAACTCTCGTGGGATGCGCAAAATCGTATTTTGACATAGCAATTGCCATACGATTACCTGATGGGATAAACACCATTTCATTAGGGATTTTACTTGAATTCGATTCAACTTGTAGGTAGCCTGTTATGAAGGTTCCATCCCAGTTGTACCTACCAAAAAAGGGATCGAAGTCTGAGGAAGAATTTTTTGAATACCCCATACCGTAATAAAATGTTGGGGCTACAGCCAATTCTGTAATTCCAGATTCTCCCGAAATTTCATGGATTGTATCTTGCCAAACTATTTCCCCTTGATTATTGAATTTCATTACAAAACCTTTTACAAAACCAGAATCAGCCATGAAATACTCCCCACCCACTAAATACAAACTGTCTTCAACGCGTATAACGGAATTCGCCTTGTCAGCGCCAAAGCCACCAAATTCTCGGGTCCACAAGGAGTCGCCATTTTGATCAAACATAGCCATAAACATATTCGATTCCCCCTGAATGGGCAATGTTTGCCCTACTACCAAGAGGGAAGAATCCTTTGTCCAAATAGCATCATTTACCCGCTCCCAACCAGGATGCTCCAACGTTTTCTCCCATTGTAATGAACCATCAAGTCCGGTTTTAACCAGGTAAATATCATAATCTCCTTGAGATGAAAAGGAACTAGACTGTCCTACAAGAAAAAACCCATCGCCACTTCTATGTAATACTCTTCTTGCTCCATCTACTTCTGGCCCTCCGTAGGCGTGACTCCACAAATAATTTCCAAGACTATCCACATGCAACATAAATGCCGCTTGATTATCTCCCCAACTACTCGATGATCCCACAATAACATAGCTTGAGTCCTGCAACTGGACGACATCCTCCCCTTTATCGTATCCAGCGCCGCTATACAGCCGATAAAAAGAACTTTGGGCAATGCTTAACGAAGAAATGAATAAGAATACTGTTAAAAGACGCATTGAACTTTAAGTTTAAAAGATTCCCCGGAGCGTAGTAATAAATTTTCACTAACCATTCCAACATATACGTTTCGGAATGACAAATGAGAATAATTACCAAGCATAAAATTGGCACTACCGCCGTATGATAAATTTGTTCCAATATGCCACTTGATCTTTCCTCTGAGAGGGACACAAAAATCTACGCCAGCAAAAACTTGAATATCCGATAGATAAAACATCCTAACGCCATAAAACTCTTGAATCATAGACTTGGAAGTGGTATTAACCATTTTTGATAGTTGGACGGAAAAAGGTAACATTACCCAAGACTTTTCTTGTGCGGATAATATACCTAGTTCATTCAATAGTTGAGAAGACGAATCTAAAAGAGATACCCCTCCGGTTAAATCATCGAAAGTTACACCTGTAAATTCTATCAAAGTGTCTGCGCGATAGGATCTCGAGGAAGATGCTCTTACGATTCCAATATTACTTAATTCCATACGAAAGAATAAAGGGTCACCATTATTCTTTAACACGTGAAATCGCTTGTCAATATCCACGGACGCACCCAATCCTGAAGAGAATGATCCATTACCAAACTGACGAAATTTACCATTCAGTAATACTTGAAGTGTATCAATATCTGGTGATTGGTATAGACCGCCGTTGTAAACATGTAAATCTGTATAATTAGTTAAGTTTACGAAATTCAAATGCAGAGAGGAACTTGTCTTTTTATCAATTAAGCCAAATCCTATTTTTTCGAAGGTAAAATTCTGAATCCTTGACCCAGAAATATCTGCAATTTTTCCTACAAAAGGCCCGTTGCCATAAAAAGCTAGTTGAAAAGCTTGAGTAGTAAAGTTCGCAGTCAAATAAGAAGCCACACCCATTTTCACTGACCACCCGAGCCGCTTATTTCGAAAAAAACTTCCCTTTGTATTTCTGTATGAAACTTCACTTTGAATATCTGAATAAAAAAGATTTACATTTTTCATCCTACTCAAATTCTCGTCCTTTATTTCAGCAGAAATGTCTCCGCCATAAAAAAGCTTAGAAGCAAGATTTCTGTTCAGAGAATTTCCATTGTATTGTGCACTCCCATCGAACCACAACTCATGGGCATTATCCACAATCGTATCTTGTATAATTGGCAACCAACTTTGTGCAAATGCGCCATTTGATAGATGAACAAAAAGTACAAACTTGATTACATTTTTCATCAATATACTATTTTTGATTGCATAATAGCGCTTAATTTAATAGCCACATAGGCTCCATAAGGAACTGATAAGGGTATATTGACACCTGTGGTAGCATCAGGAGAATCTAAGCGAAGTTCAGCTATTACTTTTGTTATCTCTGGAAGTTGAGAAATAATTTCTTCGCTTATTGGAAAATTAATGGTTGATTTTTTCTCTTTCAATCCAGTTTGGGTATTAAAAGTCCCCATTTCTGAACCCGAGATCTGAGCATCTGCGATTACCGTGAAGAGAATATCTCCGGAGTCAGTTGCCAAATATAAAACAGGCGAGGCGCTAAAAGGAAAAGCATTAGCTGCTTTCAATTGAAAATATCCTGAAGTAATATGTGTCTTAGCGGTATTTTGGGAGAGACTCAAATCAAAAGTATCCCTCAAAGTCAGTCCATCTATGCCTAAAGTCATTGGCATTGCCGTATTCACTTTTAATTTAATTCTACTGTTCGGGAAAATTTCGTCTGTACTGCCTGAGATATTACCCCAAGGATTCAGTTGTAATTGATAGCCTACCTCTTGCATTCCTCCCAAATTCTCGACGTATTGCTCCATATTACTGTTGGAGGGTGTAAAATTTAGAACTGCTAAGGAAGGAATGAGCGTATTCCATGCCCCACTTGCTGCATTCACTAAAATTGGGTTATTAAGTTGAGAAGAAGATAACTGAACACTGTTCCCCTGGGAGTTTGTATTTTTAGCATAAGTCATTGAAGCGCGCATGGATAACTTCATTCCATTCTCGATGGAGAAAACAAAATCTGTGGAGGGAATGTCTAGACTTCCAGAAACCACATTTGATAAGTAAGGAATTACAAATTGTGATGTATCTGATAGAACCGAGGACCCAAAATATCCTTTGGCATAATTTAATTTAATATCCCGAAGAGTTGCTTCAAAGGAGAAATCGTGATTTGATGTTACATTGGTAACGATACCCATGGGATCGGTTTTAATACTCAATTTGGATTGCAATTTATTATAATTCAATCCACTTTCTCCGGTTAAATCTAAATCATAGTTTGAAATATCCAATGAGGTTTCAGCCGAAGAAGGATTGGAAATACTCCCAGCTGGAACGGCTAATACATGGGATAAATTTAGCCCCCCTAGCGTCGTAACTCCGGGTAATTCAACGGTGAAAATTACTGCCGTATTAAGTGGGTTGAATACTTTTAGGTCTATTCTTCCTTTAGATAATGTGGCTTTTTTCAACATTACTTCACCTAAAGAAAGCGGATGTTCTTCGATAGTATTGACAAACTGTGAGCCGGGCTGTACATTTGAAAGATTGAGCGTAGGAGTGAACAATTGGGAAATTGTAGTGTCAGGTATCGCCAACAAGTCATTAATTCCGATATTCAACAAAGTTCTCGATAAGTCTAGCTGAATACTTCCCGGTAGATTCGCCACTAAAGTTGAATCATTATAAAACGATGACAAGTCTAGAGTGTCCCGTGCAATTGGCGTGACGAGTTCTTGATTCCAAGTAGTTGGTTTCTTTTTACACGAAGTGAAAACAACGAGTAAAAGTAATATGCTTGCTACAAATTGCATTAAGGCTAATTTACAGATTTCTGACGATAATTTGTTTACTTTTTTGTGTGTTTCACTTTTATTATTTTACCTCCTACAGTACTGACAAATAAGACTTCTCTATGAGTTAAAGCTGCAAAACAATTCTCCGTATTCATGGCAATCCATGTGTTTCCAAAATCTTCCGAATAATCCACCCCATTACTTCCTCCAGAAAAAAGAACCTTGGTTTTTTTATTAAACACTACTGAAGACCTGTAACCATAAGGTAATTTTTGAGGCTTTACCCATGAATATACCCCTTCAGATTGAATTAAACTTGTATGCTCAAGGTTATTCGGTAAGGTATAATCACCACCAACTAATATGATTTTGGCTTCATTATTTTTTCTCTTTGAAACAACCGACATAGAATAAGCACCGCAACTGATACAAGAGGGGAATGGGAGTGCTTGGCTGATCCATGTATTTCCTTTATCTGTTGAAGTAAATAATCTTGAATGCATACCTCCGGTCACGAAGTACCATGTATTACCCTCAATGAAAACCGTAGACCCACTGGCAGCAAATGCCGCTTCACCCTCTAAAGAAGAGACTTTTGGTAAAGGCTTCCATTCATTGGTTGCCCCAAGGGTATACAAAGCGAAAACACCATTCACGGGATCTCCCATTAGGAAACCTCCTCGCCTGCTGATATGAAAACCATCTAAAAATACCGCTTGATTGTCTTGGGTGAACGTTTGCGAATGAATAAGTTTATATGAAG
>Ga0049081_10000758_pt1 | contig 12294 bp, 18 predicted proteins | sample GreLakmeER78MSRF_FD_66717 | JGI IMG/M metagenome (GOLD analysis project Ga0049081, IMG submission 66717) | Freshwater lentic microbial communities from great Laurentian Lakes, MI, USA - Great Lakes metaG ER78MSRF | ecosystem: Environmental > Aquatic > Freshwater > Lake | place: Great Lakes...
GCAAGGCCCTTCCAGAGGCGGGCGCGGGGCCATTCTGTAGCGTCGGCTGCTGGCTTCCAGCTTGCTTTGGCGTAAGTCACGCCGTCGCTTTCCAGCCGAGCGTAGGGGTAGCATAGCACGCGCCCTGATGGCAGCGCATACCACAGGTGCTGACCGTCAAAAAGATACGCCACGCGCCCGGCGCTGAACTCATGGCCTGGGTTTCGCATGGCGCGGGTGTAGGCTTCTTCCAAGTCCTGCCAGAAGCGCACAGACCACGGGTTAGCCCTGCGCCACGCCTCGACGATCCTGCGGGCCTGCGCCTCCTCGAAGTGAACGCCATAGGCCCGGCCCATCGCAGCGAAGGCGCCCACGCCGCCGGCAAATCCTAGGGCCAACTCTTGCACCTTGCCGACTTGGCGCTGCTCGCCAGTGACGGCCTCATAGGCCACGCTGTAGGTCGCTGCGGCGTTGACCTTGTATGGGTCCAGCTTCTTGCGGAACACGTCCAGCTTGGCCTCGCCGAAAGCGCTCGCAGCCAGCCACGGGTTGACGCGGCCCTCGATGGCCGACCAGTCGGCGACGACGAAGTGTTTGCCCTTGGCGGGGATCAGTGCGGGCCTGAGCATTCCCCGCAGAACATCTGTGACTCGTTTTCCGTAGGCAGGGACAATGTTATGTCCTCTGACCATAGCCTGTCGTACTGCATCAGGTTCTTTAGCGCACTTGCGAGTGAAATTATGCACTTGGAGTCCATAGCTCGATGCACGACCAGTGGCGGCACCCCCAGCGAAGACAAAAGCGCCACGGACTCGGCAATCCTCGTCGTCTGCCAGGTCTGCCATGCGGCTGAACTTCGCAACTGACGACGCCCATAGGTCGTCGGCGCACTGTATAACCTCGGCAACAGCGCTCGGTATCTCATCGGGGTTCTCCATCGCGAGCAGGTTCGCTCGCACAGTCTTATCAATCGAATATTTGTCCTTGACCAGCATCAGCTTCTTGGCCTCATCACCCACGCGCTCAAGCACCCATTCGCGCATCTTGGGCGAGCGCACGCTGGTGATCTCGCCGTCGGTCAGCTCTGCCACGCGCTCTTCGATCTCGACCAGCTCGTCGTGAGCGTAGCGCATCGCAGCCTTGGCAAGCGGCACGTCCACCAGCACGCCTCGGTCGTTGATGCGCTCGTTGACGTAGTAGTCCATTAATTCTGACTCAGTGAGGGGCCGCATGGCCTTGCTGATCTCGCGCATGGCCCGCACGTCCTGCTCGCAATAAGCAATCATCTCGGCCATCAGGCCGGCGTCCTCGCGGAAGTTGCCGTCGGCCTGCGGGATCGACAGCAGCCGGATCAGTTGCGCGCCCCGGTGGTCCTTCTTCATGCTGACGCTGGCGAAGCGCCCCACGTCGTCCAGTGAGCCAGGCGCGCAGTTGGCTCTGGCCTGCGTGGCAGTGCAGTAGAACTGCTCCAGCTTGAACGGTACTTGCAAGACGTACCAGAAGATCAGCCGCTCGAAAGCGGCGTTGTGGGCGTAGATAGGGCCCTTGTGGGCGTAGATGCGCTTGGGGATTGGTTGCCCCGGCACCCACGTCTGGACCTCATCATCGTCGAAGGCGTAGGACATGCACAGCACTTCGGTGCTCATGTCCTGCGCGTAGTTGTAGACGCCTTTGCTGCCAAGGTCAACCCGGCTGCGCGTCTCGAAGTCGATCCAGAGGATCATAAAAAAGCAGGGGCCGAAGCCCCCGCTCTCAATCAGGCCGCACGACGACGACGGCCAGCAGCAGGCGCTGCCTCAGCAGCCGGCTCGGCCTCAGCCTCGCCAGTCATGCTGACCCACTCCACGACCTCGAACACGGGCGTATAGATACGGCCATAGCTCTTGTGGGTGTAGTGGTCCTTGCCCAGCTTGACGACAGGCACCGGCTTGGACTGGTCCTTCTCCACTTGCGTGGCGATCTCCACAGCCAGAGCCTGCACAGCCTTGCGGCCGCCGACGCTGGTCGTGGTGAACCGCGCTTCCATGCCGGCGTCTTCGCCAGAAATGCACTTCAGGCTCAGGCCCGTCTGCGGCTCCCAGCCCTTCTTCGCGCCAGGAGGCGCTGCTTCTAGCTCAGGCAGGGGCTCAGTGACAGACACCAGCTTCTCGGCCAACACCTCGCCGTCGCCCCAAGCAATGAAGCCGTGGACGAAGGAGAAGGGGTTGACCGCCCAGGTCGAGTCAGACTCGGCCTCGGTCTGGTCAGCGCCAAAAACCCAGTGGCCGGTCCGGTCCATCTTGATGATGGACGTAGACACGGCACTGACGTCGGTGGCGATGCTACGCAGCGCGGTCGAGAGGGAAGTGACGGAAGGCAGGTTAGCGCCGGAGAACTTGACTAAATTTGACATAACTATCTTTCAGAGTTTAGAAAGGGCTTTTGACAGCCCGATGAACGACTGCACCGCTGGCCGGGGATCATCCACCGGGGCGAGCGTCGTACCTGACGACTCGGACTTGATCAAGTCCTCGGGCAGTTCGCTAAAGCGCTTTTTGAGCGCCTTCTCGGCCTGCGCCGGGGACATGATCGAAGTCTCGACGACGACAGATTCTTTCAGACCGATTGACAGCAACGCCTCTTTGGCTTTGTTCTCATCGGTCCACTTTCGCCGCGCTTGCTTCTGGACTATCTTGTAGCCAGGCACATCAGCGCCCTTCTCAAGCAGCCCAAAAGCAAGCGCACGCAAATCTTTAATCCAATCTTCCAAGAGGTCGGCAGTATGCAGATGCTTTGCCAGCGTGTCAACATCCATGTTGATGATCTGCTGCTTGATCGCGCGGTCCACAGCGCCGGTCATCTGCGGGCAGATCGGCTTGGCCGCGCACCAGCGGCAGTGCTCGCCCTGCGCCAGCGGCGCGTCGTCTTGCAGCGCGGTCTTGACCGCAGACACTAGCTCGTGCTCAAATTGCTTGATGCGCTCCTTGGTCGTCACCCAGCGCCTGACCGCTGGTGGCTGAACGATGACGCACTCAATCTCGTCAGCGCCGTCGAAGGCCCACTTCAAGTCATCGGTACGCATGGCCGCTGCGGCGTAGAACATCAGTTGCGCGTTCTCTACAGCATCGACAACAACACCGTCACCAAACTTCCAATCAAGGACCACAGCACGCTGACCAATACGCCCAACAAGATCAGTGCTACCAAACACTCCAGGCAGAAGATCGCCGAAGCCAACACGTGTTTCCACCTCGTATACCAAGTCACCGTGGGGATCGATCTCGTCGAGCGCGTCCAAGGCAGGCGTAATCTTCTCATCATATAGCTCCTGTGTGAGCAGTTGATCCTTGTACTTGAACTGGCCGATGACGACGCCCTGATCGAGCAAGATGCGGCTGATGACGTCATGCAGCATAGTGCCGCGATCAGCATGGACGCTGGACGGCTGCGGGGGCATCTTCTGCACCAGCTTGACGCTACCAGGGCACATGATGACGCGCTTGGCGGTGCTACCGCCGACGATGTTACTGTGCTGCATTGCGGGCTTTCAGCATGGCATCAGCCATTTTGTAGGAAAAATCTGCAATTAGGGGCAAAGTCTTAGGCCAATGTTCTGGTGGCAGTGTTGCATTAACTAATGCAGATGGCATCGCCTTAGCCGCGAAGTAGTCGCGCAAGGTCATGCCTGTCGTTTTCGGCTCGTGTAAGTGCTCGATGGTGTGCGGGAACGCTGGTATGTCTGTCATGTCTGTACTCCAGTTGATTGATGAGGACTGCATCATAGCACGAAAAAAAGTAGTTGCACAAAAGTTTTTGACCCGCTATGATGGCGGCCCAATCAATCAACTGGAGTCCACTATGGAACACTACATCCGCACACTGCCCGCCGAAGCTATCTTGGTAGACGAGCACGGAGACGCCGTGTGGCTGACCATCAGCATTGAGCGCGGCCGCGCCAGCACGATCTTGACCCGCGAGCAGGCGCAAGAACTGATTGCTGCACTGCAAGAGGTGATCGCATGACTTGGCCGTTCCCGCCCTTCCCCAACCCACTCGACAAGCCCGGCCAGCCGCCAATTAAGGAACAAGACCATATGCCGTTGTTCGATGACTGGCCTCAGTTTGCTTGCCCACCATGCAACCACGACTGTGACCAGGGCAGAAAGTGCCCCAACAGAAAATGAGAGAGTCAACCATCGAGAAGCACTTCGTTGCTAAGGTCAAGGCTCTTGGCGGCATGGCGTACAAGTTCACCAGCCCGGCGCATCGAGGCGTGGCCGACCGCGTCGTCTGCCTGCCCGACGGCAGCACTTGGTTCGTCGAGTTGAAGGCGTCGGGCGGTCGGCTGTCTGAATTGCAAAAAATCTTTCAGTCTGACATGGCGCGGCTGCGCCAGAACTACGCTTGTCTATGGTCAAAGGAGCACGTTGATGCTTTCATTGCGTCCGTATCAAGAACAGGCGGCTGACTTCCTGTACGAGCACGACCGCGCCATGATCTTGGCGCCAGTCGGTGCGGGCAAGACAGCCATTACGCTGACGGCCATGTACGACATGCTGTACGAGGGCCACGTCAAGCGTTGGCTTGTCGTCGCGCCCCTGCGCGTTGCCACCAGCGTCTGGCCGCAGGAGCAGCCTAAGTGGGCGCCTTACATGAGTATGTCCATCTGCGTCGGCACGCCACGCGAGCGCCTGATGGCCTACGCAGCCGACACTCAAGTGATGGTCGTTAACTACGACAACCTTCAGTGGCTGTCGGAACTAAACCTTGACATCTTCGACGGCGTGGTGTTCGATGAGCTGACGCGCTTGAAGAACCCAAGCGGCGCCAGGTTCAAGGCGCTGACTAAGGCGCTCAAGTGCTCGATCCGCTGGGGGCTGACCGGCAGCTTCACCAGCAACGGCTTGGAGGACGTGTTCGGGCAGTGCAAAATCATCGACCAGAAGCTGCTTGGCCGCAGCAAGGGCGCGTTTCAGCAGCAGTACTTCTACTTGGTCAACAAGGACTACAACGACTGGCAGCCGCGCCCCGGCGCGCTGGAGCAGGTCATGGCCCGGATCAAGCCGGCCACCTTCGTGCTGGAGCCAGGCGAGTACAAGGACAAGCTGCCGCCGCTGCACACGGTCGAGGTGCGGATGGACCTGCCCGACCGCAAGCCGTACGAGGACATGAAGAAGGACTTTGTGACGCGCTTTCCGGATGCGACTGCGGTGGCAATCAACGCCGCCGTAGTGACGCAAAAGCTCTCGCAGATGGCCGCAGGGTTTGTTTACACGCCAGAGCCGGTCTGGTTCAGCGGCCACAAGTTCGACCGGCTGGAGGAACTGCTAGCCGAGAACCAGCAGGCCAACACTATCGTCTTCTACAACTTTATCGAGGAACTCAATGAGCTACAGCGACGCTTCCCTCACGCCCGAACGGTTGACAGCATTGATGACTGGAACGCCGGACGAGTACGCCTTCTATGTCTGCACCCGCGATCCGCCGGGCACGGGCTCAACCTCCAGCACGGCGGGCACCACATCGTTTGGCTCAGCTTGCCTTGGAGCCTTGAGCTGTTCGAGCAGGCCAACGGGCGCTTGCACCGATCCGGGCAGCGCCACGACGTCTGGTGCTACGTCATGATCGCCAACCAGACGGTCGACGAGAAGATATGGGCCGCGCTGCACAGCAAGCAGGCGGTCAGTGACATTGCAATGGAGAGCTTGAAATGAACACTTTGAAAGACCGTATTCGCTCGACGAAGGCGCAGTTCCGCATCGCCGTCAAGCAGTACAACCAAGCGCAGCGCCTGATGGAGCGGCTGAAGAAATCACTCGAACAACTGGAGAAAAAAGATGAACTGGCGCGAGCTAAACAAAAAGCTAAACATGCTGACCGAGGATGAGGTGCTGGCGCTGCTTGAGATTGAACGCCAAGGCGCCAAGCGCGTGACGTTCTTGGAGCGCCTGCACCAGCGGTACGCCATGCTACGCGCAGCGCGGGAACGAGTTGAACTACTAAAGGAGGCCGTAAGATGAAAGCCCGTATCCTAGACCCCAACTTTAAGTACATCTGCGCGGCAGCGACGGACATTCAAGCAACCTGGCGCAAATTTGGATGGAGACCACTTAGTGAAATGCCCGACATGCGGAGCCTGGACGGAAGTGAAAGAGACACGCCAGAAGAACGGCTACATACAGAGAGCGAGGATATGCGGCAATGAGCACCGATTTTTCACAGAAGAACGCGCCAGACTTCCAAAGCTGGCAGCCAGCGACGCTGGCAAAGTTCGCGCAGGACGCCTACGCAAAGATGCAAGAGCAGCAGGACGAGATCATGCACCTGCGCCAAGACCTGAAGACGGCGATTAACGCCTATCGGGACTTGTTACGCCGTTAGCGTTTTGGACTCGGCCTCAACCGAGTCCAACCGGCGCATCCAGCCTTTGCCGAACGTGGCGAAGGTGGACAGGCTCTTGTAGTGAGCTTCACGCAGATCGCAGAACTTCTCAATGAGTTCATTGGCGGGCATGGCCGTTACAGCGGCCAACGTCTTGGGGCCGATCTGCCCGTCAACTGGGACGCCTACGGCTTGCTGGAGGAACTGAGCAGCCCGGCCAGGACCAGCATTAACGGCGCAATCAACAACGCACAGATCAACACCAGAAGGAAGCTCATCACCGCGAACGACATCCCAGTAACGCTTTTTATACAGCGGCGCAACCATATCAGGCGTGAGCGAGCGCATGTCGGCTTCGGTGGCAGCACCACCCGACCAGTCTTCCCAGACACGTTTAGTCACTCCTAGGTTAGTCATGCCGCCAGGGTCGGCAGGATGGTTGACGTAACCACCCTCGTACTTGAGGATGTGCTTGAGCGCTTCTTCCCAATTGTGTTTCATTTTTTCGCCATCATTTCTGTTTTGGCTTGCGAGCCGGCAGACGAGCCAAAGTAGTAGGCGATGATACCCGTCCAAGCGGTGCCCAAGCTGCCCAGCATCATCAAGATGGCCGGGTTGTTGCTGTCAACTTGGTTGAAGAACATCATCACCACGATGCCAAAGAACCCGATGGTGACCGCGCTAGCCAGGATAGGCGGCATCATCGAGCGGGTGGTGGCCTGCATCTCGCGGGCGCTCTTGCGGTCGTCCACAGCCAGCTTCTCGAAGTTTAGCCCCAACTCCTGCGCCTGCTTGGCAAGCTCAATCTCGGCCAACTTTAGCTGCGCCACTTGATCGGCGCTGAGCTTGTTGCTAGAGATCATGTCTTGGACCTTGTCCTCATCCACGCCGATGGCTTTGGAGATGGCCGACACAGCCATGCCGGCTAGCGGGCCACCCAGCGCGGTGGCGACGGTGGGTGCGATCTGTTTAAGCCAGTCCATGCTCACTCCTTCTTCGTGGTGACAACGTCATCACCCTTACGAACGGTAACCTTGTCACCCTCAACGTCAACGCGCATTGGCTGCTCAAGGCGGTCGAGCTTGTCGATCAGTTGCTTCATGACCTCAAACTCGGGCTTTTCTTGTTTGGTGTTTGCGCCAGCGATGCCGTTGAGCATGGAGATGAGCGCGGTCAAAGCGGCGCCCAGCAGGCCCATAACGGCGGCGATCTTCTCATTTTCCAGCACCACGCTAGAACCGACGCCGATCACGATGATCAACGTGATGTAGAAGAGGCCGCTTTCACCAATCGCTTTACCAGCCACTTCCTTGGCGGTGCTCTGCGCTTGCAGTCTGCTCAGCTCAACTTTGGCCTGTTCTTTGATAAGCGCGAGTTCGTGGTTCAGGTCTTGGTCTGACATATTTACACCTTCAGCAGCTCCAGAGCCACGCCAGCAACAACGCCAGGCAGCGCGGTCGCTATGGCGTCCCAAACGTCAGGCTGGCCTTCTTTGCGATACCACTGCTGAAACTCGTAGAAGATGCCAAACACGATGCCACCGATGGCAACGGCCCAGCCTACAGATAGAAAGTGGACCGCGCCAAAGACGATGGTCGAGCCAACGCCCATGCCTAGGTGCAGCAGTTTGTCTTTTGGGATCATTTGTCCACCTTACCGTCGAGCTTGTCGAAGATGCGCCCCAGCATCAACTTGATGTCGGCCATGTCGGCGCGGTAGTCGTCACGGGCGACGTAGTGCGACGGCATCTGGCGCACGTCAGCGTCGAGCCGGTCGATGGCCTGGTAGATGCGGTTGAGTGTCCAACCCCCGAAGAACCCAGCGACGGCGACGGCAATGTTGAAGAGGATTTGGTAGTCCATGATCAAGGTCTTTGAGCAGCGACAGGTGTGGCGATAAGAGTAGACAATAGCGCGTTATTTAATGGCTCAGTAGCCATCAAATTATTAACCGGGCGGTCGTAGGTTGGCAATGCTCGGCGTTGGCCCATTGGGGACAGCAGATAGTTGCGAGCGCCATATGACACCGTGCCGGGCGCCATAGCTCCTAACATAGCCCCCATCGACGCGCCTTGCGCGCCGCCAAACATCGCGCCGGCGCCTGCACCTACGCCGCCGCCCAACGTTGGGCCAAGCATGGTGCCCGCGCCGGGCGTACCCATTGTGCCCGGCGGCACCATCACAGGCCGCGCGGCATTGGCAAAGCGTGCGATCAGGTCAAGATCGCCGCTGAAATACCGCCCCCGCGTTTGCAAATCGTTCGCCAGTTGCCGGGCGTTGACAGAACCCCCACCCTCAACGATTGCATCTTCTACTGCGTGGCTGACCGCCATACGCTGACGCGAAGCGCGGAACTGATCAAGCATGGCTTGCGTGTTTGGGTTTCCGGCAGTTTGGAGCGACCGCTCAATTTGGTCTTCCAAAGCATTGCTGATTGCGCGCTGCGCCAGCCCCATCTCATTGTCGCCGCGAGCCAAATTTGCGCGGGAAGCCTCGCGCAGCGTGCGGGTAGCGCCTACGGCATCAGCGGCGTTAAATTGCCCGACGCGATAGTTAGCCACCAAGTCTTGCACTGGCTGCGGTATGGCGTTAGGAAACGACCGGCCAGGGCCGGTATACGCGGCAAGAACATTGTTTAGCGCGTTGTCAAAATCTTGGTCAGCGCGTACAACGCCAATGTTGTTAAGCGGCGCGTACCCTCGCTGGTACTCTTGCCCGCGAATCTGGCGCATGTTTTCACGAGTGAGCGGCGCGTCATCCGGCAGACTTAGCGCGCGGCGCGACAAGCGATCTGTTACCTGTTGGTTCTGCGACGCAGCCTCTTGCTGAGTGCGGGTCTTGCCGCCCAAGCGTTCAAGCAGCACGTTTTGCGCGCTGGGGGTGATGCTGCCTGGCGTAACAAGATAGCCCTCGGCTTGACCTGCGCGGATCGTCAAGTCGCGCACAGCGTTGCGGGCCTGCTCGGCTTGCAGCCGCGCTTGTCTAGCCTGCGCGGCAGTTGTTATTGCGGAAGGCGTTGCCATAGATACCGCCACGCCCGCTACGGGGCTACCCGTTAGCTCTGTGGTGGTTTGCCCGGCAGTGCCTGCGGCCAGACCTTTAGCCGCACTTGCGCCTATCTCACGCAAAGACGCTGCTGGCGAGATCATGCCGCCCGTAGCGGCTTGCAGACCGACATCAAGAATGCGCTGGCCTGTGGTCATGCCTTCGGTCGGCTTAATCAGCCCCATCCGCTGAAATGCTTCAGACACCGGCTGACGCGGAGCGGTCACTTCAGGCGCCAACGCTGGGTAGCCGGCCGCCGTCACGGCCGTCCCATATGCCATCTTTGCGAGGTTGGCGATGTTTTGCGGCGTGTTAATGAACAAATCCGCAGCGCCAGCAATTGCTTTGTAAGGGGCGCTAGTGGCAACGCCTAGCGTAGATGGCGGCTGACGCGGGCCAGGAATGCCAGATGGCGGCGCGGCAGTAAATTCCGCAAACGGATTTGGCTGCGCGGCAAATTGAGCAAACGGATTTGTCGCCATCACTGCCCCCTTGCACGTTTAGCTGCGCCCGCCCCAAAAATCGCGTCAAATTGCGCGTCGGTGCCCCGGCCAGCCCTAAGAGCGTCGATTGCCGCTTGTGGGATAGCTGGCGCTGCTGCGCCGCCGCCCGCCGCCGCGCCTTGTGTGGGCGCAAGGTACTTTTTAAGCTCCGGTCGGTCAAACAGCGATTTGCCGCCGGGCCCTGAAAACCAAGCATCCTCTGCGCCGTCAAAGCTGTTGTTTCCTGGTCCCCTGCGCCACTCGTTATAAAAGTTGCGCTGCTCTATGTCCCGCTTAAGCTGCGCTTTTGCGACATCAATAATGAACCTATTTGCGTTAACAGTGTTGCCAAGCTGCGCGCCCGTCTGGGTAATACGTTGCGCGTCTGCTTCAGTCTGCGGGCCTTTTTGCTCAAGTTGACGCTGAAGCACAGCTTGTTGCGTGGCCGCCAAAAAAGTCTGCGCGTCTGTAGCAAATTTTTCTGCTTCAGGTACGCCCAACGCCGCCAATACAGACGCGCCAGCTTTCTTAACATCCGTGCCAAACCCAGTGCTAAACCCTTGGTCAAGAATTTTTGCTTGAGTATCCAGCGCAGGCAAAGTTTTTGCCGCCAAGCCAGCAGCTTTAGAAATGTCTTCGTATTGCTTGACAAGAAGCTCACCAAACCTTCCTCTTTCGGCCTTTTCTTGTACAAGCGTAACAGACGTGCCCGGCGCGTGGGTTACTTCTTTTTTCAGCCGTTGCCGGATCAGCGCAGTTTGGTCAGTTTTTGGCAACCCAGATTGCGACAGCAGCCGCTCAAATTCGCCTGGCCGTTGTTTAAGTGCTTCAAACTCTGCAAACCCTGCCGTGGTAAGCGGAAGGCCCAATGCTCGCATAAACTTGGCCTCGGGCGGCGTGGCGTTTTCAGCGCGGATCGTTTGCTGCACGTCCTCGATCTGTTTGAGCACCAGCGCTTTTTCGCCCGCCAGTTCGGGGTTGTTTCCAATTCTGCGGTATTGCGTTTCCAATGCCCTAAGTCGAAGGGCGTTGGCGTCTGGTGCAGCAGCGGGCGCGGCAGGCTGCGCGGCAATCATTGCGTTAGTGGACGCGGGCGCAGCGGCGGGTGCAAGGGCGTTTGCCCCGGCAGCAGCGCCGGCGGGCATACCAAATTGGCGCTGAAGATACGCCAAATTTGTTTCACCAGCAGGCGCCGGCGCGTCGGCAGCGGCGGGTGCAGCGGTAGGTAAAGGTATTCGACCAATCGGCGCAGCAACAAGTTCACCTTCTGGCATGGGGGCAGCAGCGGGCGCTGGCGCCGTCATTGCGTTTGCAGGTGCCGCAGCGGGTGCGCCGCCCAAACCAAAATCCTTGCGATACGCCTCGGCCTCGCGTTGATTGCGAAGGGCTGTGCGAATAGCCATACCCTGAGTCAAGTACTCAGGTCTTCCGGTTTTAATCATTGCATCGGCAGCAGCCTCAAGATCGGGCGGCCCGCCTTTGGCAACAATCGCGGCTTGAATCTGACCAAGAACGCCGCGCTCACGGCGTAGGTCTTCTAGCTGCATGTTGGCTACTTCAGCCTGACGCTGGCCGCCCACAAGCTGCTGAATCTGCGCCGCCTCGGCCAAGGCGTTGCGCGGCTGGTACTCAACCGTGGGCCGGTACGACATCGCGATGTTGGGATTGACAAGTGCCATGATTAGTACCCCATGCCGTAGCCAGGCACATCACCAGTGTAGCCTGCGCCGTAACCACCTGTGCCTGTGTAGCCTTGATTTCGCCCAAGCGCCTGCTGCAACAGCGAGTTCTGCGCTTGATTTTGGCTGTAGTTCATGTACTGGTTCAAGCCGCCGCCGATAGCGTTGGCTGCACCCATGTAGCCAGATGCGCGGGCCTGAGCGCCAGCGCCAAGAGTTTCAGCTATGTTGGAGCCGAATTGCCCAGCCTGTGCGCCCAACGTGTTGGCCGCAGTCTGACCAACGCCGGCCAGCGATTGCAGCGGGTTAAGTCGCGCCTGGCGCTCGGCTTGGTAACGGTTGAAGGCGTTTTGATACTCTTGCGAGCCCATTTCTTGGCCGAAGCGCGTCAATGCTTTGCCGGTCGCGCCTGACATCAGCCCGCCGCGAGCCGCAGCCGAACGCTCCAGCGCCTTCTGGCCCTCCGACAGCCTGAACGCATACCCAGGGTCGGCTTGGAACTGTTGCGTCCCAAACGGCGTGTACTCGGTCGCTAGCGGGATCAGCCTGTTAAGCGCTTGCTCACCAGCCTCACGATAGGGTCTGCCCAGTTCAACCTGCCGCTCAAAAATCTCGCGCTGCACGTCACCAGCTTCACGGGCAGCTTGCGCTTGCGTATTGGCCGCGCTGCGAGATGAGCTGGCGCCAAGTAACGAACTTCCAATAATTGCTGCTGGTATCATCCAAGGCATATCAAACTCCTTCGCTCAA
>Ga0049081_10000759_pt1 | contig 12291 bp, 4 predicted proteins | sample GreLakmeER78MSRF_FD_66717 | JGI IMG/M metagenome (GOLD analysis project Ga0049081, IMG submission 66717) | Freshwater lentic microbial communities from great Laurentian Lakes, MI, USA - Great Lakes metaG ER78MSRF | ecosystem: Environmental > Aquatic > Freshwater > Lake | place: Great Lakes...
AAAGACGACAACCCAAAATTATTTGATTGATGCTGTTAACAAAGGACGATAAAATTAATTATGTCAACATTGGACTGATGCTTGTCAGTATGTTAGCAGCGTTTATTCTTCCTTTCGAGACATTTTTATTCGCCTATGCCTTTCTCGGTCCTTTGCACTATTTAACTGAAATCAGTTGGTTGCATGATAGAAAATATTTTTCAAAAGGTAGGTATGATTATATTGTTTTGTTAGTTATTTCAGTCATAATTTCTTACGATTTTTTTGCCATTAAATATGAGTTTAGTTCCAGTTTAGTCGAAAAATATGAGGAATTAAATCTATATGGTAAATTATTATCTATGGCCCTGATTGCAAGTATATTATTTGCCTTGGTTGAGAATATTTGGATTAAGCTAATCAGTATGCTATTGATTTATGCTTTCGTAGATCAGTGGTTTGCGCCAAATTATATCAATGCAGGGGGAGAAGAAGTTTTTAAACCCTCTTTTGCAACTTTTACAGTTACTTCATTGGTGCCAACACTTATTCATGTTTATCTTTTTACAGGTCTATTTATGCTATACGGCGCATTGAAATCCCGAAGTTATTCAGGGTTGATTCAAGTTGCCTTTTTTGTACTCATTCCTTTTGTGTTATTTAATGTTTTCAGTGAAACGGTGTTTCTTGAAGTCTCTAGTTACGGAAAACAAGCCTACGATGGCGATGGGCAAGGTTTTTTAGGCTTGAATATTGAGGTTTTAAAGGAATTTAATTTAATGGAGCTACCTCCTTTATTGGATGAAAATGGACAGCAATTATATTATGTTAATGGCACTAAGGCCATCAACATGGAGGCATCTAAAGAGCTAGTATTTTATTCACAAACTGGAATTCTATTGATGAGATTTATTGCGTTCGCCTATCTTTATCATTATTTAAATTGGTTCAGTAAAACAGAAATTATCCGTTGGCACAAAGTACCCAAGATACGATTTATTGCAGTCATTTTTCTTTGGATAACAGCCTGTAGCATATATGTTTACGACTATTCACTCGGTCTTACCTTTTTATTTTTCTTGAGTTTTTGTCATGTCCTTCTTGAGTTTCCTTTGAATATGATTTCAATTACCGGAATTGGAAAAGAAATTGTGCTGATTTCCAAAAATGGTTTTCAAACCAAACTAAAGCAATAGTTCAAGCAACGAATAGACTTATTTTTCGTCTTTAAACGATACCTTTACTAACCCGGAAACGTCATTTTGACATTGTGATTAAAAACGTATTATTTTTTGCTCTTTCTTTTAGTATTCAACTAGCTCATGCTCAGCTGATACAACCATTTGACGCGAGGTATTCAACCTCACAAAAAGGAGGAATTAGAATTTTATCAAATGTATCTGTATCCTGTAATTCTGGAGCTAATTGTACCTCAGGAACGGCAGAAGTACCGCCAAATGGTGGTAGTTCGAATGGTGGATATACCATGAATTACGTTGATATAGATGGTAATTCAAGTACATTTATGTCATCTAGTGATAGTCTGAATTTATCAAATTGTAGCGAAATTCTATGGGCAGGTCTATATTGGAGTGGTAGGGCGACAGCTTCCCTACCCACATGGAATAGTCGAAATCAAGTTAAGATTAAAGTAGGAAATGGAGCTTACCAAAATCTCAGTGCTGACGAACTTGTTGATGCGCAGTCATTAGGATCTCACCCAAGTTATCATTGTTTCAAAAATATTACCTCTTTAGTAGTTTCAGCAGGAATTAAATCTCGATTTACCATAGCTGATGTCGTTACACAAACAGGAGGCTCTAATTATTGGGGTGGGTGGTCTATAATCGTTGTATATAAGAACGTTTTTCAATCCATGCGAAATCTAACCGTTTTTGACGGGTTTGGGAATATTGGTATTGGAACATCTTTAGATATTCCTATTTCTGGTTTTGCTACTCCGCCAAGTGGGCCCGTTGGTTTTGAGTTGGGTGTAATAGGATTTGAGGGTGATAGAGGATCCACTGGTGATCAGCTTCAATTTAATGGATCAGGTACATTTGTGAATGTATCTGATGCACTTCACCCAATAAATGACTTTTTTAATTCTACAATTTCCTATGGGGCATCACTTACACCGTTTCGTATACCTAGTTTAAATAATTCATTGGGATACGATGCAAGTATTTTCCTACCCAACAACTCAACATTTAATTATATTGGAAATAATGCCACCAATGCTACAATACGTGTGACCACAAGTTCTGAAAATATTTTAGCGCGTGCATTTACTTCTGCTATTGATATCTATGAACCTGACTTAAGGGCTGACGTTAGAATCAACGATTTAAACGGAGGTTTGGTGGAGCCAGGTGATATATTAGAATACACTTTAGTGGGGAAAAATATAGGATCTGATTTATCTATCAATACTTATATGGTGGACACCTTAGATCCACGTACTATATATGTCCCTAATTCTATAAGTTATGTTTTTGGACCTAATGGTGGTTTGAAAACTGATGGTTTAGGGGATGATCAAGCAGAATATAATTCAGCAAATAAAACATTGAAATTTCGCATTGGTTTAGGTGCTATTTCGGTTATTGGAGGTCAAGTTCAGGCATCATCTTCAGGTGTTGACAGTACGGTTGTCAAATTCAGGGTTCAGGTTGTTAATGACTGTTTGATGTTCCAATGTGATTCAACATTATCTCATGTAGCCTATATTTATGGTACTGGCAATATTTCAGGAAATCCATATAGTAATGGAGGAGCTTCAGATACATACGATTCGAATGGATGTCCTTCTGAGGCGAGCAACGTTCTATTAATTGATGTTTCGGGATGTCCGCCTGCAACAATTTCAAGTAATTCTCCAATCTGTGTTGGTGAAACTCTCAATCTTAATACTATTTTCTCCGCTTCTGCGACATATAACTGGACAGGCCCAAGTTCATTTACAGCAACTGGTGCCTCACAAACTATTTTAAATCCTACAACTTTTCAGGGAGGAATCTATCAAGTGGTAATTACTTTTGCCGGGCTATCTTGTTCTTTGGATACTACAACAAATGTAATTATTCATCTCAACCCAATTCTCAGCCCCACGAGCGTTCAAAACGTGACATGTTTCGGTTTTAACAATGGCTCATTGAGTGTATCAAGTATATCAGGCACTCCTGCATACCAATACCAATGGAGTCCGGGCGGTATGACAAATTCGTCAATCACCAATTTGTCACCAGGTAGCTATACAGTTATTGTCACCGATGCCAATACATGTAAAGATACGGCAATATACACGATTACTGAGCCTACAGCATTGCAAGCCTTATCGAGTAAAACTTCGAACTACAATGGGCGCGACATCAGTTGTGTGGGTGCCAATGATGGTTCCGCAACGGTGGTATATTCTGGTGGCACCTCACCTTATCAGGTAAGTTGGTCACCTGGCGGCGCGACTACGGCGAGTATTTCAAATCTAGGTCCAGGCACTTATACGGCAACGATAACGGATGCCAACGGTTGTGTGAAGACAAGTAGTGTTACTTTGAGCAATCCTCCAGCGATGACCTCTAGTCATACGCAGGTAAACGTATCGTGTTTTGGTGGCAGTGATGCTTCTATAAATTTGAGTAATGGAGGAGGGACCCCCGGCTACACATATAGTTGGTCGAATGGAGGTATAAGTCAGGACCTTTCCGGCGTGAGTGTAGGAACATATTCGGTAATTATTACAGATTTAAATGGCTGTACGAAACCTCATAGCGTAACAATCACACAACCTTTGGCACCTTTGGCTTCGACATCAACGCAGGTGAATGTGCTGTGTTATGGCAATAGCACGGGCAGTATAGACGCAAGTATAAGTGGAGGAACTGCGCCGTATGCATATTCATGGTCTACGGGAGCTATAACGCAAGACATCTCCAATTTAGCATCGGGTAGCTACACCTTAACCGTTACGGATTTTAAAGGATGTACATCTGTATTGAGTGTTACGATTACCCAGCCTGTAGCGCCATTATCTAGCATTATGCTTGAAACCAACATTGCTTGTTATGGCAACAGCACGGGATCTGTAAATTTAAGTGTAAACGGAGGCACTCTACCTTATGCGTATAGTTGGAGTAATACTTCGTTGAATGAAGATATCGGTGGTTTACTCCCTGGTCAATATATAGTAACTGTAACGGACAACAACGGTTGTTTGCTAAACGACACAGCAAACTTAACACAACCCTTGGCACCTTTGAGTATTTCACTGATCAAGGACGATGCGGATTGTTTTGGGTCCTCGGATGGCAGTATCGACGCTACGGTCACAGGAGGAACAGTTCCATATACATACAGTTGGAGCAATGGCCAGCCGACAGAGGATATCCAGAATTTAGTAGTGGGCACTTATATTGTCGAAGTGACGGATTTCAATGGCTGTCAGGTAATTGATGATACGCTTATTTTATCACCGACACTAATTGTTAGCACGAGTACACAGGTGGATGTGTTATGTTATGGAGAAGCAACGGGTTCTGTCAATATATCGGTATCAGGAGGTGTTACCCCTTATCAATATAGTTGGAGCAATGGCGGATTAAGTGAGGATCTAAGTGCTGTTATTTCAGGTAGCTATACGGTGACGATAACTGATGGCAATAATTGTACAAGTACGTACACGGCGACTATCTCTGAGCCCTTACAAGCGTTAACATTGAGTATCACACATACAGATGCTTTGTGTTTAGGTGCTCAGCAAGGAACAACAGATTTGACGGCAATTGGAGGTACTGCTCCATACAGTTACCTGTGGAACAACAACCAAACGTCTGAGGACATAGTGAATTTAGTTGCGGGTTATTACTATTGCACGGTCACGGACAATAACGGCTGCGAGGATACGCTAGGCGCTACGATTTTGGATCCCTCGAATACGATGTTGCCGAGTATTTCTCATACGGATGTATCGTGTTTTGGTGGCAGCGATGGAACGGTTGATTTAACGGTTACGGGAGGCTTGTTGCCATATAGCTATATGTGGAGTACGGGTGGATTTTCTGAGGACTTGCTGTCCTTACCCACGGCTAATTACTTTGTAACGATTACAGATGGCAACAACTGTCAGTCTTTTATCTCTACGTTTGTGGATGAGCCACAGGCGCCATTATCCACTACAGAACAGATCACGGATGTGCTGTGCTATAATGCTCCAACGGGAGCTATAGACATTACAGTCAGCGGTGGCACGCAGCCGTATGTGTATAGTTGGAACGGCGGTCAGGTAACGGAGGATATAACAGCTGTGCCGGCAGGGACTTACCAACTGACGATTACCGATACCAAGAACTGCGTGTTGGTTGTAAATAGGCAAATCACCCAACCGGCAGATATAGTGCTAAGCGCTACCACGCAAGACATCAACTGCTTTGGTGAGTCAACGGGATGGATAGATCTTAGCGCAGTAGGCGGTGTTCAGCCGTATGCTTACAGTTGGGACATTGGAGACATAACCCAGGATTTAAGCAATCTTGCCTCGGGCGTATACCAAGTCCATGTTGTGGATAGCAACCAATGCCAGGATAGCTTGACAATTACCTTAACTCAACCTGCAGCCCCCCTTCAATTAACAGCCACTACGACGAATATATCGTGCTTTGGTGGCAACAACGGCAGTATCGATGTAACGATCAGTGGCGGTAGCACTCCGTACTTATTTGTGTGGAGCAATGCTGTGTCTACAGAAGACCAACAAGGTCTCTATTTTGGCCCCTATCAAGTCAATATCACGGACAATAAGGGATGTATGATCTCGGGTGCCTACACCTTGACACAACCCGCTCAAGCACTCGGTACGCAGCTTACGATGACGGAACCTTTGTGTTATGGGAATTCGAATGGTACGGCAACGGTTGTGGCATCAGGAGGCACACCACTCTACACGTATTCATGGAATAACGGCCAAACTACTCCTACGATTACGGGACTTCCGATAGGTAGTTATGTCGTAGAGGTCACCGATACGAATGGTTGTACAATCCAGGACACAATTGATGTCACGCAACCCACGCAACTTACAGTGAATGCTGACTCCACGTGGGTGAGCTGTTGGGGCTTATCGGACGGTGGTGTACAGAGTACGGTGCAGGGAGGAGTTGGTCCATACAACTATAGTTGGTCTCCCATCAACCTGATTACCCCAAATGTAACTAACCTTTTTGCAGGCATATATACGGTTACGGTCACGGACATCTTCAACTGTCAAGCTCAATCGACAACCGAGGTGTTACAACCAGATTCTTTGTATGCCACGTTTGTGACCACGGATATTCTCTGTAACGGATTTTCTACAGGGGGTATCGACGCCACGATAGTAGGAGGGACCACACCGTATACGTATTTTTGTCCTGCTTTACTTCCCACAGAAGATCTTAGCAACTTGCCAGCTGGTACGTATGCCTATTCTGTAGTAGACAACAACGGTTGCACTAAACAATACACACTACTCTTGACGCAACCAAGTGCCGTTACCACAGCCGTTCAGATGACCCCTGTGAACTGCTTTGGCGGTGCTGATGGTATACTGGATATCACGACTTCGGGAGGAGTAGGTCCTTATGCATATGTGTGGTCAAATACTCAAACTACGGAAGACATCGATTCGCTTTCAGCAGGCAACTACAGCGTGCAGGTAACGGATGCTAACAACTGCGTGAGCACCTTTAACTTCGTGGTGACAGAGCCTCAGCAGCCATTGACGCTTAGCTTAACGCAGGTGAATGTGGCGTGTTATGGCGATAGCAGTGCGTCGATAAATCTATCCGTTATCGGAGGGACACCTATTTACAGCTATGCATGGAATAGTGGTGAGCTTACACAGGATGTCTCTTCTTTAGATACGGGGTATTATCAAGTGATTGTAACAGACGCGAATGCTTGCGTGGATAGTATCTCTACTGTCGTTACGCAGCCTGCAGCGCCGATTTCTATTACAGCGTCACAGGTGGATATTCTCTGTTTTGGCGCCACAACAGGCAGTATCGATATCACCGTTAGTGGTGGGACACCGTCTGTACTGAGCGGCTATTCCTACGCTTGGTCTAACAATCAAACAACTGAAGATCTTCAAACGCTTCCATCGGGAATATATGAAGTACATGTAACGGATTCATTGCTGTGTGTGGATTCTTTAGAAATAACCTTAAGTCAACCGCAAGCGCCAATTGATGTGAGCTTCACGGTAGAAAATGTAAAATGCTATGGCGATAGTACGGGAAGTATACTAGCGAATATAACGGGAGGCAGTGGTCCCTATGTTTTTGGTTGGTCGACCTTGGATTCTACGTTATTGATTGATTCTTTACCGATCGGCACCTACACGATCTCCATCATTGATGCCAATAATTGTACGTACGCAGAAGCATCCGTGGTTACTGAGCCTACGGCACCACTTTCTGCCACATACGTGGAGGTTCAACCGCAGTGTTTTGGATACTCCAACGGGCAATTGGTTTTAACTGCAACGGGTGGTACCCCGGGGTATCAATACGATTGGTCGACGGGAGATTCTACGACGGTAGTGGATTCCTTGGCAACGGGAACATATACCGTTGTTGTTACGGATACGAATGCGTGTACCTTCACCTTGGATTGTTTCTTGGGAGAGCCCGCGCAGTTGCAACCGTCGTTTGATGCAGATATATTGGTGGGGTGTAGCCCCTTGTTGGTGAACTTTACCAATACCTCGGATGCGGATTTCAACTGTGAGTGGAGCTTTGGGACGGTGGGTAGCTTTGAAGGCTGTGAAGACGTCAGCTATACCTTTGAAGTAGGAGGGGTGTATGATGTCTCGTTGACGGTCTATGATGCGAATGGTTGTTTCAATGACGTCACGTACGCGCAAATGATTACAGTGAATCAAACACCAAGTGCCTCGATGAGTGTAGATCCTACGGTGTTGTTTCCTTTTGCGAATACCACGACGGTATTGAACACTTCTACGGCAGGAGATTTCTATGTGTGGAACATGGGAGTGGGAGGTCCCGATGAGTTGTTCTATGAGCCCGGAGATTACACATATCCTATCAACGTAAGTGATACGTTTATGATAACACTCTATGCAAGCACCGTAGAAGGTTGTGCAGACACCGCCTATCAGCAGATACTCTTTAACAACGACCCGTTTTATTATGCTCCCAATACATTTATCCCGGATGGAGATGGGCGCAACGATGTGTGGAATGTTGTATTCTCAAATCCTGAGTACTTGAAGAAATATGCCCTAAGGATCTTCAACCGCTGGGGACAGGTTGTTTTTGACACACAAGATCCCAACACAGGATGGGACGGCACCTACAATGGCTTACCGAGTCAGGATGGAGCCTATACGTGGTCCTTGCTATTCACCTGGTACGATTACCGCACCTATGACTTTTATGGGCATATCAATTTGTTGAAATAGGGTTTACTTATATTCTTCAAAAATTTTATTCAACCAGCGAAGCATTGCAAACATAAGTAAAGCAGCTGCTCCCAATAAGAGGGAATTTATGTAGAAGAAATTGGCTTTATCTTCATAACCGTCCCATAATGAACTGAGAACTCCTGATAATTTATTTCCAATTGAGGTAGCTAAAAACCATCCTCCCATCATAAGTGATGTCAGTCTTGGGGGGCTTAATTTCGAAACTAGGGATAAACCCATTGGGCTTAAGAAGAGTTCTCCAATAGTTATCACAGCATACGATGAAATAAACCACCATGCCGAGGATTTTTCAAGACCATTATTACTTGCATATACGGCACCAACCATAACAAAACATGACAAGGCAGAAATCAATAAGCCAAATGCAATTTTAGTTGGTGTAGAAGGTTCTTTACCTCGTCGATTTAAAAAACTAAAAAAACCGATTACCAAAGGTGTGAGTACCACAACCCAAAAAGGATTTACCGATTGAAATAAATTGGTGTTATATGCATATATCTCCTCTCCGTCTTTTGGGATTTTGTCTTTATCTAAATTTTTAAAATATACCGGATAATCTACTACTTTTAATTTCTTTTCATTCTTTTCTTGCGGCAAAGAGTCTTTACCAATAGGTCTAAATTGGTTATCTAAGAGGGTAATTGAGTCTTTAGAATAAGTAATTTTTTCAGCCAGTTGAAGCGTATTTGTTACACCTAAAATACTCGTTGGAACTTCTCTATCAGTATAATTATTAGCCCAAGTATTTAAGGTGGAACCATTTTGTTTGAATACTGCCCAAAAGGCGATTACCACAGCAAAAATTGCGAGCATTGCCGCAATTGGTTTTTTCTCATTACTGGGTGATTTAACGAGTAAACGGCCATAAAAGAAAATTACAGGAATACAACCAAACAAGAACGCATCTGTTGAAACAGAGCCTACAAGTGGTTTTGGAAACAATAATGGAACCAGACCAAAAATTATGGAGGGAATCAAAATCAGCGCAAAAATTTTAACAAGAGACATATCACTTTCGGCTCTTGGTTTAATCACGTCAGCATGCTTATAATGTTTTGTTCCAATCCAAAAAATAATTATACCAATGAACATTCCCACACCGGCTGCAATGAATGCAGCGTACCAACCATAAATATTGTAAAGCGCTGCGCCAAAAAAATTGCAGATGAAAGCTCCTATATTTATGCCCATATAGAAGATATTATAACCTGCATCCTTTTGAGATTTATATTCGGGTGAATTGTAGACATTACCAAGAAGGGTAGAGATATTTGGTTTAAAAAATCCATTCCCTACAATTATGAAGGTCATTGCAATATAAAGTGCATTCAGGTCGTGTATAGACATTAAGCAATAACCTATTCCCATCATAATGCCGCCAATAGTTATTGCTCTCCTATATCCTAGTACCCTATCGGCCAGTAATCCACCAATGAAAGGAGTAAGGAAAACTAATGCGATAAATGTCCCATAAAGATCAGAGGCTTCTTTCTCATTTAAACCAAAGCCCTTTTCTGCGTCTTTTAGGTAAAGGGTAAAAATCCCGATCATCAGGTAATAGCCAAATCTCTCCCACATTTCGGAGAAAAACAAAAAAGGCAGGGCTCTTGGATGTTGTCTTACTTTCATTTTTGTCTGTTTTAAAATAAAAAAAGGCTATCAATCAATATCGATAGCCTTTCTAAAATTATTTATTGTTTATTTAACGCCATTCATCATGACTAATAACCTTTTAGATAATAAAAATAAAATCACTGAGGCGGTACCTGCCATGAAAACAAAAATCATGAAGAAATTATATAAATTTTCTATCTTCATTCCAAGAAACGAAGGTTTTTCAGGTTTAATATTCCAAATCTCAATCACTTTTGAATCTTTTTCTCCAGCTTTGCCGGGTTCATATTTAATGATGGTAAGTTTATCACCTTCTTGGTTAAGAAAATGTGCAAAATGAAATTTAGGTTTCGAACCTACGATTAATTTTAAGGTGAAATCGGATACTTTTACTTTCGCTTCTTTCCCAATTTCAAAACTTAACAGAGAATCTTTCTTTTCTTCAGCCTCGGTACCGAAAAGTTTATTTTTGAATCCCTCAAAAAATGTAGGTTCCTTTTCTGCTTGAAAATTATCAGAAAGTAAACTAACATTACCTTGGTTACTTTTATATTTAGTGGCTAAATCTTTTACAAAAGTGGTGTCAATTGATTTTTTTTGAATTGTTTCCTTGGCATTTAGGTCTTTAAAATTAAAGGATGAGATATTAATTGTCCTTTCTAATTTAACTTCTTCAGGATAAAGTGAACTCAAATCACCCGCAAACTTATTCGCCGTTGCCGTTGACAGGAACCAAACTCCCATTAACAAAGAGGCAAAACGAACAGGTGCCAATTTAACTACCATCGATAGACCAATTGGTGAAAGACAAAGCTCCCCAAATGTATGAACAGTGTAGAGTGTAACGAGCCAAAATAAACTCACCTTAACACTTGGGTCTAAGTCTTTTACCCCGATGGCGATAATAAAATATCCTACAGCTAGCAGAAATAAACCTAAGGCCTGTTTTACGGGCGAGCTTGGTTCTCTGTTATTAGCGCCAAGTTTTGTCCAAATGAATGCGAATATTGGAGCGAAAATAACTATTGCTACAGCATTAATACTTTGAAAATAAGAGGATGGCACTTCCATATTAAAAATATTTCTATCGGTTTGCTCTTGGGCAAAGAATGTTAGTGAAGCACCAGCTTGTTCAAATGCAGACCAGAAGAAGATTACGAAAAATGCAATTATAAAGATTACCCATATTTTTTGTTTCTCATCTTTCGTTAAGCTTTTATCAGTGATAATTGAGGCTGGTGCAATTATACACAATGTGTAGATAAACGCTCCGATTAAGTCTAATCCCATGAGTCCTTTGAAAGCAACAAATAGGACCACAGAAATCAATGCCCAGTTTACTAATTTACCAATTTGTAAGGGCTCTTTTTCTTTATTCTCAACAACTACTTTCTCTGGTTTTGTTCCAATTGGATTGCCGCTAGGATCAACTATATATTTATTCTTTAGAAGCTCAAAAACTATTGTGCTTATGATCATTCCAATGCAAGCTGCAAGAAAGCCCCATTTAAACATACCGGGAATAATTAAGCCGTCATTGTCATAAACCTCACCTAAGCCACCTGTAACGAGTGGAGCAAAGAAAGCGCCGAGGTTAATTCCCATATAGAATATGGTAAATGCAGCATCAACGCGTTTATCACCTTCATTGTATAGCTGACCAACCATTGTGGAAATATTCGGCTTAAAGAAACCATTTCCAAATATTAAGAACCCTAACCCAGTAAACATTAAAGTAGAAGCTAAGCCAACATCAGTGTAAAATGAACCGGCAAGAAACATGAAGAATTGACCAATAGCCATCATGATTCCACCAACAAAAATAGATCTGCGATTACCCCAATATCTGTCAGCAACATATCCTCCAATGAGTGGCGTCAAATAAACCAATCCCGTATAATTTCCATATACAGTTGAGGCAAGCGATTTATCAAACATTAAAGCATTCACCATGAAAAGAGTGAAAATAGCCCTCATTCCATAATAGCTGAAACGTTCCCACATTTCTGTTACAAAAAGCAAATAAAGACCTTTTGGATGCCCCGTAGTATTGTTATTTTCCATGTTAGAAGAATATATTTAGTTGCCGAATTTAAGAAAAAATGTTAACCTAGCCTTAATTTTATATTTTCGGTAGTTCATCCATCTAATTCTAAGTAATCGGTTTCTAGTCTTTATAGGGCCCCTCAGAAAAAAAAAATACTTTTACAATCTAT
>Ga0049081_10000762_pt1 | contig 12242 bp, 10 predicted proteins | sample GreLakmeER78MSRF_FD_66717 | JGI IMG/M metagenome (GOLD analysis project Ga0049081, IMG submission 66717) | Freshwater lentic microbial communities from great Laurentian Lakes, MI, USA - Great Lakes metaG ER78MSRF | ecosystem: Environmental > Aquatic > Freshwater > Lake | place: Great Lakes...
GTAGAAGAAAGTTTTAAGGTGTGGTATGTTTTCAATCCGAAAGAAAGAGGATGTGTCTGATCAAGTTGAGTGCTGAATATTGCGCCAATTATTGTCGAACTGATTTGTTCACGTTCATATTGGCCGTATTCTACACCAGTTGTCGTATCCTTATTTTCTTTTTCAGAGATGCCAAATTCTTCGCGGCAAAATCCGGAGGCACCACTACCCATTACAATTGCTCGACCACCTTTTTCAACCCAATTCAGAAATCCCTTGTTTTCAGCAAGCTCGTGTTGTCCTTCTGGAATGATGAGGGTATTAATTTGATCTAATGAACGAGATAAGTCTTCCTTCCAAATCAAGTGTGCATCATATTGTAATTGTTGTTCAAAAAAATGCCAAACTTCACCAACACTCAAGGAAGAAAAATCTTCCCCCATTAAAATTCCCACAGAAGGTTTTTCTATTGGCTTAACAGAATAAGATCCAAAATCTACGCCTTTATCGACAAAACCAGACTGAATGGAAGTTGCATTAACTTGATATTCGTTCAATAACTTGGTTAACTGACTTATAAAATCAGGAATTTTATTTTCGGACTTCAAAAAAATTAATGAACCCTCTTGAAACTTACTTCCTTGAGTTTCAAAAGTTTTTTCATTGTAATAAACCCTCATTCCGCTTTTCAGTGCTTGTGCCAAAAACCTTGCAGACTGAAAAGAATTCCAATCCACCACATAGGCATAAGCGCTAGGATCCAGTTTTATGATCTTCGTCGAAAGCATTCCTTTTCTTTTATCGTCCACTTTTACAAAATCTGCTGAAGCCCAACAATCCAACCCATAAGCATAAGGCAATGTCCAAGCAGAAATATCGTAGGTAAGAGAATCTGCCAAGTAAGTTTTCGGTTCGAAAAGAACGTTGACTAGTGTCCCTTTACTTTGATTTATAGATACAATATATTCTTTACCCGTTAATTTGACTTGCTCTTGCTTCGCAGATAAATAATTATATGCTTTCACGGTTGTATTCTCAGTTGACTTGTGATATTCCACATTGTTGTTGTCTAACAATTTTAATAAAGAGGAAAGCCGTTGCTCTTCACCTGATAGAATAAAGGTTTTATATTTATAATTTTTTACGCTGTGAAACGATTTAAATTCTTTGATTAATTTTCCTGCATGGATTGATGCCATTTCAACAGTTGACAATCCTGTAGTAACATGATGCTTCACACGATCTAAAAGTGTAAGCGTGTCACCCACCTGTGTGATTACCGCGAGTCCTGCTCTACCACTACCGCCTTGTTCGTATGTCATTCCAATTGATCCGCTGTAAGTGGGATAGGTGTCCCCGTAACTAGGATAAAGCAAATCGAAAATTTCTTTAGAAAAGTACAACCATCCCTCTTTATCAAAATAGGAAGCGTGATTCTTTCCTATATCTTTTTGAAAGTCACGTTGCCAATTGGTAATGACTTCATGAAACGGTTCTGCAGCTGGAGGGAAATAATAAGGCTCATTAATTCCCTGTTCATGAAAGTCCACGTGAACATGGGGTAACCATTGGTTATAAACCGCTACTCGCTGCTTTGACTCTATCTGTGTCATCCAAGCCCAATCCCTGTTCAGATCGAAAAGGTAATGATTTGGTCTTCCTCCCGGCCAAGTTTCATTATGTTCTGCAGAAAAACTATGTGGATCGAAAGGTGCATTACCATACTGATTATAAAAATTTACATAACGATCACGACCATCTGGATTCAAACATGGGTCCATAATTACGAGAACGTTTTTTAAGTAATCTTGCTTATCCGTTAACAATCGGTAGGCTGTTTGCATTGCCGCTTCTGTTCCTGAACTTTCATTCCCATGCACGTTATAACTGAGCCAGACAATAGCTACATTTTCTTTATCGAGAAGTGAATGATTATTTTTAATACCCTCGATATTTTTGATAATTTCCTCTGAACCGATAAATACGGTTAGTAACTCTCTGCCTTCATATGTTTTACCGTAGGGAATAGTTTTTACACTTTTGGGGAAGTTATCCTGTAATTCCTGAAAATAGGCCACTACCCTATCATGACGGGTGAATTTGCTGCCTATCGCGTAGCCAAAAAACTTCTCTGGTGAGAATTGGGCCAATAGGCCCGAGCTCATTGTACTAAATAATGAAACTATTAAAATGTTAATTATTTTCATTTATACGTCTTTTTAAAAAATTATATTGCCAATAATTATTTCTTTCTCTAATAAAAGTTTGAATAAAATGAGGATTAATTCTGCTTCATATATTCCAATAACGTAAAGTTAGTCTTTTAGTAGGCTTGGCCCAAATGCCAAAAATAAATACGTAAATAATGCGTTAAAGGTTTAATTTTACACTCATGAAATTCTTGTTTTTACTCGTTTTTTTGCTTTTTTCCTGCTTTTCGGTGCAAGCGCAACTTGTAAAAGTCAGTGGAAAATGTGTTTCAAAAAATAATCAAGGTATACAAGGAGTTGTCATTGAAGTTTCTACGTATAAAAGAAATTCATTTATTTCGGACTCCACGGGAGAATATACTTTTTTCGCGAATAGAGGAGATACACTAAAAGTACGTTATAGATTTGATGGGCAATTTATTCAGAGAGAAACAATTGTAATTGAAAGTGTAGTGCAAACAATTGAAACAGTAAAATTCAATGTCTCAAATATTCGTCAAATTACCCTAGTTGAAGAAAAAAAAGATCCATTCGAGTTAGAATATCTTAAACCCTTAGACTATCGAAAAATTACTGGCTCTGTCGAGAAGAGCTTAGTTTACAGTACTCCTGCAACTAGCAACAACGAATTAACTTCAAATTACAATGTTCGTGGAGGAAATTATGATGAAAATCTTGTTTACGTTAACGGATTTCAGGTTTATCGTCCCTTTTTAACTAGAAGTGGACAACAAGAGGGAATGAGCTTTATACATAGTTCTTTGGTGCAATCACTACAATTCTCAGCAGGCGGATTCCAGGCAAACTATGGGGATAGGTTGAGTTCTGTATTGGATATCACATACAAATCACCTGATAGCTTGGAATCTGGAGCACTTATTTCATTACTCGGTGTAGAAGCGTATGTCGGACAGCGTGTAAATCAGCGTTTTAATTACCTAATCGGTTCACGATACCGGTCAAATGGCTATCTATTGAATTCTTTACCGACTAAAGGAGCATATAATCCGGTTTTTATGGATGCTCAGTTATTAGCTACCTATTCTTTAACGGAAAAGACAGACCTCGTTTTGCTAGGTCATTACTCCTCCAATAACTTCAGGTTTAGCCCTGAGTCACAAAAAACTGATTTTGGCGTGGCAAATGAAGCGTATACATTCTCTATATATTTTGACGGACAAGAACAGACAAAATTTGAAACCAGCATGGGAGGATTTGCTCTTAAGCACAGACCTACTAAACAATTAAATCTTGATTTTTACACTACCATGTTTTATTCTGATGAAAAGGAGTATTTCGATGTATTAGGTCAGTATTACATCAATCAACTAGAGACAGATCCATCGAAAGAAGAGTTTGGTGACTCCATTGCCGTGCTTGGCATTGGTTCTTTTCTAAATCACGGAAGAAATAGATTGAAGGCAACAATTGCCAATGTTTATCACGAGGGCGAGTTTCGCTTTAAATCTATTAAAACCACCTCATCCCTCTTACAGCATCAGCTCAAATGGGGCTTAAATTTTCAGGTAGATCAATTTTCAGACACCTTAAGTGAGTGGAAATTACTTGATTCTGCAGGTTATAGCTTACCCCAAGGATCACCAACTGAGGTGGAATTATTTGAAACAATAAAAAATAGAGCACAACTGAATGGTTCACGTTCTACAGCATATTTACAATGGAATATTATTCGTGCGAATATTAAAAAAAATGTGCAGATATCTGTCCCCTATAAAGACCTTGCCTCAGGAAAAGCAATTAAAAAGATCTGGTTAGATACTCTTCAGGAATCTGCTTCTAAGTGGGCTATTTCAATTGGTTCGCGCATGGGCTATACATCCGTAAATAAAGAACTATATGTGACTCCAAGATTTTCTCTTCAGTATTTTCCGAGAAATTATATGGTTCAAAAAAATAAGTTGTTGAGAAGACAAGTAGTGTATCGATTTGCCACAGGTTTATACTATCAACCTCCCTTTTATCGAGAATTTCGGGATTTTGGAGGGAATTTACAACTGGATGTTAAATCGCAAAAATCGTTGCATGCTATTTTAGGAACAGATTACTTTTTTCAATTATGGGGCAGAAATACTCCTTTCAAATTAAGCGCTGAAATTTATTATAAATACCTATGGAATATCAACCCTTACGAAATTGATAATGTACGAACTCGCTATTATGCTACCAATAATGCACGGGGCTTCGCTTATGGTATGGATGCCAATATAAATGGTGAATTCGTGCCTGGAATTGAATCTTTTTTCAAAGTTGGCCTCATGACAGTTCAGGAGGATATTGAAGGTGACGCTTACAAAGTTTATTACAACCAAAACGGTGAACGAATTATTTTTGGTTACAGCGAGGACCAAACCATTGCAGATTCTGCAATTATTGAACCTGGATTTATTCCAAGACCGACGGATCAATTGCTGACAATAGGCATGCTTATACAAGACCAAATGCCAAATTTCGAGCAATTCTCTGTACAAATGGGATTACAATATGGCTCAAGGCTACCTTATGGCCCACCCGATAGAGAACGCTTTAAAGATACTCTTAGAATGAAATCTTATTTCAGAGTAGACATTGGATTTTCATACGATCTTTTGTCAGAGCAATCGAAAATCAAAAACAAAAGACTCATTGGTTTATTTGAGAATGCAGAGATTAGCCTTGAGATATTCAACCTTCTCGGCATTAGAAATGTCCTGTCAAAACAATGGATTCAAGATGTAAATGGCACCTTCTTTTCTGTTCCCAATTACCTCACAAATAGGAGGATTAACTTAAAATTACTTTTACAATTTTAACTAGTTGGCGCAAATAAAAATTTATTTGGAGAGACTAAATTTGTTTTAACGGCATAAAGTACTATTCCAGCGGTATTCTTCACACCTAATTTTGCCATAATATTTTTTCTGTGTGTATTTACAGTATGCTTACTCAAAAATAATTGTTCTGCGATGTGCTCATTCGTCAATCCCTCAGCAATTAGCACTATTATTTCATTTTCTCTATCCGAAATTAGCACTGAGCCGCAAGTAAATGATCCCACATCAAGGTCATCTACATCGATATTGGCCCTTTGAATTGTTTCTAATATTTGTCCACAAAAAAACTTATTTCCTTTATTCGTTTCGGACACCGCATCCTGTATTTCTGTGAGATCACAATCTTTTTTTATGTAACTCGTCACGCCAGAACGTAGAGCATCTACCAACACTTGAGCACTTTGCTCAGGTGTAATGGCAATTACTTTTAACGACTTATTTAATTGAAGTATTTTTGGAACCACATCAATAGAAAATCCAAATGAGGTGTAATCAATTAAAACGAGACTTGGATCAAAAGAGATAACCTGATTCAATAATTCTTGTTCATTAATCGCCTCGCCAACAATTATAGCATTGGGATCTTTAGACAATATAGTGCGTAAACCTATGCGAATCAAATCGTTGCTATCTGCTAGAACAAGCCTCATCTTATTTAGATTGATTTTAAACAAGCAAATATAATACAAATAGACTAATCTATCGAACTTGAACTCAATTTTTATAGCCTAAGAAATGCTTTATCTTTGTGAGGTGAAAACTAGAATCGGAGAAGACGTTAACGAAGCTATATCCTTGTTAAAGGCGGGAGAAATAGTTGCTATACCCACAGAAACGGTTTATGGGCTTGCGGGACTTGCTACTGATGAAAATGCTATTCAAAATATTTTTAATGTCAAACAACGACCGAGTTCCAATCCATTAATAGTACATGTTGACTCTCTTGAAAAAATTCAGCCTTACGTCTCAGAATTTCCGATGATATTTAAGCAACTAGCCAATGAATTTTGTCCGGGCCCATTAACGTTTTTAATACCGAAATCAGGATTGGTCTCTGATCTTATAACAGCTGGAAATGCGCGAGTTGCGGTTCGGATTCCAAACCACCCAATCACACTCCGTCTGCTGCAATTATTGGGCAAACCAGTAGCAGCGCCAAGCGCGAATCTCTATGGAAAACTTAGTCCTACTCTAGCTAGCCATGTCCTTGAACAATTAGGGGGAAAAATTCCGTATATATTGGATGGAAAAGAATGTGCAAAAGGTATAGAATCCACCATAATTGGAATAGAGAAAAATGAAGTTGTCATCTACAGGTTGGGCAGTATCACTCCAGAGGATCTTTCTCGACAATTAGGGTATTTACCCGGATTAAAAATTCAGGCAGATGAATTACCCTCTGCGAGCGGAATGGTAAAATATCACTATGCCCCGGCGACAAGTTGTAGTTATTACCATTCGAGCCTTCCTTTCGATGCCACAGCTGGTTATTTGATGTTCAATGAAAAATATCCTGAGAAATCAGATGAAAATATATCCTATTTGAGTCGAAGAGGTGATTTAGAGGAGGCGGCTAAAAATCTATATGCCTTGTTACATGAAATGGATGGGAAGGGATACTCTCATATATTCATTGAAAAACTCCCTGAACAAGGAATCGGAATTGCTATCAACGATAGGCTTAATCGAGCGGTTGCAAAATACAACAAATGAAAAATACCGTTTACACGGTCATAATATCTTTTTCTTTTATCTCAAGTAAATCGTCTATCTTTTTACTGTAGGCGTTAGTGATTTTTTGTACCTCTTCCTCGGCATCTTTCTCCATGTCTTCGGACAAACCCTCTTTCTTAAGATCTTTAATCAAATCGAGAGCATCTTTTCTATTATTTCTAATCCCCACTTTTGCATTTTCGCCCTCAACTTTGGCACGCTTTACTAAATCTCTTCGCCGTTCTTCAGTCAAAGGAGGAACAGCAATGAGTAGTTGTTCACCATTATTTTGTGGATTAAGGCCTAAATTTGCATTTATAATCCCTCGGGCAATATCATTCAGCAGCGCCTTTTCCCAAGGTTGAACAATTATGGTTCGGGCGTCCATTGTATTCACGTTAGCAACTTGCTGAAGTGGGGTTAAGGCTCCATAATATTCTATCATTACTCCTTGGAGCATAGAAGGAGAAGCTTTTCCTGCTCTTATTTTAGTTAGGTCATTCTCTAAATGCTCCAGCGTCTTCTGATTGGAATGCTTACACTCATCGTAAATCAATTCTAATTCTTCTGTCATAAAGCAAAATTAATTACAAACTGTGGTACCCACGATCTTTCCTTCCAATATTTTTTTCAAATTTCCTGGAGTATCCATATCAAATACAATTATTGGAAGATTATTTTCTTTACAAAGAGTGAATGCTGTTAAATCCATAACATTCAATCCTTTTGCATAAACCTCATCAAAACTAATGGTATCATATTTCGTTGCGGATTTATCTTTTTCGGGATCAGCTGTGTAAATACCGTCAACTCTAGTTCCTTTCAAAATAACATCTGCATTTATTTCTATTGCCCTTAGCGATGCTGCTGAATCGGTCGTGAAAAACGGGTTACCAGTACCTGCTCCAAAAATTACAACACGACCTTTTTCCAAATGTCGAACAGCTCTTCTTCTGATGAAGGGTTCAGCAATTTCTTTCATTTCTATGGCTGACAATAGTCTTGTTTTTACTCCAACAGATTCTAATGCCGCCTGTAGGGCCATTGAATTAATCATGGTCGCTAACATTCCCATATAATCTCCATGCGTTCGGTCCATTCCACCTTGTTCGGCTTGAACTCCTCTAAAAATATTTCCCCCTCCAATGACAATAGCTACTTCTATTCCGGCACTAACTGTTTCTTTTATTTGATGAGCATATTCAGCTAGTCGCTGATTATCGATACCAAATTGTTTTGAGCCCATAAGTGACTCTCCACTCAATTTTAACAGTATTCGTTTATATTTCATAATTTTATCTATCACAAATGTAACTTCTTTCTTTAAACGTTGGGGTAAAAAAAAAGCTATCTTTCGATAGCCTTTTTTGAAATAAAGTTTATTAACTCAATGAAAATCTTTTGAACTCCGTTACAGCTAAGCCTTTTTCTGAATTCGTTAAGTATTGTTCAACAGTTAATTTATTATCACTAATAAACTGCTGACTTAACAGGGTATTTTCTTGGAAGAACTTATTTAAACGACCTTGGGCAATTTTTTCAGCCATTTCTGCAGGTTTACCCTCCTGAATAGCCAAATCTTTACCTACTTCAAGTTCTCTTTGAATAGTTTTTTCATCAACACCTTCTTTATTTATTGCAATTGGATCCATCGCCGCAACTTGCATTGCAACTTGACGACCTGCTTCCTTAACTGCCTCTGAATTGGAGTTAAATCCTACTAACGTAGCCAAACGATTTCCTGGATGGTTATAGGCAACAACCTTTTCCGCCTTGACAACAGCATAGTTGGTTAAATCCAATTTTTCACCAATAACGCCAATCTGTTCAATAATTTTTTCTTCGACTGATAATCTATTGTCATAAGATAAAGCCTTAAACTCTTCAACGTTTGAAGGAAGTTTATCAAGTGCTAAATCTAACAGTGATTGAACCAAACTTACGTATCCATCATTTTTCGCAACAAAATCTGTTTCACAATTTAATGAAAGAATTACTCCTGTCTTAGAATCGGAAGAAGCTTGTGCTAAAATAACTCCTTCTTTTGCTTCATTATCACCTCTTTTCGCTGCAATTTTTTGTCCTTTTTTCCTAAGGATATCGACTGCCATTTCAAAATCACCATTGGCTTCAACCAATGCGTTTTTGCAGTCCATCATACCTGCGCCAGTCTGTTGGCGAAGTTTGTTTACATCTGATGCTGTAATTGACATGTTGTAAAATATTTAAGTATTAAAAATTATTCTGCAGATTCCTCAGTAGCGCTTTCAACGACTTCAACAGTCTGAGCCACTTCTTCCTTATCCGTAGATTTCATATTTTTTCTTTCTTCCAAGCCTTCTTTCATTGCGTTACATATTGCTTGAAGAACCAAGGAAATTGATTTTGTCGCATCGTCATTTGACGGTATTGGGAAGTCTACTAATTTTGGATTTGAGTTAGTGTCTACCATGGCGAAAGTAGGTATAGACAATCTTCTAGCCTCTGCCAATGCAATGTGTTCTTTTAGGATATCAACGATAAAGATTGCAGCAGGTTGACGAGTCATTTCGGCAATAGAACCGAATGTTTTCTCCAATTTCTCACGTTGACGAGTCTTGAATAATTTTTCTCTTTTATTCAATGTGTCCCAAGAACCGTCTGACTTCATTTTGTCTATCGACGACATTTTACGAATCGACTTTCTAGTTGTTTGAAAATTCGTTAACATACCACCCGACCATCGTTCAGTAACAAAAGGCATATTTACCTCAGATACTAGGTTAGAGACAATCTCTTTCGCTTGTTTTTTGGTAGCAACAAATAATACTTTTTTCCCCGATTTTGCGATCTGCTTCATTGCCGCACATGCGTGGTCAAGGTGAACAATAGTTTTGTTCAAATCAATAATATGGATTCCTTTTTTCTCCTCAAAAATATATGGAGCCATTGCTGGATTCCATTTTCTCTTCAAGTGGCCAAAATGAACACCAGCTTCTAATAAAGTTTCAAAAGATAATTTAGACATATATGTGTGTTTACGTTCCTAATTTATAATTTCATCAATGAGGGAGGGTGATTGTTATCAAGGTACTCCGACATTTGGATGCTAAACAACCAGTATAAACGATTAACGTTTAGAGAACTGGAATTTCTTACGTGCTTTTGGTTGACCTGGCTTTTTACGCTCAACCATTCTTGGGTCGCGCGTCATCAAACCTTCTGCCTTCAACAATGGTTTATAATCAGCGGAAATTTCTACAAGTGCTCTAGAAATACCTAATCGAATTGCTTCAGCTTGGCCATTTATGCCACCACCTGAAACATTAACCTTTACGTCGTACTGTCCGACAGTATCTGTTAATTCAAAAGGTTTTTTGATTTTTGCTTGAAGCACATCTATTGGAAATGCCTCATTCACATCTTTTTTGTTAACAGAAACTTTTCCTTTACCTTTTGTAAGGTAAACACGAGCAACTGCTGTCTTTCTTCTTCCTAATGCGTTGATTACTTCCATGTTGTTTATTTAAGTGTATCAAGATTTAATACTTCCGGTTGTTGTGCTTCGTGTTTGTGCACTGAACCGGTGTAAACTTTTAAATTGGTATATAGTTTTCTTCCAAGTGTATTTTTCGGCAACATCCCTTTTACTGCTTTTTCAATCAATCTTTCAGGATGGTTTTTCAACATTTTCTCCGCACTTGTAAAACGTTGACCTCCAGGATAACCTGAAAATCTTACGTATTCTTTATCCTTCAGCTTTGTTCCGGAAAATGCAACTTTTTCTGCGTTTATCACAATAACGTTGTCACCACAATCTGCATGAGGCGTGAAACATGTTTTGTGTTTTCCTCGGATGATTTTAGCAACCTTACTTGCCAATCTTCCCACTGGTTGACCTTCAGCATCTACAATAAACCATTTTTTATTGGCTGTTTCGGTATTGCCCGATAATGTCTTGTAACTTAATGTATTCACGGTAAAATTTGTTTAAAAAATTATACTTTTCCATCAAAAGAGGGGTGCAAAGATAACGTAATTCTTTAAACTAACAAAAGGAAAATTAAAAAAATAGGTGCTATTTCTTTTTAAATGTGTTTATAGCATTTCTCGTAAAATCACTAAGCACCAATTTACCACTCATTTCTGCTCTTTCCATTAATAATTCAGACCAATCATCGGTGCCTTTCCAAAATACAGCTTTTAACATACTCATAGCTTCAGGATTCGAATTGGCAAGCTGCATTGACAAACGGTTGATCTCTTTATCCAACTCCTCTACTGAATCAAAAACCTCTACATACAATCCTTTTCTTTTTGCCCAATCGGCAGACCTCCATTCAGTTGCATTTATGGCTAATTCGCTCATGGCTGCTAAACCAATTTTTCTTTCCACTGCAGGACCTACTACAAAAGGACCGATACCAACCGCCAATTCTGAAAGTTTTACATCTGCTTGTGTGGTGGCCAAGCAGTAGTCTACCGAAGCTGCTACTCCAACCCCCCCGCCAACAGCTTTACCCTGCACTCGTCCAATGATAAATTTGGGACATGTTCTACAGGCGTTTATCACTTGAGCAAACCCAGAAAAAAAAGTTTTCCCAGTGGAAAAATCCTCTATAGAAATTAGCTCGTCAAAACTGGCACCTGCACAAAAAGCTTTTTCGCCGTCTGATTGCAATACAATTACTTTTACCTCAGTGTTTTGTCCTAACTCGGTAATAGTTTCGGCTAATTTTCTTAAAAGTTTACCCGGTAAAGAATTGCTCATCGGATGACCAAATGTTATGGTGCCAACCCCGTGATTATTGACCTCGTAAGAGACAAATCCTTGATCTATAATAGCTGTCATAATTATTTTATTTTAACACGAAACTATCTTCTCCTATCCTCACCCCGTCGCAATAAAGACTTACTCGATAAGTGCCTTTTTCGATAGCATCACTGTTCACGTCGTAGAAAATAGTAACATCCAATGCTTGATTGTTATAATCTACATCCTTTCTATCTGAATAGGCCACTGATCCTTGATCAGTAGTTAAAATATTGGAACTTTTAGATTGTAAAATCTGACCATTTGGAGCGGTAACAGCCATATAAATTGTTCTCTTTCCTGCTCTTGCCAAAACATTCTCCTGCAGGGTAAAAGTTGATTTCAATTGATATACCTTTTTCGCACGATCTGTCGCTTCGGTAGTATTATTTGCCTTCATTCTTAAAGCACCTGAACTGATGTTGTAGGCGCGCAATTTACTCCCCTTTTTAACTTGTTCATCTTTTTCTTCGGCTTCTTTTTTATAAATATCACGTTCCTCAGAGGTTTCATTTAGTTTTGTTGAGGTGACATCTAAATCAAGTTCCAAACGTTTATTTATTGTGTATAGCGAATCTATTTGTCTAACATATCCCCTCATGATTCCTTTCAGCGTTTCATTTTCTCTTTTTAACTTGGATAATTCCCTAGCTGACAAACGTTTATTTTGATCGAGTTGCTTCATAATCTGAAGTATTTCCTCTTTTTGCGCATTCA
>Ga0049081_10000763_pt1 | contig 12239 bp, 9 predicted proteins | sample GreLakmeER78MSRF_FD_66717 | JGI IMG/M metagenome (GOLD analysis project Ga0049081, IMG submission 66717) | Freshwater lentic microbial communities from great Laurentian Lakes, MI, USA - Great Lakes metaG ER78MSRF | ecosystem: Environmental > Aquatic > Freshwater > Lake | place: Great Lakes...
ATTAACCTACCTGCCCGACGGCTCAGGGCAACAATATACAGCCCCGATAAATATATCTGGATTTCCAAGTGGAGCGACAATTACAAATGATCAAGACCTCAATCAAGTGTGCATAACTATGGAGCATTCCTATTTGGGAGATTTAGAAATTTGGCTTCAATGTCCATCAGGGCAAATTGTGCCACTTGTAAATTCATTTGGCGCCGGAGCGATACCGGGAGGAACTAGTGGTGGAGGTACGTTTTTGGGTCATCCAATTGATGATTCTGGAGGCGGAGGCCCAGGAGAAGGCTGGGAATATTGTTTTAGCTCTGTGTTTAACACCATTAATGGTTCCATGACACAGAACCTTAATAATACTATTTTTGTACCTAATCAACCCCCACTCACCGCAGGAAACTCGATGGACCCGAGCGATACATACCAACCTGAAAGTGCATTCAGTAATTTTGCAGGATGCCCAATCAATGGGGTTTGGACCATATACGTTCAGGATAATTTAGGGATTGACGATGGTTATATTTTTGAATGGGGATTATATTTTGACGCGGCATTCTTCCCTGGATTGGGGAGTTATAACACTTATGCAGACACATCATGGTGGTCCTATGACCCAACTATTATATCTGGACAAAACGACACATTAATTGTTGTTCAACCAAATCAGACAGGGGTGTACCCATACACATTTAATATGATTGATAACTACGGTTGTCAATATGATACAACGGTAAATTTCATTGTATTACCGCTAGCTCAGATATTTGAAGACACCTTGGCGTGTGACTTACAATTTTGGGTTGAAGGGACAACAGCTTTCAATGGTGGTGTATGGTCGGCACTTGATACAAACATCACGTTTTCAAATGTAAACACTAATAATCCAACTATAAATTCGTCAACAGCGGGTGTTTTCCCGGTTATTTTCACCGATAACCAATGTAATTATTCCGATACCTCATACATTGAATTCCCCCCCTTTATTTCGTTGATAATGCCGGATACGATCGTATGCCAAGGAGGCGGGTTTACCATCAACCCTTTTTATGCGAATGGTGGTACTATCCAACCGGGCTACTCCCCGGCTATAAATTGGGTTTGGGACAATGGAAATCCGACAACAGAAAGGGAGGTCACAACTAGCGGGAACTTCGTTTTTACCATTAATAATGCTTGTTATACAAAGTCAGATACCACCACATTGGGGTATAAGCCGTGTGATTTAGATGCGCCAAATGTGATCACTGTAAACGGAGATGGCACGAATGAACTATTCCAGGTGGATTATGCAGGACTTGCAGAATTTAATTGCGTAATTGTAAATCGATGGGGTAACAAAGTATATGAATATGATGATCCTGCAGGTGGTTGGGATGGCACTGCAAATGGCACTGCTGTGCCTGATGGAGTGTATTTTTATAAAATTGTTGCAAGATTTGAAGGCGTTGAAGAGAAGCTAATAAAACATGGATTAATTCATGTAATTCGTTAATTCTTGTGTTAATTTTGCTGTAAATCAGCAGCCATGCCATTGAGTCAATTTCAAGAAGACATTTTACAAGGGATTCCAATAAATATCCCTGAAAAAAAAGAGTATGATTTATCCATAAATCATGCGCCAAAACGCAAGGAAATTTTAACCATTGAGGAAAAAAAACTGGCACTTAGAAACGCTTTGCGTTATTTTCCTTCAAATTTACATGCTGAACTAGCCGAAGATTTTCTTGATGAGTTATCAAGATATGGGAGAATTTATATGTTTCGTTACCGACCAGACTATAAAATGTATGCACGCCCCATACAAGAGTATCCGGGAAATTCTGAGCAAGCTAAAGCCATTATGTTGATGATTCAAAATAATTTGGATTATGCTGTGGCGCAGCACCCACAGGAATTAATTACTTACGGCGGTAATGGTGCGGTATTTCAAAATTGGATACAATATCGTCTGACAATGAAATATTTGGCAGAAATGTCTGACGAGCAAACACTGGTGATGTACTCAGGACACCCGATGGGTTTATTCCCTTCACACAAAAACGCCCCCAGGGTAGTGGTAACTAATGGAATGATGATCCCTAATTATTCAAAACCTGACGATTGGGAAAAATTTAACGCTCTAGGTGTTACCCAATACGGGCAAATGACCGCGGGATCATATATGTATATTGGTCCACAAGGGATTGTTCACGGAACGACTATAACAGTCTTAAATGCTGTAAGAAGAATAGCAAAGGACAGATCGGATATACGAGGCAAACTTTTTGTTACAGCCGGTTTAGGGGGGATGTCTGGTGCTCAACCAAAAGCAGGAAATATTGCGGGGGTTATTTCTGTTACAGCGGAAGTCAATCCCAAAGCCGCACATACACGCCACAGTCAGGGTTGGGTTGATGAACTAATAGACAATATCCCGGAATTGGTAAGCAGGGTTAAATTAGCAAAAAACAATAAAGAAGTTGTGTCAATTGCTTATTTAGGAAATGTCGTAGATATTTGGGAGGCTTTCTATGAAAATGATATTCTCATAGACCTTGGCTCAGACCAAACCTCTTTGCATAATCCGTGGTCTGGAGGATATTATCCGGCAGGTTTATCCTTCGAAGAGTCTAATATAATGATGGCAGATAAGCCAGAGGAATTTAAAAAAAATATACAATTGAGTTTAAATCGCCACGCAGAGGCGGTAAATAAACATACGGAGCGAGGGACATATTTTTTTGATTACGGAAATGCATTTCTTTTGGAGTCCTCACGTGCAGGAGCAAATGTAATGGCACCGAATGGCATAGATTTTAAATACCCATCCTATATTCAAGATATACTTGGCCCAATGTGTTTTGATTTTGGTTTTGGACCCTTTCGTTGGGTATGTGCTTCAGGAAAACCCGAGGATCTCATAAAGACGGATGAAATTGCCTGCCGTGTTTTAGAGGATATGATGATAAGTAGCCCGGTTGAGATTCAACAACAAATGGCGGATAATATTCAATGGATAAAGGGCGCTCAGGAAAATAAATTAGTAGTTGGCTCTCAGGCAAGAATATTATATGCTGACGCCGAAGGGAGAATGAAAATTGCACAAGCATTCAATGAGGCGATTTTACGGGGTGATATTGGTCCAATAGTCTTGGGAAGGGACCATCATGATGTTTCCGGAACCGATTCTCCGTACAGAGAAACATCTAATATTTACGATGGCTCTCGATTTACTGCAGATATGGCTATTCAGAATGTGATTGGGGATTCATTTCGCGGCGCAACATGGGTATCCATTCATAACGGAGGCGGCGTTGGATGGGGGGAAGTAATTAACGGAGGATTTGGAATGTTGTTGGATGGTAGTAAAGAGTCAGAGAGAAATCTTAAAATGATGTTGCATTGGGATGTTAATAATGGAGTGGCGAGAAGGAATTGGGCCAGAAACGAAAATGCTATTTTTGCGATTAAACGTGCTATGGAAGTCGAGCCGTCGTTACGCGTGACAATTCCGAATTTAGTAGATGATAAAACCCTTGAATATTTGTTCAAATAAAAAAGTCGACCTAAGTCGACTTTTACCTAAACTAAACTAAACTATGTCTTTTACTCGTTACTTGCTAAAATGGAATGATTTGCAATGGTTACAGTTTTAGAGGCAACAATTTCGCCCCCGTTTCGAAAGTTTATAACGTATACTCCATCTTCGAGGCTATTCAAGTGAATTTCTTTCGCGCCTGAAGTTGGCATAGTAGGAACAAACATATTCCCATCTAATCCAATTTCGATACTTTCAAACTCATCTTCGTTCCAAGAAACAGTTACAGTGTGTTGTTCGTTTTCAGCAACTTGTATAGATTGCGAGGGCAAAGACTCAATTGGTTGGTTAGCAATACTTGCGTTAGTAGCTGCGAAGATTAATATCAGGGAAAAAATTATTGTTTTCATTTTTTTTGTTTTAATTATGAAACAAAGATGTGTGGAATTTTAGCATCTTCAAAGAAAACAATACGAGAGGAATGAATTTTACACAATCTCTTACAGAGGGAATTACGTGTTTTTACTTAATTAACAGAGTAACTGCTCAAAAAATGCCGCAAATTTTTTCGACGAATGCACAAAATGAAGTTCTAAAATCCAGTGCCTCTTTTCCATTTTTTCGTTAAGAGAGAAAATATTCAATTCATTTGCAGGATGTATATATAACCCGAGGTCTCCAGGTTCTAAACTCTCGTGAGGATATTTTCCAATTAAATGTCCCGCTATACCACCGCCAAAAGAGTATCCAAAACTATTGGCAACTTTTATACAATGTTCAAACAAGTTGTTACTTTTTAAACATTTTCCTAACTCTTTTTGTACCTTCACCCAGCGTTGGATATCATACCAAGCGTTTTCGATATTTAGACACAGAGCGACCTTTTCAGGGTCCCCTCCAATAACATAAGACCTTCCAAAATCTGCTTCGTAGTCATCAATTAATGGCCCAAAATCAAGAAAAACTATATCATCCTCCTTGACTATTATATCTTCAGGATTTTCTTTATACGGTGCCAACGTATTAAGTCCGGCTCTCACTATTCGTTTATGCCAATACTTGTCTATGCCAAACATTTCTTTTGCTAAACAATAAATCTCTTCATTGACTTGCGATTCGAACTTATTGGGTAAAATGATACCACGGGTTATTATCTCATGAAAGAGTTCTTCTGCCTTTTGTTCTGCTTTTTTGAGATGGTCTAGCATACCTTCAGTATTAGAGTAATAAAAAAGGCCATCTTTTTTGAGACGGCCTTTTTAGTGATTCATTAATGGGTTATTTTTTAAGAATTCTTCTTGTAATTGATGAGTTATTTCCAGAAACAACTACATGGTAAAGTCCACTTGCCAAGTTACTCATATCAAGCGTAGTAGAGGTGTTTTCAACAGCCTTTATGCTTTTCACTACTTTACCCGTAATATCTAATAACGTTATTTCAGTTACTTGCTCTGTTACCGCCGATAAATCTACTATCAACTCATTCTCAAAAGGATTTGGATAAATACTTGCATATGTCAAGGTGTTTTCTTCAATTCCAACACCTCCAGCTGCTGTAATATTTACAGTATAGTCTTCTGTTTCACCATATGTAGCAACAGCACATGGATCAATTGGCGCTCCATTTTCTGCAACGACTGAATAAGAAATTCTAACGCGCATTCTTACTGAACCAGTAATTGCTGTTGTTGGAACAGTGAATGTTAATTGATTACTCCAGCCTGCAGCCACTAAAACATAACCAACACGTTCAGTAGATGAAAATGTAAAATCATTATTAAAATCGATCCAAACAGCAATTTCATCATTTGTGTATGCTTGTCCAATAGTTGCTCCAACCGCTGGAGTTACAGTTACTGAATATTGCATTCCTTTGGTTAGAGATGTTGATGAATTGAGGTATGCCGCATACCCACCTGATGTACAGGCGGTAGTATTGTTTATGGTATTCAAAGTAACATTTTGAATATACTCATCGCAAGTACTTGTAACGGATGGCGTACAAGGCCCTGTTGATTGTGCAACGATAATGTAATTCGTTTTAGTTTCAGCATCAGATCCTTGAGCATTAGTGGCGGTAAGTGTAACTGAATATTGTCCCGCTGTATTAAACGTTACTTGTGGATTTTGAGAAGTTGCCGTTGTTCCACCCGCATACGCCCATCCCGTAGCTGGTGCAATTGACCATGCCCAAGATGTAGGAATTCCGGTAGATTGATCTGTAAATGAAACAGTCGTTGCTGGTGTGATATTAGTTTGATTCGCTGTAAAGTTAGCTACTGGAGCAACAGGTGTTGTCGGTGTACATGGGTTGCTAGAGCCGGCCAACGTTAGCACACCAGAATTTGATGGATCCAACCAAGGCTTTAATTGCCTCGCTGCTGTCGTTCCGTTTGATATCCAATGGTATGACATTTTGCCGTAATAATCTGGCGAAGTAGGTGTGTTGCAAAAAGAACCACCTCCTGTCAATGTTCCAACAATATATCCTTGACTCAAATTAAATAAGGGGGAACCCGAAGAACCACCCTCTGTAACCCCATGTCCATTAGAGTTGGAAGTCCATGACAATCTCCAATGTGATTGTAATCCATTGCCATTCCATCCTGCTGATACTGTGTTGCCGGTGAATGTTGATATTTTTTTAATATCGCCGGCAGGATGATGAATGCCAGTTCCACCTGATGTAGCGGTATTATTCGCATTCCAGCCATTCCAATAAGCATTGAAGTTAGCTGATTTTAAAGAAGTAATTGTTGCTGCCTCGTTAGCAGCGGTTCCCAGTTGCACTAGAAGAAAATCTGACCCACTGTCTCCACCACCATCTCCAGAATCGGCTTTTTTCACGCACCCCGTGATAAAATAATCGTCTAGAGTTCCAGCTGTGGAAGGGTTGGTACAATTTGGAGACTCATACTTAAAATAAAATTTCCATTGCGTAAGATTCGCGGTGGTTGCCGAAACTCCGCAGTGGAGGGCGGTTAAAAAATACGGCCGACAGTTAAGGGCTGCATTGTTAATTAAAGACCCAGTACACCAACCTCCAGAATTTCCTTCAACAACATAAATCCTGGCGACACCTCTTTTTTCGTCTTGCCAAGAATCACCAACAGGGGTGCAATTGACGTTGACCTCACAACTCTCGGATTCGTTAATTTTCGGAACATTTGGGTTGCCTGTAGAACGGTAGTTGTACAGAACTCTATCAATCCAAATTTCAGATGACATCACCTCTTTAGGCTCATGCAATGTTATTATCAAATCATCACCAAAGCATAAGGCGGCATGTTGTCTTCCATGGTCTTCAACATCTGCTGTTGTCATCGGTTTGTGAACAAGCTTTCCATTAAGGTCGCGAATTGTTAATGTGGAGCCCCCGTAAAGTTTAAAAGTTTCAAACAAGAAACTTAAGGCCTCCGCACCAGTCGATTTAACACGCAATTGCCATTGGCGATCTCCATTGGGTAACATGGTCCAAGTTCCAGAATTGTTCGTTCTTATTTCTGTGGGCAGGGCAACACCAATTCTATATAATAACCCTTGGTTATCTCGTATTTTATCTTCTGCTAGCAAATCCTTAACGTTCGGTGTGGTTAGGGTCTTTGTATCTACATTCGCATCAATATAGAATTTTTTGATTATTGGTTCTAGTTGTTGGGCATTTATTGAAGATAAAACTGACAATAAAATACAAAAGGATAGTAGTAGTTGTCTCATAGTTTAATTGCTTTTGGTTAACTTCACAAATATAAACTATCTCTTTTAAAAAAAGAAGTATGGGAACAGTTTGTTTAGTAGAAGATGAAGAAAATTTGATTCAATTAATCAAGTTAAATCTGGAATTAGAGGGGTTTAAAGTTAGTTGTTTCAATAGTGGTGAAAAAGCAGCAAATCATTTTTCTGAAAACTTTGCCTACGACTTAATCATCTTAGATGTTATGCTTCCGGAGGTGAGTGGTTTTACCTTGTGCGAGATTATACGAAAAAAAAGCAGTGTTCCAATACTTTTTTTATCGGCAAAAGGAACTACTCAAGACAGGATTCAAGGGTTAAAATTGGGGGCAAATGATTATTTACCAAAGCCATTTAACCTTGAAGAGTTATTGTTAAGAGTAAGTGTTTTAACAAATAACAAGTCTGCGAGCGAACTCCTAGAGTATAAAATTTCTAATAAGCGTATCGACTTTCAGTCTTTTGTTGTAAAAAACGAGTCTGGAGAATCGATTTTTGAGTTCTCAAAAAAAGAGATGTCTTTGTTGGAATTCTTCATCAAGCACGAGGGAAGAGTTGTATCGAGAGATGAACTATTGGACAATGTATGGGGAACGGACCAATTCCCTACTTCCCGAACTATAGACAACTTTATTCTAACGTTTAGGAAGCTATTTGAAGAAAACCCTAAGGAGCCAAAACACTTTCACTCAATTAGAGGGGTAGGGTATAAATTTACAACCTAGTAGTTCTTAATGGTTAACTTTTATCAGTTTGGTCGTGTCGTGTTTATGCTTGAACATCACCCAAAACAATATAGCAATTATAAAGGCATAGGCTGCAAACGAAAACCAAATCGATGGCCAATCTTTCATAAGTAATTCTGTACTTAGGGTGTCTCCCTCTACGGTGATTTTTTCTTTTGTCAGAAATTTAGTCAGGGATGTATTATTCTCGTTTGTTTGAAGATGGGCGGCAACATCTGAGAGAGTTGTAAACCTCAAGGTAAAGAACCGGTCTATTGCCCAGCCTGCAGCATTACTTCCTATAATAGCGCCAAAGCCGTTGGTCATCATCATAAAAAGACCCTGCGCAGAGGAGCGCGTAGCCGGAGTAGTATTTGTTTCAACGAAAAGCGATCCTGAAATATTGAAGAAATCGAAAGCCATTCCATAGACGACACACGAAAACACTATCAACCATAATCCCTCGTTTGGATCTCCAATTGCCAAGGTGCCAAAACGAATTACCCAAGCAAACATACTAATTAACATAACGGTTTTAATACCATATTTTCGAAGAAAAAAGGGGATAGCTAAAATGAATAGTGTTTCTGATATTTGTGAAATCGACATAATGATCGTTGAATATTTTACTACAACGGAGTCTGCATATTTCGGAAAGTGCTCAAATTCGGATAGAAAGACGTCACCGTAGGCATTGGTTAATTGTAAGGCGCCACCAAGAAACATGGAGAATATAAAAAAGAGGCCCATTTTATAATTTGCAAGAAGCTTAAATGAGTCAAGTCCTAGTGTTTGAATTAGAGATGTATTCTCCAGATTGGCTTTTTGCGGGGTACATTTAGGAAGGGTGAAGGCATAAACTCCTAAAAGTATTGCCGAAAGTCCAGCGATATAGAATTGGTTTTCACTTGCCTTGTTGCCTGTTAAGTTAGTAACCCACATGGCCGCGATGAATCCAATTGTTCCCCAAACCCTAATTGGGGGATAATCTTTAACAACATCCCCGCCGTTTCGTTGCAAAACCGAATAGGATATAGAATTAGTAAGTGCAATGGTAGGCATATAAAACACCATTGCCAAAAGCATAACCATAAAGAAGTCAGTTGGATTATTTACTTGTGGCAAATAGAATAAGGTTGCTGCATAAAGTATGTGTAAGATTCCATAAATACGTTCTGCGTTTATCCAACGATCGGCAACCAATCCCATGAGTGTAGGCATAAAAACGGAAGCAATTCCCATTGTACCGAAAACAGCGCCAAATTCAGCTCCATTCCCAATGTTGTTACTGAACCAATAATTCGCCATTGTAATCAACCAAGCCCCCCAAACATAAAATTGGAGAAAGCTCATCAAGATTAATCGCGACTTAATGGTTATCAATTTTTATTCTTTAGAGCGTCCCGAATTTTTGAAGCTAATTCATAATCTTCGTTTTCTACGGCATCACTTAGCATGTTTTGTAATTCGTCTTCGTTTAAGTGTTGCATCTCATTTGTGGACTCTTCATTATCAGTTAAGTCAACTTCATCGTCGAAGTCCTCAGACCCATCATCTACCCCACCTGCCTCATCAATTACTTCCGCCAATGCGAAAATAGGCGCGTTGAATCTTACACCAACGGCTATTGCATCTGAGGTACGTGAATCGATTTCTGTAAGGGCTCCTTCTTTCTCACAAATGATTTTAGCATAAAATACTCCTTCGAAGAACTTATAAATCAAAATTTCTTTCACTGCGATACTGTAGGAAGTACAAAGCATTTTTATTAAGTCGTGCGTCAACGGTCTATTAGGTACCATTTTTTCTAATTCAACCGCAATAGACTGAGCTTCGAATCCACCAATAACAATAGGTAGTTTTCTTTTACCTGAAGATTCAGAGAGGGTCAACACATATGAGCCAGATTGTGTTTGGCTGTATGCGATACCGGTGATTTCAAGACGAATTTTCTGCATTGTACGATGGTTAATATTGCGCAGACTTGAATTCTTTTAAAGCAGCGGTCAATTTAGGAACAACCTCAAAAGCATCACCCACAACACCATAATCTGCGGCTTTGAAAAATGGGGCTTCCGGATCAGTATTAATGACTACGATTACTTTTGAACCATTTACCCCAGCAAGGTGCTGAATAGCTCCTGAAATACCCACGGCGATATATAGGTTTGGTCTAATTGCCACTCCTGTTTGACCGACATGTTCGTGATGAGGTCTCCAACCAATATCGGCAACTGGACGAGAACAAGCTGTAGCAGCATTGAGTGATTTAGCTAAATCTTCTATAATCCCCCAATTTTCAGGTCCTTTGAGCCCTCTACCGGCTGAAACTACCAACTCTGCTTCAGGTAACGGTATTTCTCCTTCAGGTTTTTTGGTAGAAATAACTTTAATGGCAGCAGTCTCGACATTGGCATTTACTTCTGAGACAGCGCATGAGGAACTTGTTTGTTCTGGTTGTATACTGTTGGGAAGCAGTGAGATTATTTTATTTGAAGTTTGTACTTGTACTTTTCCAATGGCTTTTCCGGAGAAAACGTTCACGCGTATGGATCCGTCTGCATCCGGTAGTGCGATAGCGCCTGATACTAAGCCCGCATTCCATCGAACTGATAACCTTGCAGCAACGGACTTTCCAATTAAATCATGTGAAAATATAACCGTGTGAGCACCAATTTCTTGTGCTGCCCAAGCAATAAGTTTTGTCATTTGTTGAGCGTCCTCACCGTCGACATTGCGGTCAACAAGTACTTTTGAGGCTCCGTATTCACCTAATGTGCTGAGAGTTTCATTTGAGGTATTCCCATTGGTTATAACCACAACATCGCCTAATTTTTTACCGTATGTAACGGTTTCAAATGCTGATTTTGCGAGGCCGTTGGCGGAATTTATATATACTAATATCATATTATTATTTTTAAAGTTTAGATCACTTTGGCTTCGTTGTGAAGTAGTCTCACCAATTCTTCCATGTTATCCGGAGCAATCATTTTTACCGTAGATTTTGCGTTAGGGATTTCATAACCTATAAATTTTGTTAACTCATCCACGGAGGTTGGCTCAACTACCTGCAAGGGTTTGGTTCTTGCAGCCATGATTCCTCGCATATTAGGAATTCGTTGTTCCGCCATTCCTTTAGCACAGGAGACAACAGTGGGTAAACTTACCTCTATAACTTGAACACCCCCAACAATTTCTCTCTCTAAAGTCAAAATATTTCCATTTACGTCAAGTTTAGTTGCGATAGACACATAAGGAAGATCTAGTGATTCTGCAATCATTCCACCAACTTGCGAGCCGTTGTAATTAATGGTTTCTTTACCTGTTAATATCAAATCGAAGGAATTATTTCTTGCATAATGAGCAATTTGTAGTGCCGTGTAAAAAGCATCTATAGGGTCTGCATTTATTCGAACGGCCTCATCTGCTCCAATGGCCAGCGCTTTTCTAATAACAGCGTCATCTGCAGCGGCCCCAACGGTTATGATGGTTACTTGCCCCCCACTAGTTTCCTTTATCTCTAGCGCTCTAACCAAAGCATACCACTCATCGTATGGATTAACAATGTATTGAACTCCATTTTCGTCAAATTTGGTGTTACCGTCAGTAAAAGAAATCTTGGAAGTTGTATCCGGAGATTTACTGATGCATACTAATATCTTCATTCGGTTGATTTTTCACAGCAAAAATAAGCAAATATCTCTTGTTATTTTCAATTCCTCTCTAATGGATTTATGTGTTTTTAATTTGAACAAGAGGATTAGTTATATTTTTAGCAACTTGGCTGCTGCTGTATAATGTATCACGAAGAATTTGGATAAAGTAATATGCTTTTTGAAATACATTCAAATTACTCAACAATAATCAAAAATTCTTTTTTATCGGTAAACATTCCAATTTCAAAAAGATGTAGATTTTCTTCTTGAAATAAGTGAGTAATCTCAGTTTTAAACTTAGGAGAAACAGCAAATAAAAGACCACCATTTGTTTGAGGGTCGCATAAAGTAAGTAAAGTTTCTCCTGAAATCCCACTCACATTTTCTCCATACATTTTCCAGTTTCTCATTGTGTTGTCAGGGTAAACCCACTCTTTTGCAAGATCTGAAGTTCCTGATAATAGTGGGACGTGTTGATTTTTTATGATTGCTGAGATCCTTCCGTTATCTGTCATTTCAATTAGGTGACCAAGCAAGCCAAAACCAGTTACATCAGTCATTGCAGAAACCTGAGTGATGCCACCCAATTTTTCACCGATGTAATTAAGT
>Ga0049081_10000764_pt1 | contig 12239 bp, 13 predicted proteins | sample GreLakmeER78MSRF_FD_66717 | JGI IMG/M metagenome (GOLD analysis project Ga0049081, IMG submission 66717) | Freshwater lentic microbial communities from great Laurentian Lakes, MI, USA - Great Lakes metaG ER78MSRF | ecosystem: Environmental > Aquatic > Freshwater > Lake | place: Great Lakes...
GCTTAATGCTTAGCCCTGAGGGGCATTAACAAGAGAAACGACTGAGGTCATGGCTCAAAAATTTATAACCCCTATTGCTATTAAGCAGCTGTCCTCTGCTGGCTCTGATGGGTTGACAATTTTTGTAGACCAAGAAACTTTCGCAAGACTCCAGATTCAAGGTGGCGGTCGTCTTGTCTGGGGTGATGGAACCCAAGGCGGAGATGTAAACCTCTACCGCGATGAAGCAAACGTTCTCAAAACAGACGACACCTTCAAAGTCCCCACTCTCTTTATTGATGGGATAGAAGTAGACACAACTGGCGCAGCAAGCGACCAGGTACTTAAATTCAACGGAACTAAGTTTCTTCCTGGAACTGCATCAACCGTTGCTTCTCTTGATGACTTAACTGACGTCACGATAACAAGCGTTGCGACTAATCAAGTCTTGCAGTACAACGGAACTGCGTGGGTTAACTCCAACGCTTCAGGTGGAGCAACAGTCTCCGACAATGCCCCATCCTCCCCGTTCGCTGGTCAGATTTGGTTTGAGTCCGACACTGGTAAAACTTTTGTTTACTACGATTCCCAATGGGTTGAAATCGGAACACAACCACTTGGGCCAAGCGGACCTACTGGTCCTGTCGGTCCTACGGGTGTGACTGGCGCAACAGGAGTTGGCGCAACAGGTCCGACAGGTTTGACCGGCGCTACAGGTCCGACGGGCGTCACTGGTGCTACGGGTTTGACTGGAGAAACAGGTCCGACAGGTTTGACTGGTGCTACGGGTTTGACCGGCGCAACAGGTCCGACAGGTTTGACCGGCGCTACAGGAGTAACTGGTGCTACGGGGGCAACAGGAGCAACGGGCGCGACGGGCTTGACTGGCTCTTTCGGCGGAGCAACGTTTCAATATACTTTTGCCACGTCCACCACGATGTCCGACCCGGGTGATAATTTTCTTCGTTTCAATAACGCAACCCCTGGTTCCGTTACCAGTATTGCTATTGATGACAACCCCGCTGATGGAAACTACGACTTGTCTCCGTTCTTGCAAACGATTGACGACTCCACAAGCACTATTAAGGGTCATGTAAAAGTGTCCCTAAAAACAGATAGTTCAATATTTGCTATCTATTCTATTAATAGTATTTCTGATGAATCACCGAACTGGTTTCAGATAAACGTCTCTTATGTTTCGGGGAGTGGCTCTTTTAGCGCCAGTGACGATGTTCTTGCAACTTTTGCTCGCACTGGAGATATAGGTGACGCAGGTCCAACTGGCGCAACCGGCGCCACAGGTCCTACAGGGCCTACGGGTAACACTGGACCTACGGGCGCAACTGGTTTAGGCGCAACTGGCGCAACTGGCGCAACAGGTCCGACTGGCGCATCTGGTACTAACGGAACAATTGGTGTTGACGGCGCAACTGGCGCAACAGGACCAACAGGACCAACAGGCGCTACAGGACCCGCGGGCGCTACAGGCGTAGCGTATGTAAGCATTTCTGACACTGCTCCAGTATCTCCAGCGCAAGGCGACCTTTGGTTTGATTCAACTACAGCAATTACTTACGTTTACTACGACTCGTATTGGGTTGAAGTTGGTCCACAACCATTAGGTCCAACTGGTCCAACTGGTCTCACGGGTGCAACAGGAGCAACTGGCGCGACTGGTCCGACTGGTTTGACGGGTGCTACTGGTCCGACAGGCATAACTGGTCCGACAGGACCGACGGGAGTTGCGGCGACTATTGCCGTTGGAACAACCACTGGTGGAGCAACGGGCTCTGTAACGAACAGCGGAACATCAGGTGCGGCGGTACTTGATTTTGTAGTTCCAATCGGAGCAACTGGCGCAACTGGATTAACAGGTGCGACTGGCCCAACAGGCGTTACAGGAGCAACAGGTCCGACTGGAGTAACTGGTGCAACTGGTCCTACGGGTATTGGTGCAACTGGTGCGACCGGTCCGACAGGCATAACTGGTCCGACAGGACCTACTGGCGTAACAGGACCCACAGCGATTACTAGTTCTGCAACCGCTCCAGTATCTCCGTCTGCTGGTCAAGTCTGGTTTGACACAACTACTGGTGCTTCTTACATCTACTACAACTCGGCATGGGTTGAACTAGGTGGCGGTTCAATGTCGCCACTACCAGTTACTTCGTCTACTCGTCCATCTGCACCGTGGGAAGGTCAGACGATTTACGAAACCGATACAGACCTTCTCTATTTATACAGTGGCTCAGCGTGGGTTGAAGTTTTTTCTGCGTTAACCAAGGCACCACGAGGAGTTGTTGCATATGCTAAAAAAACAACAACTACCGCTCTGACGACTGCTCCAACAACCGTTCTTTCTGCCCCATCTTTTACAGCCGTATCAGGAAGAATATATAAAGTAACTGCACAAGCATATTTTCAATCTGCAAGCACTGCTACATACTTTAATCTATCCATATTTAATGGTGCTACAAAAATAGCGGGAGGAGATTACTCCCTAAATACAACAACACAACTATATTATGCACCAACACTGTCAGGATACATAACTGGAATTAGTGGTTCTACAACAATTTCTATTTCTTCTTTAGTTGGTTCAGGAACTGGTAATTGTTATGCGGACGCTAACGGTTATCCAAATGTTTTGATTGTTGAAGATATGGGGCTTGCATAATGTCAGCGATTACTTTTCCTGCTTCTCCGTATGTAAACCAGATTTTTACCGTTGGTCCCAAGAGTTGGCAATGGGACGGCTCCGTGTGGAACGCTTACTTCAACGAAAGCGTTGACTCTGTTTACGGAACTGGTGCAGATGGTGATGCCGTACTGGACGGAACTACGACCGTTTTAAGCATGGCTCCATCTTCAAGCGTTTACTCCATGACGCGCGATATGTACTTTAACGACTTGACTATCAATGCAAACGTTCGTCTTGCACCTAATGGATACAGAATCTTTGTTAAGGGCACATTGAAGTTCGTAGGAGCAAACTCCACGATTGGTTTCACGGCTGGTTACTCAACCGAAGGCTCAATCATGCAAGGGGGCGCAGCCGCTACTGCTGTTACCCATTCTCTTGGGGGGTCGGCAACTGGTTACACGGCAACAGCACCTCACTCAAATATGGGTGGCACTAATTATTTTAGAATTCCACGACAGGCAGTTACTGGTTATTCCGTCACTGCTGCAGGTGGTCCTACTTTTTTGCGTGGAGGTGCTGGAGGATTGGGCCAAGTTGGAGGCGGAATAGTTATCATTGCTGCTCGTTATATTTCTGGACCAGCGTCAGGTACGGCTTACATTAAGGCTCCAGGAACTGCACCTGCAGGCGGAGGAGTAATTCTCATTGTTTCTTCCGCTGAAGCATTGGCTCCTGGAATAACCACTGATGTAACTGGACAAAACCCAGGAACCGTCTACTATATGTCACAGGTGTGATATGGCTATTTCTAGAATTGAAAAAAGTGTTGTACGCGCTGCTAATGACGAAATCTACGGACATGGTGGGGACGGCGACGTAGTCGTAACAACAAACACAGCGATTACCTCAGATATGTTTTATAACAATCTGACAATTAACGCAGATGTTTTTCTTAATACAAACGGCTACCGAGTCTTTGTTAAAAACACACTCACGAACAACGGTTACATCGGAATTGGGTCAGTTTCTTCTGGGACAGTTGGTGAAGCCGCATCTACCGTTTCTGACGGAACAGTCAAAGGCCATTCTCAATCCGCGATTACTTATCGTGCTGGTGGACAAGGTGGAGGCGGAACTAGCCCTGGAATAACTGCCCTTCCTGAGTATCTGTACAAAGACATCAACGCCATGTCTGGTGGAGTGTTCATGCACACCACAGGCATGATTCCTATTGGCGGCGGTTCTAAAGGCGCGTCTGGTTCTGCTGGCCCTTCTGGAGCAACAGGTCCTGGAGCAACAGGAAGTGCAGGCGCTACTGGTTCTGCTGGTGCTACTGGTTCTGCTGGTGCTACTGGGTCACCTGGAGCAACTGGTAGTCCTGGTTCTGCTGGCGCAACGGGTTCCCCTGGTGCAACAGGTTCGTATGGACCATCAGCAACAACAGTCGGCGCTTCTGGCGGAAGGGGTAATACTGGTTCTGTCGGAGCGTCGGGTACTGCTGGTGCAAGCGGAAGCCCTGGAGCGAGCGGGAGTCCTGGTTCTTCTGGGAGTCCGGGTTCTTCTGGAAGTCCGGGTTCTTCTGGTTCGCCTGGTTTAGGAGGCGCAGGAGGCGCTGGAGGAACAGGCGGGCTTGGTGGAGGAATCGTTTGTGTAATCGCTAAACATATTGTTGGCTCAGGGAAGTTTATTTCCATAGGTTCGTCTGGTACATCTGGTTCGTCAGGTTCATCAGGAGCAACTGGTTCACCTGGAGCAAGTGGTTCCGTGGGAGCGTCTGGAGCATCTGGAGCAGTAGGGGCATCTGGAGCCGCTGGCGCTGTAGGGGCATCTGGAACAACTGGTGCTACCGGAAGTCCTGGAGGCTCCGCTCCGTCATTGAGTGTTCATAACGCACCACACACGCACCCAAACCCTGCAACACATAACCCGTCTCACCATCATCACTACACAAACCATTCAGACAGACACGGCCACGCAACGAGAGCGCATACCCAAGACCACTCACCTCATGTTCAGCAGCATCTTCACGCTGCTGATGCTAAGGGGCACCATTATGCTTACGCGACTCCGACTCACCATAACCATGCCACTCCGCACCATCACGCAAATCCGCATCACCATCACAATGGGCATTTTCATCACCCTCACAATGATGGTCCGCACGGAGGGACACATCACTGGAACCCCCACTGGTGGCATGCTTACTTTCAGTTAAGTCATCACTACCCATTTCCCCACTACCATCAAAAACCAAATGGACATGGTGGGCATAGTCATGGGGATGGTAGCGGCGGGCACGATACTCGTTACTATCATGCCAAATATGTAGGCCATGATAACCATTGGGCTCCTCATTCAACTCATGATTACCACACGCACCCGAACGCCCATACCCCTCACGATAGTGGGCATTCTCACGCCCCAGTTAGAACCAACACTTGGTCTCATCACCCCAATCCCGCGACTTCTGTCGCCAACCCTCCTACTGTTTACCCAGGCGGAGCAGGAGGTGCAGGAGGAGCAGGTGGTGCAGGCGGAGCAGGAGGTGCAGGTGGCGCAGGCGGCGCAGGCGGTTCGGGCGGAGCGGGTGGTGCAGGCGGTTCAGGTGGTTCCGGAGGAGCAGGTGGCTCAGGCGATACGGGAACAACTGGCAAAAGAGGCGGAGCAGGCGGCGGAGGTGCTATTCTCGTAGTTAGTGACTCTGTTGCAGGTACAATTACATACGACACTCGGGCTGGCTTAACTGCCGATTCCGACAACTTTGCTGCTTCTTCTGGGTCGGCATACGTTCTTATAAACATTTAGGAGAAAAAGATGGACCTTGGTCTTACAGATGCACAAAAATTGATGGCTTTAAATTCTGTTAAAAATGGAATTCAAACAGATATTTATACTCAATTGATTCGTATGGGGTTTGACCCCGATACTTATGAGCCCTCAGCAGACAATGATGTTATTGATTCGTTCGTTGGCGAGCGCACCAGAGTAAACACTCTTATTTCATCTCTTGAGTTAATTGAAAGCAAAATAACTGAACTGTCATGAAAAGATTTGTTTATATTCCCTGGAATATAACTAACGAGGATGGCGAAGCAGAAAAGTTGGCAAAACTTTCTGGCCTGCAAATAAGATACGGAAATCAAGAAGATGGTATTTTTGCTAACAAAATCTCCATTATTTCAACTCCAGAAGTAAACAACATTGAATTCGGTCAAACCGTCAAGACTGGATTTATTTACAGCATTGACATTACTAACGAGTTCGTGGTTTTTGATAAAAAAACGACTTTGCGGATTACGGATAAAAACGGTACTGAAGTCTTCACTCCCAGACTGAGGGAAAATCACATAGTAAGATTCAGGCCTCGGATAATGACTGCTGGTAAAAAAACTTTTATCGTTTGTTCTCCTGACGGCAGTCGCTATTATTCAGGAGAATTTGAGGCAACATGAACCACGTATCCCCAGCAACATGCATTTCCGTCTATGAAGAAATGCTAGACCCATCAGATGTTGCTAATTTTATAGACTGTTTAAATGCGGAAACAGAAAATCCATGGAGTGAACTGACTTGGGGAAACTCTGGAGTGGGAGAAGGAGGGTCGGTTACTTCCTATCGGACTTCACTTGAGTGTGGATTGATTCCATTAATGAAGCCGTACGAACCGACCGACCTGTCTCGTTTGTTTGATTCCGCTGTTCGTCTTCCAATGGAAGAGGCTATAAAAGATTATTCAGCAGAACATATGTTGCCAAACGGCATTCATGAGCCTTATTCCGTTTTGAAGTACCTTCCAGGCTCTGAGTACCATGCTCATTATGACCACTTCAGAGATAACTCGCGAGTTTTTAGTGTAGTGGCAATACTTGGCGAACCTGAATTAGGTGGGCAATTGGAGTTCCCAACATTTGGCGTAACGGTTGAACCAAAAATAGGTTCTGTAATTTTATTCCCGAGCAACTTCCCATATCTCCATGTTGCTCATCCTGTTGTTGAAGGCACGAAGTACTCTATTGTCTCATGGTTTAGATAAGTGTTAGTATCCAAGAATGAACGAAAACGTTGAATTAAATAGGCCTCTAGTTTTTGGAATTGTCGGCTCCGGAACAGCAGGACTAATAACGGCACTAATACTCAGGCAGTCTTTCCCGTGGGCCGACATAACAATTGTCTCATCTTCAAAAATCGGCATTATTGGCGTTGGCGAAGGCAGCACCGAGCACTGGAAAACGTTCATGGACTTGTGTGAGATTCCCTTGGAGGAAATGATTGAAGCCACTGCCGCTACCCATAAGTACGGGTTAAGGTTTGAAAATTGGTCAACTCACACCAAGGACTATTTTCATAGCGTTGGCGAAATTGACGACATTTACGCTTTTGGACTTTATGCCACCTATATGGGGATGGTAGAGAAAAACAAACTGTTTACGACCCAGACGACAAGCGTAGGTTTGGTAAAAGACAAAATTAATAGACAAAATCTGCACAAATCTACAAATCAATTTCATTTTGACACAAACAAACTCAATGACTACTTTACGTCGTTGGCGTTTAAGAGAAACATCAAGTTCGTAGATGCTGAGGTAAAAAAAGTTACCAGAGACAGCACGTACGGCAATATTGAATCTATTGAGACAAACCATGGAGACACTATTAGTGCAAACTTCTGGTTTGACGCAAGCGGCTTCAGTCGTGTTTTAATGAAGGAACTGGATGCGGATGAGTGGGTTTCTTTTGACAAATACCTTTTGTGCGATACTGCTATTCCTTTCCCGACAGAAAGCGACCCAAACGGTAGAATAAGACCATACACTCGCGCTAGAGCAGCATCTGCTGGTTGGATGTGGGAAATCCCAACACAAGAGCGCCGCGGCAACGGGTATGTTTTCTCTTCTCAATTCATTAGCCAAGACGAGGCCGTACATGAAGCCGAAGAAATGTCTGGATACAAGATTGAAAACCCTCGTGTTATTTCGTTTGATGCAGGTCACTTAAAAGAATGCTGGGTCAAGAACACCTGTGCCGTTGGTTTGGCTTCCTCGTTTGTTGAGCCATTAGAAGCGACAAGCATCGGTTCAACAATTCAGCAAGTAAGGTTTATGCTGCCGTACATTGCTTCGTACATGCCTTCCAATCATGTCTCACAAAAACACTTCAATGCGAAGTTTACAAAAATGATGAACAACATTCTTTCCATGATTAGGCTTCATTATTACTCCGACCGTACTGATTCTAAGTTTTGGGAAGCAATGGCTAATATGCCAATCAATGAAGAGCTTCAATCAATTATAGATTTGTGGTCTGAAGTTCCCCCGTCTAGATATGACTTTGATTCAACTTCGGGAGAAATGTTTCTAACTCCCCACATGGCTCACGTTGCTCAGGGTCAAGGGTTGATAGGTGTGACTGGTTGCGTCAGGGCTTTGAATACAACAAACCTGCGACAAGAAGTCAATAAAAAAATTGACGAGATACGTCACAACAGACACTCACATGAACTTGTTGACCACGCAGAGGCTTTGAGAGAAATCAGATACCTAGACAGCGAATGGCAATAAAATGAAAAAATTACCAAAGGTAAAGCCTGGTGTTATCAGGTTCACTCCTGTTGATAATCGTTTAATGGAGTCCCCCCCGACTGTAAATTCCATTTCTCAACCACCTCAGTGGTTTAAGCAAATTGGAAAACATCAAGGCTCTTTACGCAAGTGCGCTGGAACAATAGATTTTCTATCTGCTGGAGTTACCTTGCCAGCATGGACTAATTTTAGATTTAGACCTGACGGCAATGGTACTTGGGAATACGGTGCTGACGAATTCAGCCCTGAAGCAGGAATAGCAAATATTTCAGGTTTTAGTTATGAATCAACGGGCGAATGCCCTATGACAAGCGTAAGAAAACTAGAAACAGGACAGTACCCCAAAATAGTAAATCCATGGAGATTTGAGACAGCGCCAGGCTGGTCAACAATGATTCTTCCAGTCTATTGGGAGCCAAACGAAAACTACACGGTTGTTCCGGCTGTGGTTCATACGGATTTCTACCATTTGGCTAATGTGGTTTTAAACATAACCACAGACCGTGCTTTTGGAATAAAACACGGAACTCCCTTAGTCCAGTTGGTCCCATTCAAGCGCAACCAAGATTTTGAAAAAATAGACTTTAATGACGAGTCTTATTTTAAATACGTCTCAACTACTGGGTTTGGGATGGGTCACATTGCCCCCAGTGACGGAACGGCAGCACCTTACCGCAGGGAGAGAATCCGTGTAGACAAGCAGTTAGAAGACCAAAATGCTAAACAGGGTCTGATTGCTAGATTAATTAACAAGCAGGGATGAGATAAGCATGTCTGAGTTCAATAGCGTAGAAGAAAAGATTTCTTTCCTTCATGAAATAGAAAAAGCAATAACAATCGAAATATATAAACTGTGTGTTCGTTGCTGTATAGACCCTGACTCTTTTGACTATACTTCTTTTAAGGTCATGCCAAACTATTCACAACTACCGTTCGCCCCTAAGTTAGAAAACTTATGCAAACAGTTGGTGGATTTAGAAAAAAAAATTGAGGAGTTAAAAAGTGCTTGACAATGAAACGCTTTTAAGAAATTGCACTCCAGAGACTCCTGGAGTTTTTATTCTTCAAAAAATAAAATTTCTGAATGTACAAGATGTTGAAATTGCAAGATGTGATAACCTCACATACTCCGGCGTTAATATTGCTGATGGTACTGAATATGCTAATCAGGCTTTTGTGATAGATGCCCCTTCGGCAATTTCTGGTACAACATTTGAGTCACGACAAGTTGCTAGATACGAGAGAGTAATTGACGCATCTCCTCAATTTATAATTATATATCTTGAGTTTAGGCCGTTAAAAAAAACGGTGACACACACTGATATTCAAAAGGAATCAACCCCTGCGGCGCAGTGGTGGGGTCGTTCGTTTTTTCATCTCTTGAAGAACATCAGGGAATGGTCAATCATAAACAGTGAAGGAATAGACCCCAATCACCCTATGGGTATATATTCCAGTATGGCTTTGACCGAGTTTGCTCCGTCAGAAGAAATACTAAGTGAGATTGACGGATGGCCCGATATGCATTTGGCCAAGTTTCTAAAAGGAAACGAAAACTACAAAGCGATTCCCGAGGACTTCCCAGAACCAACCGAGGAAATGAAGCAGTGGGTGTTGTCGCTGGCTACTACTTATAAAGAAAAAACCTTTGCAGAAGTTTTAGATGTCATATAACCAAAATGTTTGACAATTACCGTTACAGAACGGACAATTTAATATTCCCCAATACTGAAGAAGGTTGGAAAAAACTAGGTTGGAAACTGCATTTTATAAGTGGTCGTTCACTCGTGATGATTCACCATTTGCAGATACTAGAATACAAAGCAAGAAAACATGCTAAACAAAGTAATACAAGCGACAAAGACAATGTCTCACAGGGGGTATTGGACTAAACCGAATATCGTAGAGGCTTGGGGATTTGCTACCAAAATCGCCATCATCTTTCCTGGCCTGCTTCTTGGTCAACAGTGGTGGTGGGTTTACATATTTGCTATTGCTTCAAGCATTGCCCTGATTTGGTCATCTACCGAAAAGACGCTTCCCACAATCATTCTTTTCAATGTGGCTTGGGTCGTTTTGGCCAGTCTTTCTATTATTAAACACTTCTGGTGGTTCTAGGTCCCCAACCCAGATGGTGTAAAATAGGTAATTATGGCTATTGATTTCCCAAACTCACCCTCGCCTGGGGATACTTTTACGGCAAACTCCAAAACTTGGACATTCACGGGCGGTAAATGGGCGCTCAATGTCAGTGTGGGTGGAGTTACTGGAGTTGTAGGTCCGACAGGGGCGACGGGTGCAACAGGCTCTACTGGTGCGACGGGTGCGACAGGTGCAACTGGTGCTGCTGGACCTACTGGTGCCGTAGGTCCAACAGGGTCCACTGGTGCTGTGGGGCCAACGGGGTCCACGGGTGCTGTAGGAGCCACAGGGTCTACTGGTGTGACTGGTGCCGCTGGGACGAATGGCTCAAACGGAGCACAGGGTCCGCAAGGTCCACAGGGTGCGCAAGGTCCTCAAGGAAATACTGGAACTTTTAGTTCTGGCGGTACTTACTACATGAATCAACTTAATACTGATTATCTTTATTTTATGTCACCTGGTCCGTCTTCGGCAACTGAAGCACTGGTTCGTATTTCTACGGGCGAAGTTAAGAAAAACAGTGCTTCTGGAGTTTCTAAGCGTGAATATAAAGAAGATATTGTCCCAATTGAAAACGCCCTACAACAACTCTCCTTGCTGCAACCACGAAACTTCAGATTTAAAGAAGAAGCACTAGTTCCAAACGAACCGTACGATGTCTTCAATAGGCGAACACAACTTCAATATGGTTTTGTCATGGAAGAAGTACAAGATTCCATTCCTGATTTAGTCATGCACAAGTCACCTGATGGCATTGAGCACGAAGCAATGTACTGGAAAGAATCTGGAGTAATCGCTTTAGCAGTTGCGGCGATTCAGGAACTCTCTGCTCAGGTTGCGGCACTTAAAATTGAACTTAACGCACTTAGGTAATCATGGCTATTGACTTTCCCAACTCTCCTTTGTCGGGCGCGACCCACACAGTGAACGGTAAAACTTGGATATTTACGAACGGTAAATGGGCACTGAATGTCAGTCCTTTGGGCGTTCAAGGTGCAACTGGAGCCACCGGGGTAACTGGAGCAACAGGGTTGAGTGGTGCTGCAGGAGTCATTGGGGCTACTGGTGCTGCAAGCATTACGGCTGGGGCTACGGGCGCTGTAGGTCCGACAGGTTCTACTGGTGCCGTAGGTCCAACAGGGTCCACTGGTGCTGTGGGACCGACGGGTGCTACTGGTGCTGCTGGAACAAATGGCTCAAACGGCGGAACGGGAGACACTGGTCCCCAAGGTCCTCAGGGCGCTCAAGGTGCTGAGGGGACATGGCCTGACACTGGTACTTTTAATTCATTCTCTATGCGTACAAACTATTTTTACTTTTTTGGACCTGGGCCATCATCATCAACTGAAGGTTTAGTTCGTATTGTTTCTGATGATGAGCAAAATGGCCAAGTAAAGAAAAACAGCGCTTCTGGTGTTTCTCTTCGTGCTCATAAAGAAGACATAGTTCCAATGGAAAACGCTTTAGAGCAACTGTCTCTACTTCAACCAAGAAACTTTAGATTCAAAGAAGAAATACTAGTTCCAAACGAACCATACGATGTTTTTAACAGGCGCACACAACTTCAGTATGGTTTTGTTATGGAAGAAGTGCAAGAGGCTGTTCCAGATTTAGTCATGCATAAATCACCTGACGGCGTAAAACACGAAGCAATGTATTGGAAAGAGTCAGGCGTTATTGCTTTGGCTACGAAAGCAATCCAAGAATTGTCTGCTCAGGTTGAAGCACTCAAACTGGAAATAAACGAACTCAGGTAATTATGGCTATTGATTTCCCTAATTCCCCATCGCCAGGCGACAATCACACCGTAGATGGCAAAACCTGGACCTTCACAGACGGTAAGTGGGCGCTTAATGTTGGGGTTGGGGGAGTTCAGGGACCAACAGGACCGACTG
>Ga0049081_10000767_pt1 | contig 12204 bp, 13 predicted proteins | sample GreLakmeER78MSRF_FD_66717 | JGI IMG/M metagenome (GOLD analysis project Ga0049081, IMG submission 66717) | Freshwater lentic microbial communities from great Laurentian Lakes, MI, USA - Great Lakes metaG ER78MSRF | ecosystem: Environmental > Aquatic > Freshwater > Lake | place: Great Lakes...
AAACAAAAAAAGCGACATTGCTGTCGCTTTTAATTAAAATTTATTCAACTTATTTTGACATATAGTGAAGTTCGTCAGCATTACTACTACTTCCGGTCTCTCTTACCCAAAGTTCACTGTTTGTTAAGCGAATTATTTCCCATACATCAGCAACTGAGTTTGCGCTGCTACTAATTAGTTGTAAGTTAGCATTGTCGTTAATAAATGCCCAAGTCCCCGCATCTGTAAAAGGCCCTAAAATTGTATTGTAGGTTGCAGAGTATGTTCCAGCCTTGTCGAAAATAAGGTTCTCACTGCTGTAAACTTGTCTCCATGCTGCCGTTTCGTCCACGCCATTCACCATGTACTTTTCTACTCCCCAGGTGCCAGCTACTCGAGCTTTTTTGGTCAACAAGCTGATTGAAGGACCATCTTCGTATTTTCCACATCCTGAAAAAGTAAATGCAGTACAACCTGCGATTAATGCAATAATTGAAATTTTTACTATTTTTTTCATTTTCATAATAATTTAGATGTTAGTTTATTGAGTTAGTGTACAAGTGCCTATGCTCTTATTAACTAAAGTATTGTAGGTATCTGTTCCATCCCAGGTTAAGATAACTTCTTTACTTTTAAGTTGATCCAGGTAATAAAGCTTTGTAGGTGCTGAATCTCCAGTATAACTTCTTACAGTTGTTTGAACATTAGAATTTACAGTCATCACATCTGTTTCGCTTAGTGTTTTTAGAAGTATGTGATCTTTGTTTTTGTCTTCACCAATTTTACCAGTAAAATTCCATGTTCCTGTTTCTGTTATCACATCAGAGTAACCAGTTACGTTTGGCAATGTAATAGTTGTAACAATTTTATAAGTTCCGTCCTTAACAAAAGACATAGTTACAACTAAGCCATTAGAATTCGTGCCGCTAATATCTGTTTCAGAGTAAGTTGCGCCATCATGTGTCCAAGTTGTTGTAGTGTTACCACTAGTTTCAGTTCCAGAACCTGAAGAAACTGTCCAATCGCCAGTCATACGCGCTTTACGAGTAAGCAAAGAAATAGCTGGGTCGTTTTCACCTTTTTTGCATCCTTCGAATGCGAACGAAGCTAAAACAAGTGCTGCAATTGCAATTTTGATTTGGGTTTTCATAATATTTTTTTTAATGTTTCACAAATGTATTAAATATATAGCCATTAAATAAATTTTTTCGTATTTTACATTACCTGGTACCTTATTGTTAAGGTAGTATATATACTGTATTAATTAATAATTGAGAAAATACTAAACCTTGTTAGTTGTTAAGCATGGGCTAATTATCTTTGCCTGTGATTTTGACCGATTCCCATGCTCATTTATACTTAGATCAGTTTTCCGCTGATCGTTTAGAGATGATGGATGCTGCCTTAAAAGCTGGTGTAAATAGAATATTTTTGCCGGCAATTGATTCAAATACGCATCAAAATTTACTCGAGTTGGCCGATCAATTTCCTGATTCCTGTTTTCCTATGATGGGATTGCATCCGTGTTCGGTAAATGCTTCTACCGTTGATTACGAAATTGGTATAATTGAAGAATTTCATTCTAAAAGAAAATTTGTTGCCGTTGGTGAAATTGGTATTGATTTGTTTTGGGACCAATCTCAATTGGCTTTGCAACAAAAAATATTTGCACATCAAATTGATTTAGCAATTAAATTAAAACTTCCCATTGTCATTCACAGTAGAAGCGCATTTAAGGAGTGTTATGAAATTGTAAAAAGTAAAAAAGCTACAGCAGAAGGCAAACACCTTACCGGTATTTTCCATTGTTTTTCAGATGGTATTGTTGAAGCGCAAAAAGTGATAGACCTTGGTGGATTTATAATGGGCATTGGAGGTGTCTTAACTTTTAAAAACTCTGGTGTTGATAAAGTGGTAGCGCATTTTGGACTTGAACATTTTGTACTGGAGACAGATGCCCCGTATTTAGCGCCGGTTCCCTTTCGTGGTAAGCGCAACGAGTCGGCTTATCTTGTGCACATTGCAACAAAGATGGCAGAAATAAAAGGGTTAAGCATTGAAACTGTTGCGAAAGTCACTACGGAAAATTCAAAAACTATTTTTGGCATCTAATATTATGAAGAAAAAACCTTGCATATTGTTAATTTATACTGGAGGGACAATCGGAATGATTAATGATCCCAATTCTGGACAATTGAAACCGTTTAAATTTGAATGCTTGCTCGATGAAGTTCCTGAGTTGAGAAAATTTAATATTAAAATTGACACTTATTCATTTGATGAGCCAATAGATTCTTCTAATGTCCAGCCAACTGTTTGGGTGAAGTTGGCAAAATTAATAGAGAAAAATTATTTGCATTACGACGGTTTTGTAATACTACATGGAACTGATACAATGGCTTACACGGCATCTGTTTTGAGTTTTATGTTTGAAAATTTGGGGAAACCTGTGATACTTACTGGAGCGCAATTGCCAATTGGAACCGTGCGAACAGATGGGAAAGAAAATCTGATTACAGCAATAGAAATAGCAGCAGCCAAGTGTGATGGGAAAGCTATGGTTCCTGAAGTATGTATCTATTTTGAATTTACATTATTTAGAGGCAATAGAACCATTAAGGTTAATGCAGAACATTTTCGTGCATTTAGTTCGCCCAATTATCCATCGCTTGTAAGTGCGGGTGTCCATTTGAAGTATAATAAAAGTGCTATAATGGGAAATCCTTCCGGTAAATTTAAGGTGCATACAAAACTCGACTTGAATGTTGCAATTTTAAAACTATTTCCAGGCATAACGCAAGCATTTGTAGAGTCTGTTTTAAGTATTAAAAACCTTCGTGCTGTTGTGTTGGAAACTTTTGGCGCCGGAAATGCCACTTCTGAAGAATGGTTTGAAAAATCTTTGAACAGGGCAATTAAAAAAGGAGTTGTTATTTTGAATGTCACTCAATGTAATGCAGGTAAAGTGGAGCAAGGTCGATACCAAACCAGTTCTCAATTGGTGCGTGCAGGAGTTGTTGGTGGAGCTGACCTAACCACAGAGGCCGCACTTGCAAAGCTGATGTTTTTGATTGGAAATGAATCGGCGACATCTAAAATTTGTAGCAAGTTAGCGTTAAGTCTACGCGGGGAACTCTCTCCTGTCTAATTTTTTTTAGTAACAAATTTTTTTAACCTGAAAATTATTTTAACTTTGTACTAAAGCACAACATCAGATAAATTTTTTTTTTAAAATGAATTATGGCAAAAATTAAAAATCCTACTAAAGATTTTCTTTCCGCTGTCGGTGGAAATATCAGAAAGTACCGTTTGAAGCAAGGCCTAACTTTGGAGCAATTAGGTGAAGACATTGGCCTCGACAAAGGTAATGTTCACCGCATTGAAGCAGGGAAAAACATTACTTTATTGACCATGTTGAAAATTGCTCTTTTTTTAAAGACCGATGTGGTTAAATTACTTAATAATAAAGTAAAAGTTTCTGTAGGTGACGCTGAGAAATTAGTGACTAAGAAAAAACAAGCCCGTACAAGAACTAAATCTAAATCGAAGAAAAAATCTTCAAAAAAGAAGTAGATTTATTTTTTATTATTTCTAAAAATATTCCAACTTTCATCTGTTGCGTAAATTGAATTTGAAAGAATTTTAATCTATTATTCAACTGTTGAAGTGATTTTATCTTTCCCCTTATTTTTTAAATATTCTTTTAGCATGCCAGTCTCCGCCATGTGTATAAGGTTGAGGTCTGCGTAATTTCTATAGGTTACCCAAAAAGGAGGATTAAAAGCAAATAATTCTAAAAAATAATAAAGTGGAGCCATTCGAAATGCGTGGCTCATTTTAATATAGCGGTATCCAACTCCAATACTATCAGTTGGGTTTTGAATTGTATGCCACATAAAGGGAGGATTGTAAAATACATCGCCTGGTTTCAGGTGTACAGTATAGCTATCAATCCATTGATACAGTGGATAATCTTTGTAGTTTTTTTCGAATGAATTAAAATCAATACCATTTCTTAAAGGAGCACTTCTGTACATATTGCGAGCAGGGGCTGGATCGATCACACAGAAATAATCTTTTGGGTACATTACCCATTTTTTCTCGCCATAACACTGTACAAAAATATTGGGTGAACTTGCATTATGAATAGGAGTATAGCCACCCTTGCCACTAATAAATACATGAAATGCTTCACCGAAACTTCGCTTCAGTCGTCGTGATCTTAAGTAATTGATGTCGAAGTCTAGTAGGTGCTCCGGATGTTTTTCTAGTAAAGGATAAAAGCGATAGTACTTCCCTTTTCCTCCTCTTATGTCATCAATTACCTGTCCGAGCGTTGTGTCTTCATAACCGCTATCTGAAATATTAGTTTGGTCCATGAAAACAACTTTGTCTTCCCCGTGTAAATTCTTAAAGTAATCAAGTGACCAGTCTTTACATGCAATCCATTCTTTTGCAGCTCCAGTAATTATAACAGGAAGTCCTTTTTTTACATATTCATTTACAAAATCTTTAGCGGATAGGTTTGCTACACGAGGAACCTCTATTTCTTTTCCTGGACCGCCTTTTTTTAAATGAACTTCTAACTTTTTATAAAAACGACTTCTGCTTTTTCTAGTCCAGCGAAAAAAACGATCGCGTCCAAAAAAATGATCGAAAAATTGGTAGTAACCGTATTTAAAACGAAGTGAAAAAGATATTTTCCGATGTGGTCCTTGACTCATTTTTAGTTTTTTGTTATTGCTAAGATACGTTTTGTATAATACATTACTTGAATATTTTTGATTTTCTAAATAAGTTTATGATTTGAATCTATTTGTATCTTTGCTTTCCTTTTTAGGAAGAGTCTTTGGTGTAAAAAAGTATGTTCTTTATTTTAGTAAAATCGAAATTCATACGTAATTATTTATAGAAATACAGACTAATTTAATTTCTATCGGTGAATAAAATAACGGAGAGGTGTCAGAGTGGCCGAACGAGCACGCTTGGAAAGTGTGTTTACCGAAAGGTAACGTGGGTTCGAATCCCACCCTCTCCGCAAGTGTAAATCAACCCCTGCAACGCAGGTTTTTTGTTATTGGGACTACGCATTGCATTTTTTTTGCATAAGCGAAGGCACGAAAACAAAAAAGATTAAAGGGTTGATTAGACTTGGTGCCCACCTATGGGATCAACGCTTTAATCCCACCCTCTCCGCAGAAAAGAAGATTGAAATCTTTATTAAATTAATCCTGCTGTTTTTAGTTTTTCTAAATCCTCAGGCGAATCAACTGATAGTGTTTCCAAATCAGTAAATGCTGTGCCAATTTTAAATCCGTTTTCTAACCAACGCAATTGCTCAAGCGATTCAGCAAGTTCCAGTTTTCCTTGTGGTAGCTTAGTGAGTTCTTCTAAAACTTCAGTCCGGTACCCATATATGCCAATGTGTTTGTAGAACAAATTAGTGTCTAGCCATTTTGATTTTTCTACTCCACGAATAAATGGAATTGGCGATCGAGAGAAATACATTGCGTAGCCATTGTTATCCAAGACCACTTTCATCGTATTGGAATTATCTAAGTCATCTGGATTGCTCAGTTTTTTAACCAATGTGCCAATTTCAATTTCGGGTTTATCAAAAAGTGATGCTAGTAAATCAATTTGTTCTGGAAAAATAAATGGTTCATCGCCTTGTATATTAATAACTGCATCCCATTCACCGGCAAAAATAGTCACTGCCTCTGCGCACCTATCTGTTCCGCTATTGTGTTGGTTTGAAGTTAATATCACTTTGCCACCAATTTTATTTATTTCTTCTACAATTCTTTCGTCGTCTGTCGCCACTATAACTTCTGTCAGAAGCTTTGCTTTTTTAGCTTGCTCGTAAACGCGTCTAATCATTGTCTTTCCACCAATATCAACAAGCGGTTTTCCCGGAAAACGGGAGGATGCAAAGCGAGCTGGAATAATTCCTAAAATAGCCATATTGATCGTGCTTTTGAATTGAACGAATTTACGAATATTGAATCATTATCTTGATGGATCTTTTTTACTTAATCCATAAACGGCAACGATACACCAAATGGCTTCCAGAAATACAAATGGAAGCGCATGAATTAAAATAGCACCGTAACAAGCAAGACCGGCGCCAGCAAGGTTAAGTAAATTATAAGTTTTATCGGCTTGCTTTGTTTTTCCGAGCGTAAGTAAAATAAAAGCGAGGAGTATTAAACTTACACCTGCTGAATTAATAATGTCTGCAAATTCCATAGCATTTTTTTTAAATGAACTTAATTGGTTGTTTAAAGCATTGAAAGTATTAAAATTTTATTAATTTTCATTAGAAAAACTCTTTTGAAATAGTTTTTCTAGCTGTACTATTGAATTGATGTCTTTATTCGTCATGATCAACCGAATTTGAGATGTTCGCGTATTATTAATTATAGTTGGTTTGGAAATAGTTAAAAGTTTTATGTTTTCACTTAATAATTTTTTTGTCACATTGTAGTTCGGGAAAAGAAAAGATAATATGGATTCGTTTGAACTGTAAAAAATATTTTTTGTTGGGTAATAAACAGCATGCATTTTAAATTCATTGGGAAACTCTCTTTTTACCCCATCTGATTGTGGCCAATTAGTGTAGGTTAAAATATTTTGAGAGATTCCAAGCCGAAAACTTTCGCCATTTTCATTAATTATCCAGTTGTTATTTTTTATACCGATACTGTCTTTCTTCATCCAATCGCTTATAAGTTTTGTGACGATTCTTTCGTTTTTAGTGCTAAAACAAACACTTATTCCAGTAGTAACGGTTCTTCTTTTTTGAAATGTTGGAGCTCGCTCAGAAGTTTCAATGTAGCTGTTGTTTTCATTTTCGAATTGATAGCTGAGTGTGTCGTGAATTAATACGGTGCAATTACCATCTAAGTATTTTGACAATTCTTTTAGTTGTTCGGTACTGAAAGGAAGTATGTTGTATGGAGGAGCATTTACATAAACGTCTGTTCCAGCTTCATTGCTAAAATCAAGTGGAATTTGTAGAAATCCGGATACATCTTTTGGATTGCAGGTAAGCAGTAAGGGCGCGTTGTAAGGTGTAGAATTATTTTTCTTTTCATTTTCGATTATGCGATTAATGATTACCTCTCCATTTTGAAAGTTTAGCGCTAATGAAATTGTATTTATATTTTCAAGAGCAACACGGAAAAGTTTTCCCCCATCCGTAAAATTTAATAGTGGAGCGGCTTGTATCCATATTCTCGCATCGTAGTTTAGTCTTGAATGGGTTTTGAAATTCTTGTTGCTAAGAATAGATTCCCCTTCTGTTTGTTTTAATAATTTTACACATTGAGCAGCACAATCTTTATAGCCATGGTTGCTAAATGGTAGTATATATAATGCAGTGGTTTTGTTCCAACTTAGTGCAGCAGCAGATGTGTCGAAGTTAGCAATTGTCAATCCGCTAAGTTTGGAAATTTGAATGGCATATTGTTTCGATAATTCCTGACGAATTAATTTGCCAAATGCCAAGCTATCTTTCAGAGCGGCCACGATTCCAACGAATGCAGCATCGTTATTTTGGTAAAAAAACGCAAGTATTTCCGAAGTTTCATTTAGTCCAGCGCCGTTATTTAGCTCGATTGCTTTTAAGATGGCTTCCAGATTTTTAAAATTTGATTTTCGCTTAATATTATCAAAAAATATAGGTGATTCAAGTTCAAGGTCAGCAATCATTGCCTTGCTATTTAGTGAGATTACAGCGATCGCATTTTTAGGTATGCAACTTGCGTGTGTAGAAGCATCACGTTTAAGCATAAAATACCGACAAAGCATTCCAACAGCAACTGTAAATAGGACAAGTAAAAATGAAATTAGAATTCTTTTCCTTGTCATTTTTAAATGGGTGATGATATTTTAATTTTAAAAATTAGTTTTACAAAGATATTCAATCGATTCGTTTTCGTTCGCATTTTGTATATTTGGTCAATGATTCGTAGCGACCCATTTGGAAATAAATTATTCTTGAAAAGGATGCTTGTCACAACCATTGGTTGGTTGACTTGGGCACGTTATACACGACGGAATAAAATACAAATTTCAGGAACTGAAAACTTAAAGCATCTTGCTAATACGAATGTTCTTTTTGTTTCCAACCATCAAACTTATTTTGCAGAAGTAATTGCAATGTTACATGTTTTTTGTTCTGTCAAACATGGCTATGAAAATTCAATTAATAGACCATGGTATTTATTTCGTCCACGTGTCAATACTTATTTTGTAGCAGCAGAGGAAACAATGAAAAGCGGAATTCTCCCTAAAATTTTTGCATACGCCGGTTCGGTGTCAATCCAGCGGACTTGGAGGGATGCAGGGACTGATATTAATAGAAAAGTGCGAATGGAGGATCTTAGTAATATAGGTTTAGCACTTAAAGATGGATGGGTTATTAATTTTCCGCAGGGAACAACAAAAGTTTACGCAAAGGGTAGGAGGGGAATTACTTTGCTAGTAAAAAAGTTTAATCCTATTGTAATCCCTGTTGTTATTGATGGTTTCCGTGAAGCGTTTGATGGAAAGGGTTTGGTTTTGAAACAAAAAGGGGGACAGCTTTCAATTAAATTTAAATCACCGCTTCAGTTTGATGTTGATGAAAGTGGAGATAGCATTTTGGAGAAAATTATGTTTGCAATAGAACAGACAGATGAGTTTTTCGTTGCAGCCAAAGCTTTAGACGAGCAGCAAATTGAGAAAGCAGTTTAATTTAGATTAGTGTATAGTTTCTGATTCTGTATTTTACGAATTTATATTTATCCTAAAATAAAAAACCCCCATTATTGAATAATGGGGGTTTTTAAAATAATAAGGAAGTTTATTTAGTTTGTTCTTTCTTTTTCTTTGCCTCTTCTTTTTTCAACAAATATTTTTTGTACTGATCTGGGGTTAAAATTTGCATCAAATTCTTTTCAAAAGCATCTTTAATAATTTTCAACTCTTTTTCTTTCTCTTCTTTATTCTTAGAAGCATCGGTTGAGATGTTTTTGATTTTTACATTTTTAATCAAAATAATTGGCTCTATTTTGGCTGTCTGTGCATCTGTAAGTGCTAAAAACTTTGCCATTTTTAAAGTTTGGTTATGTGCCCTTTGTTCTTGTGTTGGTTCTTCAGCAGCTGGTGTGTTTGCTAATTGTGATTTAGCAGTAGCAAAGGAGAACAGGAGTCCAATAATTAAGATTATTTGTTTCATATTTTTTTATTTTAGTAAGGTAAAAATAAGCTTATATTTTAAATATTCCAATAATAATGCCAAATAAATAGTAAATTTTGGTTTTATTGGGAATTAGTCATTTTCTTTACTTTATTATTGGCTTTATTGTGCTTATCGTCCATTATTTGAGTCAAGCTATTTTCAATATTATTTTCATTTTTAAATTCTATTTAATTTAGCTCGTACTTTTACTAAGATGTTGGATTTACTAAGTTCCCCAAATGCCTTTTTCCCATTATTACAGCAGCGTTTGGCCAATCCACTTCCGGCAGAGATTGCCCAAAATAAAATGACTTCTCGCGCAAGGATTTCTACGCAACAATACAAGGTAAATAACCCTAATTTTAAAAGTAGCGCAGTTTTAATTCTTTTATTTCCCCATAATTCGACTATTTATTCGGCTTTAATTCGGAGGTCTGCTTATGATGGGAAACATGGCGGTCAGTTATCTTTCCCTGGTGGTAAAGTTGAGCCCGGAGATGTTTCGCTTGAAAATACAGCAATTCGTGAAACAGGCGAAGAAGTTGGAGTGCGAGTAAACTCAACTGATATTTTAGGTAAACTTTCCCCTTTATATATTCCAATAAGTAATTTTTTAGTACAACCATATATTGCCTCACTTCCTACTAGTCCAGTATGGGTGAAAGACAATCACGAAGTTGCTGAAGTAATAGAGTTTCCACTTTCCAATTTGCTAGATGAATCGCTAAAAGATAGAAGAAGGATTACTATTGGACCAAATAGGTTTGTTGATGCTCCTTGCTATATGCTAAACAACCAAGTTTGCTGGGGGGCAACGGCAATGATATTAGCAGAATTTGAAAGCTTGTTAAGAGGGAATTAGTCTGAAAAACTATTTTTTAATTTTTACGACTTGATTGTCAAAACAGAACCAATAGGTTCCATTTGCAAATGTGTTAAGGTCAATTTTTGTTCCGTAGCCCTTTAAAACAACCTTTGCATATTCATCATACATTTCAAACAATGATGGTTGAGAAATGCTTATTTTTTTAGAATTATTCGATTGGGAGTATGTGAGTAACGATTTGCTAGGGTCAGTATATTGTACTTCAGGAGAATATTTAACTAATTGCCCAAGACCCGATTGTTTTACCCGAAATTTATTTAATCCCGAATGGGCTGTCACTTGAAATGAATAGGAGTGTTCTCCGCTTGTGCCAAATCCTTCAATTTCGCCAATGTAAACCCATTTGTTCCATCGGTATTGTTCAATGATATAAGGAAGAGCGCCACTTTCTTTTGTTGTTACCCAAGTCATCAATCCCGTTGAAGAAATAAGTATTGATTTTGTTTCGAATGTTGGTCGCGGTTGTAAATCTTCAGGATTTAAAACTTTAGGCTTACAATCATTTTTGTGTAAAATTTTGATTTCAACTTTAGCTTGTTCTGAAAAACTAAATGTGCGCAAATCAACTTCAAATGCCATTGAGTTAATTTCATCGGTTGTGCGAACACCATTTACATATACCTCGTAAATACAAAATCCCACTCCATTTGAATTAAAGGAATTTAGGATGTAAATGTTTTTACCTTGGTATTTACCTTCAACGATTAGTATTTCGTTCGAAAAAAGTCTCGTTGTGGCTAGCAATAATGTTAAAAAGAGACTAAAGCGTTTGACCACAATTCAAGATATTATTTTATTAATGTTGCAAAATTAGTAAAGAAACCAATCCATTTTATGCTTCAACCTTAAATAATCGTTGCTTGTCGGTAAAAAAATAGCTTTTATCGAAAATTAAATTTAGTGTTTAATTGATTGATAATCAATGTAAATGAATGTTTTTTAAAATAAAAGTAAGCGTAGCCATTATAATAAGGACAGCAACCAAGATCTTCCAATATGCACCAAAGTTCAATTTATTGGTCTTCTTGTCTTTTTTGTAGGCCCAGATTAATGCTATTACAAATGCTGCAATAAACGCTAATGCAAATGAAATTTGTCCGTTTGAAAATGGCATACAGCAAAAATAGGTATTAATGATTAGATTTTACGGTCTAGCTATTTGAATTAGCAGGTCTTTTCGTTTGTTGAAATGGGGTCTTATAAAATTCGTTCTATTTCCCAATCAGAGTAATCTAAACAATTAACTTTACCTCATGAGAAAGCAAATTATGCTTTTTACTTTTTTAATTTTCACTTCCATTAATCTTAATGCTGGAAAAATTGAAAAAGGGTATGAGGCACTTGGGAGGTACGATTATTTCAAAGCCAAAGAAATTTTCAATCAAACTATTTTAAAATACCCCGTACTTTCTTGTTACGGACTTGCGTTAATTTATACGCGTACAGATAATCCATTTCATGATGTTAATTCAGCGCATGCCGCAATTCTTATTTCCAATTGGTCCTTAATTCATTGCACCGAAAAGGAGAAATTGTTAATGGCTAAACTTAGTGTAAGCAACGCCACTATATTATTCTTGAAACAACATATTGACACACTTGGATTTAATATTGCCGATAAAAAAGCAAGTAGTTTAATTTGGAATCATTACCTGGAAGTTTTTTGTGGATCTGTATTGGAAAAAAAGGCAATTGAAAATAGAAATGAAGTTGCCTATTCAGAAACTAAATTAATTGGTACTTGGCAGGCCTATAAAAGTTTTTCACTTTTGTATCCAGCTGCAATTCAGTTCGCATCTGCAATGGGAATGTATGAGCGATTGTTATATGAAACGAGTGTACAAGTTGGCTCCATTTCTTCTTTCGAAAAGTTTATAGTGCAACATCCGTCTAGTCCTTTTTGTTCAAAGGCCGAGGATGAAATATTTAATTTATTTGTTGCTGATCACACAGTTTTAGAATATCATAATTTCATTTTAAAGTATCCTAAAAACAGAAATGTTGACAGTGCATGGAAAAGCATTTATGCACTTTATACCACAGATGGTAAGTCAACTACCATTGCACAATTCTGGATTGATTATCCTGATTTTCCATTTAAAGAAACAATTAC
>Ga0049081_10000768_pt1 | contig 12199 bp, 19 predicted proteins | sample GreLakmeER78MSRF_FD_66717 | JGI IMG/M metagenome (GOLD analysis project Ga0049081, IMG submission 66717) | Freshwater lentic microbial communities from great Laurentian Lakes, MI, USA - Great Lakes metaG ER78MSRF | ecosystem: Environmental > Aquatic > Freshwater > Lake | place: Great Lakes...
GTTGTTGATCTGAATGTCCAGTGTTACCTGACGCATCCTGTACTGGTAAATCTCATACTCATACTGGTGAAACTTCTTTATTCGGTTGTCCACCTGTACTTGGTTGTCCCGTTCAGCGTTTTGTTTCTCTACCTTTTTGATAAAGACTTCTTGTTGCACCAAGCCTTTGGGCTGCACGACTGGATACCACTTGTCGTAACTGACTTTCATTTCTTTTCTCGATCAAGTGCATCCTTGTATCCATGTACAACTTTATTACGTAGCCATGTGGAATCTGCTGCACCCGCCCACTCTGCTAGGTTGTTCCAGATCACCATGTATTCCGTTGATTTGCAATAACCTGCGTTCCGATCCAGCCACGCCATCATTTCCTTGTGCCGTATGGTCGGATCGTGAACGGTGTAAGCTATTCCATAGAACTCGCGCACATGGCATCCACTCTTGGCTACGGCTCCAACTAGCCCCAATAACAGTAACAGAATGAGCCAACGCATTTATCACACCACACTCCATGCAATTATGTACGTGCCAAAGATGACGAAGGCCACCATACAGGTCGCCGCAATGAATGCTTCGACCCAGTCCCACATTGTCAGGTTATCCCGACAGCAGGTGTTTCTTCAATGACAGGCGTTACTGGAGCATCCGTGCTAGGAGTTGTCTCAGTAGTCACAACAGTCTCTTCAACCACTGGTGTTGTTTCAGTAGTCACAGTAACCACAGGTAAAGTAGGTGCAACAAAATCACCGCCCTCTTCACGTACCCAACTTGGTTGGACGCTATCGTCTACCATCTCGCACATGGCGATGATGCTTGGGTGAAAGCATTGCTCGACTGTAAAGCCTTGAACAAGTTCAAGAATCTCAAGAACCGTGTTGTTTTGAATTCGTGCGTATTTCATTATTTACCACTCCACAATAACCATGCCATTAGCTGATGTAGCAATAGAACTGTTATAACCTCCACCACCGCCGGGAAGCCCTCCAGCGCCATTGGTACCGCCGCCGCCGCCGCCGTTTATTCCAGCACCACCACCAGAGTTAAGACCAGATCCACCGCCGCCAGTGCCAATAAAATCTAAAGAAAACATACCAGTTTGTCCAGATGTTGGCGATGAAACACCTGCTCCTCCAGTTGGATGGGTTGCTGGTGTGCCACCTTGCCCCATAAATCCACTCCCACCACCGGGAGAATAACCAGAAGATGGGCCAGCGCCACCGCCGCCAGAAGCCCCACCACGACCAGCCGTATCGGTTGTGCCACCACCATTTCCAAATAGGTTTCCAACACCACCACCACCCGCGTTAGCGGCGGCATACCCAGTGCCTCCAGTAGAGTTGATGTCGCCGCCAGTTCCAGTTCCACCAACGGCGTTTCCACCACCAGTAGCAGAACAGTAAGCACCAAAGGACGACGTGCCACCTGCGGCGTTGTAAACACCTGCCGTACCTACCGTAACAGCAACGGAGGTGACACCAGACAAATCATAAATTGTCTTGAAGGCAAAACCACCGCCAGAAGGAGACGTTGGGGTTGAATACGATCCACCACCAGCGCCAAACACACGTACACGAACGTTAGCTACACCAGCGGGTACTGTCCACGTTCCTGAAACAGCAAAGATTTGCACTCTACCGTTTCCAAAAACCCCAGTGACGGGGTTAAACACTTGAGTTTGAATAGGAATTGCCATTATGAGTTTCCTTGCATGTTGACGGTACGACCGTTGATTACGCCCTTGACACCGTCAATGACCTGACCTGTGAAGTCAAATGCCTGATTGGTGCCACTTGGGTAGTTGCTATTGAGTTGTGCCAAACCATTGATTGCCACCTGACCAGTTGAGCCAGCCGTTGCCCCTGTAACCGCTACACCAGCCAAAACAGTGTTTGGTGCAACTGAAGTAGAAGTTGACGCAAGGGGCGAAATGGAAGTTGTATTTGACGGTGTAACACCAGCGGTTATTGTAAAACTGCCAGCCAAAGCCAAAGAATTGTAAATAGCAAAGGTTGGTATGTTAGATGCGCCTAACCAAGCTAATACAAAGTTACCCCCTATTTGTGGACTAATTGAATACTGTGGATAGTTTGAGGTATTGCTAGCAACAGGGAATGTTGTAGTAGCGTTTGTTGGAAAACTAGTAAGTGCAGTATTATTGGTAGTAAATGAAACACCACCAAAAATTATAAATAAATTAGCGTTGACTGTGTCAACCATTGAAATAAAAATTAAATTTCCATTTCCGTTTAAGCCAAACGCTTGAGTAATACTTGTAGTAAGGGAGGCTTGAGAATTTGGAATATTACCTGAAGCTTGGTTAGTGGTGTTGGTTTGATTTATAGGCGCGTGGAAAACTTTTGCCGCTGTGCCACTCTGAGTGCAAGCTATATAATATCCATTATTTGCATGAAGAAGAGATGATTGCTGGTTACCACCAGTCATAGCAGAAAGACTATTAAGATAGTTTGATGTAACTGAGTATGTTGTTGACCCAGTTTGTATATAGCTGGTGAAATGGTTAGACCCTCCTGTATTACCGTTTGTAATACCAAACCCACCAGAAAAATCTGCGGCAACCCTGCTGTTGTAGTAAGTAGTGTTGGCTATTATATTAGTTGGGCCAACAATACGAGTATTGCTATTATTGTAAACGGCAAAGGTTGGGTATCCGTTGGAATCACTATACGCAACAACGTACCTGTCTGAACTTGCGCCCAATCCAGCTATATCAAAATTCCAAGAAGTTGTACCAAAGGTTGTGTAAAGAGCTACTGTTTGTTCTCCAATATATGTAAATGTACTGGAATATAAAGCAAGAGTAAATTGTACGGTTGTGCTATTAGCAAAACCAACTACAAATTTTCCGCTAGATAATGCGGCAACCTTAACAGAGCCGGGGTAATTAACACCGCCGTAGCCAGTATTACTAGTAACGTTAATTGTTGTTAAAAGCGCCCCTGCAGAAGAATATACGTTTGCAAATACCGTATAGGGACTGGCAAGTAGGTTGTAAGCAATTACAAATTGTCCGTTAGGAAGTGTGCATGACGCAATACTGTAACAAGCGGCGGCAATTGTTGATGGTGCTAATACTGTAGCTCCAAATGCCGTAGAGTAGCTATTTGTGGCTGTAGTTGCTGGATAGAACTTTGTATTGGCAGGGGTTGCTGATGCAACAACTGCAGTTCCTGCGGCAACGGTGGTTGATCCTAGTACCCCTGCAACAGTACTTGTACGAGGGGCTAACGCGTAAGTTGTAGAGTTAATTTGTGCAAAGACTTGATTTGGATTTGATTGGGCTTGAGTGTAAAGGCCAACATTCCAGTATAAATTTACAAAACCAGAAATCTCTACCATCGTTACATAGTAAAAGTAAGATGATCTGGCAATTGGAATAGTAATTGGAAGAGTTCCAGATCCGTTGGTGCCTGATAGTGCAGTACCCGAAGAATTGAAAAATGCGTAAGCAAGGGTGTTGAAATAGTCGCCAAACACCATTGCAAAACCACCAGACGACTGCGCCAGCAAAGACATTGAAACGTTTGCGTTGACGGTAGAATTCCCGCTATTAAAGTTTGCCGAAGGAATTGCAATTTGACTTCCTATCGTGTTGCTAGATGGAAGAAGTCTAAAAGCAGGTACAGTTGGGCTGGATTGATTAAAATAACCAATTACAAAAGTTGTTCCATCAGCCAAACACACAGCATCAACAGGCTGATATGACGAAGTTGTTACTGCAAAAGAACTGCCTACTATCAATGTGCCAGAAGTGTTATACAAACGATAAACGACTGCATTAAGTGCGCTATTTACAAATGCAACAAGTACTGAGCTATCACTTCTTGATGACAACCCAAATACTGCTTCTGTACTGTATACGCTTACTGAAGTATTTACCCATGCGTAAGCCCCAGTTCCTGTTGCTCCATAAGACCTAATAGCCTGAGTACCCGTGTTATTATCAAAAACCGAAAGTGCAAATCCACCGTTAGCTAATTTTGTAGCTCTTAGGCGGTATGAGTTACTAGGATTAACACTGGTGTCCGTTGTAAGTGCTGTTGTTAAAGATCCAGTGTTTGTGTAAATTGCATAACTTACATAAGCGCCCACACTAATGTATGCAACAACAAATCCACCTCCAGTTAGTGCAACCACTTCAAGTGTGTAGGAGTAAGTAAGTACGTCTGTTCCAACCCGTGTTGGTGCAACCTGAACAACGCCACTCGTATCTACAATTTGAAAATAAACTCCCCCTGCAGTGCCACCACCGGGCGTTGGGCCTGTATTTACAAACGCCTGAACAATGTTACCGTTGGTCAAGACAGCGGCAAACCTGCCACCAGTTGATCCTGTTGGTGTTCCAGAAGTTGTAGAAAAGACAGAACCAGTTGCGGAATTAGCTATTAAAGAGCTTGTGTTCAAGTTCACAGCATTATCAAACACCACGCTATTGGACGTAGTCAAGCTACCCGCAGGTTTGTAATCGCCGCCTTGGTAGTACACCAGATCGCCAGCACTATAGCCAACGGCTGAGTACACCTCTGCAGTTTGAGAAGTGTTTGTGTTGTTGGGAAGTTGTTGAATAGAACGTGACATTTTTTAACCCTCGTATCCGTAGACGTTGACGCTTACACCAGCAATTGTGGCAAAAGCAACTACCAATTTACCTGTGGTAGCAACCAAACCACCGCGCTCTAAGACGCTGTTTGGAGGTATCACAGTTTCAAATTCTAAGTACTCAGCCGCTGTTGGTGTCGATGCCGCCGCAATAGCTAAGTTAACAGGAACAGGAAAACCTGTTGTGTTGTTCATCGATACGTTAAATACGGTTGGGGTCGCGGCGACTGTGTAGACGGTGGTGTTTGTTGCCGCCGCAAGTGATGCCTGACCTAGTGTTCCTGATGCCATGTTCGTTCCTTAAAATTGAGCCATGTAATATGTTTTTGATACCGTTGGCCCTGACACTGGAGCCGCCGCGCTAGTCCATGTAGAGCCCGTTGATGTCAACACATTACCAGCAGTACCAGGTGCTACAAACAAAGGGGATGACGTTCCATTACCTAGTATGACATTATTTGCGGTTAATGTGTTTGCGCCCGTACCACCATTAGCGACTGGTAAAGTTTGAATGAACGCTGGTGCTCCAGCACCGCCCGAAGTGAGGATGTATCCTGAAGTGCTTGCGCCTGTATACGCGTGGGCCGTTCCAGTTCCATACCCAACACCCCCTGCTGTTGGTGTATCCGTTGAATTAGTACCGCCGTTTGCTATGGGTAAAGTGCCAGTAACGCCTGTGGTCAAAGGAAGACCTGTTAAATTGGTTGCTGTTCCGCTACTTGGTGTACCTAACGCACCGCCGTTTACAACAGGAGCACCTGCTGATCCTACGTTTACGGCTAAAGCAGTTGCTACGCCTGTTCCAAGTCCAGATACTCCAGTGGAAATGGGTAAACCAGTTGCGTTAGTTAGAGTGCCCGATGAGGGTGTTCCTAGTGGCCCACCGTTGTCTAACAACCTGACCCAACTACCACCGTGAGCAAAAAACATTGCCCCGTCCGCGTGACTATGTGCCAAAGCCCCGTGAGACGTAGCCGCAGATGGAAATGCCGCTTGGTTGGCATAATAAAACGGAATCATGCTTCCAACTTGCGGAGCAGTAATTGCGCCATCGTCTGCAACTGTTACCAAACTGTTTTGGATTAACTTGCCAGTTGTACCGTCATACCTTGAGATTGCATTATCTGTTGCAGAGGTTGGGCCAGCCACATCACCAAAACCGCTACCAACAGCAGTTAGCGTCTGATTGGGCCATGAACCACTAACAACAAGAGTTGCACTACCAACAAGGCTAGGTGTAGCCGTTCCTGTACCGCCACTGGCTACGGGCAACAAGCCAGTCACCCCAGTGGTTAAGGGTAGCCCCGTTGCATTGGTTAGTACAGCCGCAGATGGTGTTCCAAGATTGGGGGTCACCAATGTTGGCGAAGTGGAAAATACAGCCGATCCTGTTCCTGTCTCATCAGTTAATGCGCCCAAAAGGTCAGCAGAACTGAATGAACCCAATGAGGTTGCATTGCCAACAGAAGTGACTGCACCTGTTAAGTTTGCGTTAATTGCATCATTACCATTCAGCTTTTGAATAGCTTGTAGGATCGAATCAGTAGCCGCAACTGTTCCCGCACCTGATACATAGCCTGTTAAGACTTTAGCGATAACGGGTGCATTTGTTAGGGTTGTTGCGTTACCTACTGAAGTTACATCGCCAGTAAGGTTAGCATTAGTCACAACTGTGGCGGCATTGCCAACAGAGGTTACGCCCCCTGTCAGATTGGCATTTGTTGTTACATTACTTGCCGTAAAGTTAGTGGCAGTCCCTGTAATGTTTGTACCAATAAGTACAGAAGGAGTACCCAGATTAGGCGTAACTAGAGTTGGTGAGTTGCTGAACACCAGCGTACCAGAGCCAGTCTCGTCAGTAACCGCCGCTTGCAAATTTGTACTGGTCGGTGTTTGAAGCCATGTAGCTACACCGGTGCCCAAGCTGGTAATTCCTGTACCCCCAGAAGCTGGTAGCAAAGGAGTGCCCAAAACCAAACTAGGCGCGTAGTCAAATGCAACGCCTACATCTGTACCGTTGTTATAGAGCCAAGCTTTCTTACCGTTGGGGATGCTTACACCAGTCAGACCGCTGACCTTAACAGTTACAGCAAACCCGCCAACAGAATTGTTAAAGACAAGATATGGTTTCTGTACAGCGGGGACATTGATTGTTCCCGCAGCAGTTAAAGTAGCCGTAACATTTAAACAAAACGCGCGGGCTGTTTGATATGCGCTGCTATCTGCCAGCGTGTATGTAGCTACATTAGCCACAAAATCGCCCGTAATCAGTGCTGCCGTACCCACAATGGCTTGCTCTAAACCCGATTGTGTAGCGGTTGAACTACCCAAGTTGACGTTGGTAGTCGCTCCCCAAATGCCAGACTGTGCGCCTGTAGGGATCAGTTCAAGCTTTAGGTTGGTGGTATATGTGCTTGCCATGATCTACCTTTAATTTGAACTGCGAATTAACGCTGATGTCGATGTATTGGCGGGCATTGTTATTGTAAACGTAGTCGTAGATATTTTGTCAGATCCAAAGTCCAACACAGCAATTGATTTATTACCCTGCGTAAAGTTGTAAATCAAAGCTCCTCTAGCCGTAATTGCGGCAGTCCACGACACATTAGGAAAGCCCACATAGGCTGTATACCCAGAAAACGCCACCGTGATGGGTGTCAAAATAGAACCGCCTGCCGTATATCCAGTAGCAACAACTTGCCCTGGAGTACCCACGGAATACGCCGTTGTAGTCTCATTTAAATCCGCAGAAGCTGTATACAAGGCAATCTTAATAACGTCAGTCGTCAAGTCGTGTATGCCTTGATAAAGCTCTGCTTTAAAGCTTGTGGTCTGGGTCTGAACGATGCTCATTGCGGCGTGACCCTTACTTCTCTACGATACGTATCTGTCTGCTGCTTACCATCACCCAAGTTCCTCAAGAGTGTTAGCGCCTCCGTGTACCTTTGATTGTACATAGCAGTCATATCGGCCTCACCCTTCATGTAGGTGTTAGCTTCAATTAATGTTCCATATAACAGCACAGAGCTAAAATGGTTACTTAACCATGTAGTTGTTGCAGTAACAATAGACTCTGGCATGGCAAAATAACTTAAATTTGTTACCAACGCGGCGCTAGGAGTAGGCCCCAAAATAAATTGCAATTGCGTCACAGGCGATGAGGGGCCGTTAATTGCGTAGTATTTTGGCGTTCCGGTTGTAGCAGGATTAGGGAACGACTCTTGCATAAACGCGGGGTCTTTATTAAGCAAGTAGATATAGTTCCCACTTGCATCAATTACAGCAAACGAATACACAGATAGCAGGTCAGTAGGTGCGTTAAACGTTTGTACACTTGGCGTTAAAGCTGTGGATGACGTTTTACGTAAATTGGCTAACGACACTGAGTTATAGATGCGTTGCTCCGCCTGCTGAATCATGGTGTTCATGTCAGTAGTGTCAAAGGTATTCTGCGTGTAATCGCTTACCGCAGTCACCAATTGAGCGTAAGTCAACGAACCTAGTGTTGCCATATAAAACCTTAAGCCATTGGCCCACGGGCTGTAATGCCCTTAGTAGCTGCACCATTACCACGGGTAACAATACCAGTTGTCTTAGTTTCTGGAAAATGTCTGCGGTTAATATTACCAACAGACATATTGACTGTATTGGCATCACTGCGGTCAGGGCCAGAGCCAGGGTTAGTAGAAGCAGTAACTGATTTACCAGTCATGGTGTGAGGTGGCGCATAAACAGCGCCATCCCCAACTTCTTTACCCATTACTTTTTTGCTAAATTTAGCCATATCAAGCTCCCTTTTTATAGGTGAACGAAGACTTTTTCTGATTAGCTACTTTAGCTAAACCACGACCCAAAGATTTCATCTGAGCGTTTGTCTTGCCACCCTTGGCAAGTTTTGTCATGGGCTGACCGGGATGCAGCTTCTTCTCGTGCTTGTGCACGGCTCCAGCCATCATCTTTTTGTCTTGTTTTAAATCCGCTTTGTCCATTTTAAACTCCTTATGTAACTGTTACCGTAACTGTACCAACATTTGCTGTTGCCACCAAGTAATTTGGTGTTAATACCGCATCAAAATTACTTGACCCACCCACTGGGTTCCATCCCCACTGAAAAACTCGACTACCTGCTTCAGGATAACCAAACTGATCTACGCCTGTACCATTTGTATCGTTAGTCTGTAGACCACTTTGACCTGATACTAAATAGCTAACATCAGGACGCGGATCTCGAACAGCTTGCGGATCATTAACTGGATACATACCCAATTGCAACTGCGGATGATCTGGATCCCAACATTCGTGGCAAACTTTAATTTTAAAAGGCTTAGTCTTAACCGTCTGAGTGCGTAACTCTTTGAGCTTATAACGCCCAGAGCAGCGATCACACTCTGCTATGGCATGCTTACCGGACGCAAACCGATTAGGCATAGAACAAATTCCTTGGCACAAACCTCAATGGTGCTGTCTCGCGGTCTTCTGCCTGCGCTATGTCCCATTGCTGCTCATAATCGGTCTTTAGAGCCATAATTCTTTGTGGGTCTACGTTAGGTAGCTTCATGCTCAATTGAAGCGCTAGACCGGCCACCATGCACGGAATAAAGCGGAAAGGAATATCTTGAAACGAAGTACCTGTTCCAGCATCTTGAATGCGGCGCATGCGGTAATACACAAGAGTGTATTGATTACCAGGAGCATTAGGTGTTGGCCAAATGTTAATAGCGGGTATATTTTGAATTGTTAGTACCGCGCCTGATGTATGACTAGCGGCAGTTGTATTATTCTGTCCACGAGCGCAATTAACTAGCTGATTGCCAACAATGTTGGGGTAGCTAATTGTTTCGTTATCAATTTTAATAAAGCCAGCCGTAGCTAAATTAGCGACTGAGGACACCGTAATAGATGTAGCTGTGCTAGTTATATTGCCGCTTAACGTTGCTGTAGACAGATTTTCTTGCCCTGATTGGCGGTTAAACCACATCTGAATAGGACGACCTTGCGCTAGCTTATTAGGCAGGCTCATGTAGGTAGACTCAGAGATACCGCTGATATTGATATCAGTTTGGTTTGTTGTGCTGTTATTTTGACGGATAACGGTGTCTAGCAAGTTGATCGTATCAACAGGCATGGGGTATATTGCCTGCCCTGTAACCAATACAATCTGTCCTTGTTCAACAGTCCAGAAATTTATGCCACGGTTTGCCCATTCAATCGTCAAAAGATTTAACGAACGGCGGGCTGTACGAAAGTTATAACCAGTACGAAGTTCTTGACCGCAACGCTCAAACGCCTCCTCAATGAGGTCGTTCATGTCAAGGTCAAATGACGTAGTTCCGGTAGTCTGAGCCATTATCTGTACCCTGCTGTTTTCTTTGCAATTGTTTTAGGTTGGGCTACGAATTGTTTACCGGCGGCTTTTCCGGCTCGCTTGGCTTTGGTTGTCGCAGCGTACTCAGCAGGGCTGAGACTTTTGATCGCAGCTTTTGGAAGGTATCGTTCACCAGTGTCAGAAGATTTTTTACCACTTTTAGTCGTCCAATCTTGTTTACCCCAGTTTTTTAGGGATTGCTGTGGGCCTTTAATCACGATACCCACCACCAGCGGCTTTGTATTTCTTAGCAACAAGCTGAGCTTTGCGTGCTGACCATTGACCTGCGCCAGTACCTTGCGTTGCTGCGGCTTTTACTTGAGACACAATTCTCTTGCGAAGACTAGGTTTTGTGTAATTGCCAGCGGCATTTACCTTTCCACCTTCTTTATATTGAGTGAAGTCCGTGTCATCCCGACGAGACTTCTTAGTCCCTTTGGGCATTTTAGAGGGAGATATATCTCCCATTCCACGGCTTGCTCTCATGGTTAAGCTCTTGTCTTTCCGCGAATGGCACAGCCATCTGCACGTGAAGAAGCAGAAGAGACTTTGCCGCCTGTTTTGTAACCCATATCGCTAATTTTTTTACGATCTTTGGCATCTTTAGCGCTTTGAATAGATTCTTGCATCGCGTCAAAGTTAGCTGGTTTTGGGATGCCACGAGACTCACGCTTTACTTCATTATCGGCTTCATCTCTAGCAGCGGTGATTTTATCCATAGTCTCTTGCTTGGATTGCGACATATTTGCCCAATTTTTTTTGTATGCCTTTTGCGCGGCATCTTCACCAATTGGGGTTTTAGCGCGCCATGTAGTAGCCATGATAGTTCCTTAGCACATTTTGCCGCGAGTCTTGCCTTTAGTAGCAATACCATCAGCGCGTGAAGAAGCAGATGAAACCGAGCCGCCAGACTTATACCCTTTAACATCTTTACGGGCTTGCATTTGCGCGTCGTCGTCCATGCTTGTCATTCTGTTTGAACCAAAAGTTTTGCCAACAGAACGCATAACATCCCCTACATTATCAAGACCTTTTGTAAGACTTTTGCTTAATCCATCAGGGTTAAATTTTTGCTCACGCTCATACTTTTTTACAGAGTCGTTGTAAACTTTTTGCGCTTTTGCTTCCCGTTGTGCTTCTTTTTGAGCATCTTGGACACCCTTGCGCTCGGCAGCTTTAGACTTTTGTTCTTCTCTAAAACTTTCGTTGGTCACACCACCTGCTTGCATTTTTTTCATAATATTCTCCTTAGCATTTGCCGCCATTTTTCATGGTGATCATCTTGCCTTTGGTTTTACCCTTAGCCTCGATACCACCACCTTTAGCCATGAAGATAGGCACTTTCTTGCCGTCTTTCATTTTCATAGGCATGCCGCCTTTTTTCATACCCATCATAGAAGTATCAGCCATAGGCGTAGGACGCTTCATGCCGTCTTTAGCCATGCTCATACCTTTTTTCATCACAGGTTTACCCATACTTGAAGCCATATCGCCACCTCTTTTAAAAGTTTTGCCTTTATCGGCATTGTTGAACTCTTTGCCCACCGACTGTGGAACGCCTACCTTCTTAGCAAACGATGGATTGTTAGCCACCGCTGCCATGAAATTGTGTTGTTTCTTACTCGTCGATGGCATTATCTGCCTTCTTACGTTTAGTCATTTCACGAACAGTATCAGACTCCCAAATACGAAGACCGAGGTAAATGATCGTGAACAGAGAAGCCAAAGGGGGAAGCCACGTAGCCATAACGCCAACAGTCGTTAAAACTGCTGCGCCGTCTGCGACTGCTTTAGCTGTGTCATGCTGAGTCATGTTAACAATTCCACGCTCTAAGAGCTTTGTTGATCCGTGAATCCGGATCGTTGGCGGTCTTGGCAGAGGTTAGCTTCTTTTTCATCCCGCCCATCCTCGCACAGAAAGAGTCGCGCCGAGAGCCGCCTTCTGGCTGGGGAGCCTTCAAGTTCATACCTTGCGCTTTTGCGGAGGCTCGACCTTTGGCGTTCAAGCCGCCCTTCTCGGACTTGCCTTCTTTCCTCTGCCATGCTGGTGAATTAGCCATAGTAAATGTTCGCAGAAAGTAAATTACTCATGCTCAGATAGATACCATTTCTTGCCAAAATACCCTCTCCGGGAATTAACGCAAAATTACCAAACAAGTCAGACGCACCTGTATCGTAACTAGCAAGCCACAGTGATGCGTATGCCGCCACTGTTCC
>Ga0049081_10000770_pt1 | contig 12190 bp, 6 predicted proteins | sample GreLakmeER78MSRF_FD_66717 | JGI IMG/M metagenome (GOLD analysis project Ga0049081, IMG submission 66717) | Freshwater lentic microbial communities from great Laurentian Lakes, MI, USA - Great Lakes metaG ER78MSRF | ecosystem: Environmental > Aquatic > Freshwater > Lake | place: Great Lakes...
AAATCAACATTTAGTTCTATAGCACCTTTAGTAAGAACTCCTTATTATAACACTGCAGGTATAGTAGAGAACCAAAACGACATTTTAATGTTGGCTGATTTGGAAAAAGAGTATCAGTATAACTTCCAACCTCTTGCTAATAAACTTAAGTTGCAGTGGGAAACTGTAAAAATGCCTCATGGGGATAAGTGGGACTACTCTAATCCCGAGGTAGTACACATGTTCCGTACATACCAACGTGATGAGGTATATGCTTTTGGTATTAAATTTAAACTAAAGACAGGTAAGTACACGGAAGTATTTCACATTCCAGGAAGAGCTAAGAACGCAAGTCTAGGAGATACTACTTCTATTCCTATTACTAATACAGATTATTTTACTGAAGACGGAGATTGCTTAAATGTAGCAGCCCCTAAAGAAAAATGGCAAGTATATAATACAGCAGGGCAAGGTCAAGTTTTTACTGCTAATCCTCCTACTGAACTAGAAAAGCAATTCTCTTGTGCTATCTACAATGATAAGAGAGGGGAGTTTGCTTACTGGGAATCTACTGAAAAATATCCTTGTAACGAAGAGATATGGGATACAGACGCTTGGGGTAACTCATTAGCAAACCAACCTATTAGATTTCATAAGTTTCCAGATTCTTTAGTTAATCATATTCATGATGGCATTTACGCAACAGGTAATGTATTTCCTGCTTTTGATAACAAGTCTCATATTTATCCTATTGGAGTTAGAGTAGATGCTGACGTATTTAATAATCTTATTAACACATTAGAAATTGCAAATCCTGCAAACGCTAATAAACCTTTTTATGCTAAAGATCTTATCTGTGGATATGAAGTAGTATATGCAACTCGTGTAGGACATAAGTCTATAGTAGCAAAAGGTCTTCTTTATGACGTAGGAAAATATAGAACTGACGAGGGAAGTAAAGAATACTACTATCCTAACTATCCATTCAATGATATTAACTGGAGAGGAAGTAGTTCTGTATCTGACCCTTATTTACGAACTTCAGGAGATTGGTATAAAAAACAAGATAGAAGAAATAAGAATGAAGATCTTGGTGAGTTTAGCCATAATGGATTTACTGACAACAATATTATAAACTACAAACACAGTAGATTTACATTCCATTCACCTGATACTCACTTCTCCTACCCTAAAATCGGTAGTGAACTTAAGTTAGAGACTCTTGAGATTGGTAGTGTAATGGGACACTTTGTAGAGGTAGATGAGCATAGTAAAATAAAATTGTACACTGATAAGATACAAACTGTATCTAACCTTCTTTCTATCTTACTAAACATTAAAGACTACCGTATAATGACTGAAAACTATTTCCAAGACAAGGAAATGTTTGCTCAGTTGATTGAAAGATTTACTCCTAAAGTAAACTTTGCTTGGCAGTATAATGGAGTAGCCAAATATAATGGATACTTAAGTATTCCAAACTCAGGGCACAAACGTAGAAGTGTTAAGTTTGGTAACTATGCTCCTAGTGAAATTTTGAATTTTGGTCAGGGCGAAAAACCATTCCATAATAGATACAGAGAATCTAGTGTCTATTTATCTTTAAACACAACGTTTAATCATCATCACTCAAATATTATAGATAACTCTAGATACGTAGCGTCAGAGCATAATAAATCTCTACCTACTGACATAGATGATAGTAGAACGACAAGAGCATACTATGGTTCTGTAAAAGTCTATAGACCAAACCAATATGGTCCATTAACAAATTTACGCTACCTCTCTACTGGATACTCAGTAGACATAAACATCAATCCTAATAACGGATTAGGTCAAATGCAAGAAACATACTATCCTGCATTTGGAGGAGATACATTTATCAATGCCTTTGCTTTAAAACGTAAGCATGCTTTCTTCCGTCAAAACTTAGCAGGTAGACCAGATGATATTCCATTTAACTATTACTTGTTTCCTAACTTAGGATATCCTAGTCACTTTTATGGATACAATGCTGCTGCTCAGGACATAGAAGCAGTTCTAAAAGACCAGTTGGACGACTTTCTTATTTGGGCATTAGTAGCGGCTGGTCTTGCAGGAGCCGCAGCTATATTTGGAGATGGTATTGCTGTAGGAGAAATAGCATTTGCTGCTTTAACTACAGGGTTTAAGTTAGCTACTTTAAATGTAGTATCCGATTTATTGGCTTCTACTAAACCTTATGTATTTTTAGATCAAGATGAAACATTTGCAAACACTTGGTTAAGTATTGGAGTAGGTGGAACATACTTCTATTATAAGGGTATGATTTATTTATTCTCTTACGGTCTTCCTATTTTCTTTGTTGAGTCTGACGTAAACGTAGATTTCCGTCATGGAAGAAATGACAAAGAAGAAAATTTCTACGGGGCTAAAGAACTTGGAGAAGTTCCTGACCAATGGTTGCAAGAAGTAACTGTACCTATTAAGTACGATAACTTCTATAACTATAACTCTACTTACTCAATTCAGAATGTTATTAATCCTAACTTCCCATACAACGAAAATTACCCAGAACTGTATTGCGAAACTGACTTATACAATAGAGTAGTGTACTCAGATCCAGCAGGTAGATATGGTAAAGGAGATCCTTGGTTAAATTTTAGAAGAGGTAACTTCTACGACTTTCCTAAAAGTACAGGTAAATTAATTGCTTTAAATGGAGTAGAGAATGGTAAAGTGTATGCTCGTTTTGAAAATAATACTAAGGTATACAATGCTTTAATTACTTTGGAGAGCAATAACCCTATTGCAATGGAGATTGGAAATGCTAGCATGTTTAACCAAAAGCCAATTGAGATGTCCACTGCGGATATTGGGTATCTAGGTTCACAGCATAAAGCATTTGTAAAAACAACACACGGAGGATTTTGGGTTGACTCTCGTAGAGGTCATGTTTATCAAATTACAAGTGGAGGTATAGATGAAATTTCTTTAAGAGGATCGATGCAATGGTTTAAAGAAAACTTGCCTTTTAAAATTCTTAAGGACTTCCCTAACTTTCCTATAGACAACACCTTTAAAGGAATTGGTATATCTCTTGGATGGGACGAACGTTTCCACCGTTTATTCCTAACTAAGTTAGACTATAGACTAAAAGAACAATACCGAGGATTTGTTACTTATGAGAATAAGAAACTATACTATAATGATACTGAGATTGAGTTTGGAGATTTGACCTATTTTGAAAATCATTCATTTACTATTTCTTACAGTGTACTTATTAAGTCTTGGATTTCTTTCCACTCTTTCTTACCAAGTGCATATGTTTCATTTGTAGATCACTTTCAGACTGTTACTCCCACAGGCACATGGAATCATAACCTATCTCCGTTAACCTATCAAACTTATTATAATCGTTTCTATCCTTACATCATTGAGTATACAGTAAACAATGCTCCAAATACTCACGTGGTTAACTCTATTAATTATAATCAAGATATCCACAAGTATTATAATAGGAACGATTACTATTCTTTAGGTTCGTATAACGATAAGAATACTCCTAACTTCACTAAAGCTATAGTTTATAACAAAGAACAAACTTCAGGATTAGTTAATCTAATTGCTCAAATCCCAAATGATGCTCGTCAACGTTTACTATACCCAAGGGTAAGTAAGTTTGGAACAGAATTACTTGTAACTAAGAAAGATCTTAAAAATAACTTTAATGGATTCTGGGATGCTACTAACAATAAAGAAAACTTCCAAACTTTATTTAGCACTAAGTGGAATGATTTGAGTGCAGATTATCCAATTGACAAAGTAGTAAATCTAAAATCTGTTATTACCACAACAAGATTAGCAGGAAAACAAAAGATTCGTTCTACTTTCTGTAAAGTAAGACTTATTCAAGACAAGTTTAATAGATACAAGTTTATCAATAACCTACAATTTACACAAACAACAAACTCAATAACATGATATCAGAAGTAATCAGCTCAGTAAAACCCGAAGTGGTTTTAGGACAGATGTTTCAGTCTAGAGATATGATGCACATTGCACATTTTCAAACTACATCTTACGCACAGCACACTACATTGCAAAAATATTACGAAGGAATTCTAGAACTTGCAGATGAGATAACAGAAGTATACTTTGGTTGTCTAGGAAAAAGGTTAAATTTTAAAATTCCTTCCTCTGACTATATGAATCCTGAGACTCACTTAAAACAGTTTAAGGATTATATAAAAAAGCACCGAACTGTTTTTGGTTCTGACAGAACAGATGTACAAAATCTTATAGATGAATTAATCGCTTTAATCAATAAGACATTATATTTGCTTACCTTAAGTTAAACTAATGAAATCATCTCTGTTTGAATACTATAAATCCAAGTATAAGGTAGGAGGTAAAACTCCTGTCAACTCTAAGGGTATGTGGTATCAAGATGGTGATGTAGTAGTTCCTTCTAATCAAATTACTATGAAGGGCCCTAATGGAGAAAAGGATTATTTTGATTCTCCTATCTTAGGTATAGGTATGTTATCAGGAGATAGTCAAGTAATGCAGCCTGGACAAGACTATTCATTTCCTAATGACAATGCAGTTTTTGAAAAGAAAATGCAGATGGGAGCAAAAACTAAAGACTTAACTCTTGATCAACAGACTCGTTTAAGGAACTATATAAAAGAACCCCAAATTGAAAATATTAATTTACCCTCATGGTTAGGTCTATCCTCAGGTGCTACTGACTATGCAAAAAGAATGGGGCAAAGAAGTTCTGAACAGTTAATAAATAATCCTGGAGATATCTCAAACCAAGTAAGTGATGCTTTTAAAGAAGGTTTAGATTATTCTATAAATGCGGCATTGCCTACTAAACTAGGACAACTTAGTAGTGAAGGGACTTATAATCCTTTTGGAGAGAATACTTTACAAAGTATGTATAGTGGTTTAACTTATAATAAATCATTCCCAAAAGGATCTATCACTTTAAATCCAGATAGACAAGAAGTACAACTTAGAGGTAAGTCAGGTAATGTTGGATATAAAAGAAAACTATCTAATGAAGAGACTATTTCTCAATTGGCTTTTAATTTAAATATCTTGCCTGAGGCTTTGGCTTTATATGGAGAAGGTAGAATTTCAGATAAAAATATGATTCCTTCAGCTTATGATAGCGCTATGAATACTGCTGACTATAATCTGAATGCTGGGGTTAGAGGAAACGCAGGTGCTCTGACCTATGATGTGAGTGGTAATTATAATCCAAAAGAAGGTTATGCTTATCAAGGAAATGCAGAACTGTCTTTACTTAAAGATAAATTAAAACTAAAAGGAAATGTTTCTGGTAGTCAAAAAGCAGGTGTAGAATCTATGTCTGCAGAAGCAAGAGCCCGCCTTTTGAAAAATTTAGAATTAAAAGCAGGTTATAATCAATCTGGAGAAGACCGTGGTAATTTTAACTTAGGTTTAAGTTACAGCAAAGCTTTTCAAATGGGAGGCGGTATGTCTATCCCTGGGATTAATGGAAGCGTTGTAGCTAACGTTAACTCAAGTACATTAAAAGATAGCTATAAAAAGAATAAAAAATGAAAAAGCAAATGATAAAACGGGCTGACGGTTCCTACTCTCAGAGAGGGTTGTGGGATAACATTAGAGCGAATAGAGGTAGTGGTAAAAAACCTACTGCCCAGATGCTCAAACAGGAACGTAAGATTAAATCTAACATGGCAGATGGGGGAATAAACAATCCTGGATTCCAAGCATTGCCAGGATACGTTCAAGCTAAGATAAGATCTAATATGCAAGAAGGAGGAATGACAGGTTCCCCTATTGTAGATATGATTAATAGTCAACCGCAGATGCCTATGATGCAAATGGGAGGAAGTATGCCTCAGACTAGTGCAGGGCGTTCTGTGCTTCAAGAAGCAATGTCAATGAGTACAATGCAGTCAGGTGGTAAAATGCCAGCTGATATTGCACGTGCTCGTTTTATGGCTGCGGCTAGTGGCGATGCATCTCAAGCAAAAGAAACTGCTTCTAAGTACGGTTACAAGATGCAGGTAGGAGCTTATACTCCTCCTACTATAAGAATTGGAGATAGAGGAAACTATAGTGGGTCTGATAATACTAGGGCTCCTAACCCAGCAATGATGCAACAAAGAATTGCGGAAGGTCAGGCTCTTCAAAAAAAGGTAAGTACTGAACAAGGAAGAATTCAAATGCAACAAGCAAAACAAAGAGCACAAAGTAATATTGCTGCAAACAGAGTTAAGCAAGAACAAAAAGCGGCTGCTGCTAAAGCTCAACAAGTTTCTGATATGAAGGCTAGAATTGAAGATTCTAAAGTTGTACAAGATATGTCTTTATCAGATCAATTTAAACCTGAGAATATTGAAAGAGCTACACAAGCTACTGGAGATAAATTTCGTTTGTTTGGGCCTTCTTCTCCATTAGTTACTAGCGGATTGTTTGAAGCTGACCCTAGTAGTATGTTTGATAACTATCTAAACCCTGCAAAACTTGTAGGTGATATGGCTACTAACTTAGGACAAGGTATTAATGAAACTGCTAAGACAGGAGATTTTACAGCACTTGGTACAGCATTAGCTAGTCCTGTTATTGCTGGTGCAACTATGGGATATTTAAAAGCACCAATACATTCTTTGGAAAAACAAGCAGTTAACTACTTAACTAAAAATGTAAATAGCGCAGCCTTAGGTACAGCACTTGCTAACCCAACTATATCTACTGGAGTTGGAGTAGGTGCTGGTTTATTAAGTCAAGGAATTAGAGGAAGTGTTAAAACTGCAGCACAAGCAGCTGAACATGATTTAGTACATAGAACAACAGCTCCTACTATTTTAGCAGCTCATAAAAGTGGAGGTACTATTAAAGATATGTACTACATGAAAAAAGGAGGGCAGTTCCCAGACCGTTATAAAAAGATGGGATTCTCTGGAGTAGACCAACCAAAGAAAACTACTAGTGGTGGTAAGAGTCATGCTGTAGTTACTAAGGTTGATGGCAATTATAAGTTGATTCGTTTTGGTCAAGCAGGTGAAGTAGGTTCTCCTGATGGTACTGCACGTAACAAAGCATTCAAAGCACGTCATGCAAAGAATATAGCTAAAGGAAAATCTTCAGCTGCATACTGGGCTAATAAAGTTAAATGGTAATATGGCAACTAAAAAATCTGCGAAAGTAACAACTAACTCTACTTCATTTAAAGAGAAGTCAAAAGTTAGTCGTCCTGGAGTTCATGCTAAAACTAAATCTTCTAAGTTAAAGCAGAGTAAGAACTACCAGAAAGCTTCTAGAGGTCAGGGTTAGTATACTCTTGATTTTTATTGACAATAGAGTATATTTGCATTTAAACTTTTTAAGTGCAAATACACTTAACTTATAAAGTTAATTAATATTTGAAGTTAATGAACACTGGAAAAAATAGAGTTAAAGGTCTAAAGACTGAACTTTTTAAGAAGAAGTATCAGACTGACCCATTGGTTAAGAATTTAACCAATGAGTTAAATATGTCTGGAAATCAACTTGTAGTAAACCCTACAGCTAACCCAAACATTCAAAGGCCTCGTTCTATTTATGACGAGTCTTTTTATCAATCTGTTGACAACAGTCAGTTAGGAGAGGCAAATAGATTTTCTAAGTCTGATGAGTTAACTAAGAATATGACTCCTTTGGATTTAACTCCAACTAATATTCCTAAAGAACCCCCTAAACCAGATTGGAGAGAATATGCAAGATCAGGTATTGGAGCAGTATCTGCTATAAAAGGCATTTATGATGATGTTCAAACTCGTCAAGATATTACCCAACGTATACAAAACTTAAATGACCGTCCTCGTTACATGCCTAACGAATATCAATATATGGGAAAGCCTGGAAGTCAAAGTGTAATTTATGCTAAAGACGGGGCTATGATTCGTAGAGGTACAGACTCAGGTGCAGAGGAAGCAGAGTTAGAACGTGGTGAGATGTTTATGTTGCCTAACATGGATAGCTATGTAGTAGGAGGAAAGAAGCACTCACAAGGTGGAGAAGATTTTGTTTTGCCTGAGGGCACTATTGTATTCTCAGACTACTTAAAAGTTCCTGGTTTAAAAACCACTTTTGCAGAAGAAGCTAAGAAGTTTGATATAACTAAATACAAAGAGACTCTTGAGAATCTTCATAGCAAGTCTGTAGATAGAACTACTGCTGAAGTAATGATGGGGCGTAACACAAAGAAACTTCAAGAGTTGTTTCAGATTCAACAAGAGATGAATGGCAACTCTAATGGAGAGATGGAACCTGAAGGTATGAGAAAAGGTCAGTTTGGTATGGGCAATCCTTCTGTAATCTTTACACCACAACAGCAAGAACAATTTCGCATTAATAACGCAAGGTTTTATGGTCCTAATGCTCCAGTAGTTCTAACTCCAGAAGAACAAAAAGGGTTCTATCAGAATCAAGGGATGTTTAATAATCCCAACTATACATATGAAAATCAAGTAAAGAAGGCTTTTCCTAAAAAGTTTTCAAGTTGGAAAGAACAAGACTTGAGTATTGTAGCAGATGAGGCTGATGCATTAACTAAACAGATACAAGATAGAGTTCAAGCTGCAGAAAATAATAGAATAGCAGCACAAGCAACTCCTAATCCATCTGGTACTTTAGCAGCAAATCCAGTAACAGTAGCAAATACTGCAACTGAACTAGTTAATAAAACAGCTGACCCTAGTGCTGCAGGAACTGTAACCAATTCAAATGCAACAGATCCTTCTTCAATGCATTACAAAACTTTACCTAATGGTAAAAAAGTATTTGTAGAAGGTCAAGGAGAATTTAAAGGAAAAAGTTATAGAGACCAGTACGGAGGAGATGTATTTAACTTAGTTAGAAACAGATTAAATGAATACGGAGAAACTTTAAACCCTACTCTTTTATCTGCTTACCAACTACAGATTAAAGATAAGAATTTAATGGTAAAAAACTCCAACGAACTTGTAGATATTATGGAATCAGGAAACCATTCTTTAGATTCTATGAGACAATTCTACAAAGGTATTGGCATGGAGGATGCTTTGTTTAATCCTGAGTTAGATAGATCTAAAGATGGAAATGAAGCACAAAAGAAATCAGCTCAATTATTTGCAGACTATGTTAAAAGTCCTCAGTACCTAGCGGATGTTAAAGCAGGTAAAGCGTCTCCTTATATTCCTTGGTTAAAGACTCAACCAAAAGAAGTTAAAAATGCTAAAGGAGAAGTAACAGGATATACTTTAGACGCTCCTGAGATGAGTCAGGAGTTTACTCAAAAATATCAAGCAGCTTACAAAGCTTTTGGTGCAGTTAAACAAACGCAGAAAGGAAAGTCCACAGACATGCTGAAAGGTTTTAGGATTGCTCCTGAAGGACTTTCAGATCACATGTGGATGGGACTTCCTATATCTCCTGTAGATGAATGGGGAGGTAATACAACAATTGGGCAGATTAGTGCTTTTGAAGATGAAGAGCCTAAAAAACCTAAGAAACCCCCAGGAACTCCAGTAAAAACTACTGATAATGGAAATACTTATAATAAGCAATTAGAAAATGCTACTATGGGTAAGTATACTCCTGAAGGTTTTGATTATCCTCAGTTAGCTCCAGAGATTTATGGAGCAGCGGCTAGTCAAATGTTTGCTTATGCTCCTATGGATTATAATGCACCATATGTAATGCCTCAGACTTTGAACATTCAACCTCAACTTCAAGATGTAGATAGTTCATACATGGCTGCACTTAATGCAGGGGCTGATCCTAATAGTGCATTGATTGCTACTTTAGGTGCTAAACAAAAACTATACTCAGAGAAACAAAACTTTGATGGACAGCAAAGAGCACAAGTAGACCAAATAAATGCAAGTGCTCGTTGGCAAGAAGATGTATCTGATATGCAGTCTTTGGATAAAGTATACAATAGTTTAATTGCACAAGCCGATGATGCTGTTACTGCACAACGTCAAGCTTTAGTAAAATCAGCATCTGATAAAAGAGCTGTTTGGAAAATGGAAGAAGCTAGAAAACAATTCTGGTATAACAACTTTGTTAAGAGTTTTGACTACGACCCTAAGACACGTTCTATGGTTGTTAAGAAAGACGCAAGTAAAGAGTTTGTTAATCAACTTCAAACAGTCTATGGAGATGGGTTCTCAATTCCAGAAGTAACAGGAACTGAATCCTCTACTTCAAATACCACAACTACTAAAACCAACTAACAAATTATGGCTATCTCAGCACAACATACACAATTTGTAACTAGTCCTTACGTAAACGCACTCCCCGCAGAAGACCTTATTAAGGTTGCTCTGAAAAAACAGGAGATGTATGATGAAGGGAAAAAACAAATTAAACAGAACTTAGATAACTATGGAAAGTTACGTAGTAATATCATTAACGAGAACGAACGGAACTATTTTGACCAAGAGTTAAATAAAATGGTAAAGAACGTTCAGCAAAATGCTGGCTTAGACTTTTCTAACATGTCAAATGTAGAAGCTGTAATCAACTTAGGTAAGCCTTTTGAGAATGATAACTACATTAGAACTGCTCTTGACAACGGAGCAGAGTATCAACGTCGTCAGAAAGAATTAGCATCTGTACCTAAAGACAAAAGGAATGCAGATAATGATTTAGTTTATATGTACGATATCCAAAAGCACATTGAAGGTGGAGGACTTGGGCAAAAGTTACAAAAAAATGCAAGTTACACTCAGTATGTTGATATCAAAAAGAAGTTAGCAGATATTGAAAAAGATGTACAAGGGGAGATGTCTACTGTCTATCGTCAAGGACCTGCAGGATACATTGAGAAAGTAGACATAGAAAGAAAAACTAGAGAGCAGATTGCTGCTCGTATTTCTCAAAGTCTTACACCAGACGAACAAGCGCAGATTCAAGTGCATGCACAAGCTCAAATGTATCGTATGGGTAGTGATGTTGTTTACCAAACTTGGGTAGGAGCAAACAAAGAAGAGGCATTAATGGCTGACCAAGAATCAAAGAAAGCAATGTATGCTTTAGGAGATTTAAGGAAGATTAAGAATCCAACAGCTCAACAACTTGCAGATATGCAAAATGCCGAAAGAGTTATTAAAGAAGCTCAAGATATTAAAGCTGCTACTAGAGCTAATATTGACATGGATCCTGATGAGTTTGACATGGGCGAGTATCTTCCTTTCTTTACCAATAGATTCATTTCTGGTATTGCAGGAAACCAAGTCAAAGAAGTAATTAAGACTGACTTAAAAGAAGACAAAGTCTACTTAAAGAATATGGAGCATCGTCAAACTATGTCAGAGATATATGCAAGAGGTGCTGAGGATAGAAAAAATGCTCAGTTTGAGAATGAACTTGAATACATAACACAAAGTGGAGCATCTACCAATCTTCTTAAAGGTATTAGTAAAGTAGTAACTAACGTTACTGGAGCTACTGGATCCGATAAAGTAAATAGTATGATTGCTCAAGTTAGAGATAATGCTAAATTAGGTGCTACTGTTAAAGATAGAATGACAAGTCAGTTAGAAACTTTAAAAAGAACTTATGAATATGCTGAAGCTAATAAAGATAAAGGCTATGTGGTTAGCATCAATCGTAGTCTAGGTAATGGTTATGTCACTAGTGTAGAAGATTTCTTATCATCTGACCCTGTTCAACTTATTGAAAGTGGGGTTGCTAATTCTATTGAAGTACGTGCTAAGACAGCAGGTGGTAAGTCAGGCAGTAAGACTCCTGAACAAATAGAAGCTGAAGAAGGTGCAAAGACAAGAGGAGACTTAAATGCAAAAGCTAAATTCTATGAAACCAATAAAGAGTTAGCTAAAATGCTTTTTGGTAAAACGGGTACTGCTGGTGGAGGAGGTGATAAACCAATGACTGCAGAAGATTTAAAGAGGACAGCTGAAGCACTCAAAACAAAAACTGACCGCTAATGATTTCTCCAGGAACTATACGAGCAGCATCCTTAGTTAGTAAAGGTGTCTCTCCCGAAGCGGCTTTAAGAACTGCTAATAATATTGACATCTATACTGAAAATAGAAGAAGTTTTTTGGCTTCTAATCCTACCACAACTACAGTTACTCCTAATATAAGTATTAATGGTAGTAGTACTAGTGGAGTTCCAAGTACAGTAGTAAATACTCCAACACCTAGCCCAATGGCCAAAGGAGTATCTCTAGGTAACATA
>Ga0049081_10000777_pt1 | contig 12128 bp, 13 predicted proteins | sample GreLakmeER78MSRF_FD_66717 | JGI IMG/M metagenome (GOLD analysis project Ga0049081, IMG submission 66717) | Freshwater lentic microbial communities from great Laurentian Lakes, MI, USA - Great Lakes metaG ER78MSRF | ecosystem: Environmental > Aquatic > Freshwater > Lake | place: Great Lakes...
TACAGTGGTATCTCGGTAAATGCTTTTTATGAATATACTGCAGAAATGTTAGGTTCATTTAGTGGCGGAACATTACCTTCAGGTTCAACAGTACCTTATGCTCAATATGTAACAGATAATAATGATGGAACTACAACACAAGTAACACAACTAAACGCAATTGCCCTTGGAGGACAATACGGATTAAATAATTAAAAAACTATAAATTTTTAAATATGGGAGACTTAAAACCAATAGGAAGTGAAAAACTGACTGGTCAAGACAAGATAAAAAGAATAATGGAAATCGCAAGATTTAACGAAGTTATTCCTGAAAAAATAAATGAAACTGCCAAAAAAGAATATTCTGTAAATTTAGCAGATGGACATGACTATCAAATTGTTAGAGAAAAACAAGGATATGTTATTAAAAGAACTATTTCAGAATCTGATGCTGATTACGTTGAACCAATGAAAAATAGAAAATACTATTCTTCATATTCTCAGGCATTTAAAAGAATGAATTTACTTGCGGGTGAATTGAATCGTTTAAACGAAAATGAGGAAGGTGTTTCTTTATATGGCGAACAAAAAAAATTCGTTTTGAAAACACCTAAACCAGCACCTGAAGAACTTCCAGCACCAGCGGCTGAAGTTCCAATGGCACCTCCTGCAGTTCCTTCACCAGAACTACCTCCTTCTCCAATGGGAGATGATTTACCTTCAGAAGGTGGCGAAGAATTACCTATGGGTGATGATTTAGGAATGGAGACAGGAGATGAAGATATGGGAATGGATTCTGAAGAAGGACAAGATATGGAAGAAAGAGTAACTTTCAAATCAATTCAAAAACTTACAGGTAAATTAACTCAAAAAATTAGAACATTAGATAACGAAGAAGGAATGACTTCTGAAAATATCAAATATGTTATCAACATGGTTTTATCATCTTTAGATTTGAAAAATTTATCCGAAGAAGATAAAGAAGACATTATGGGTAAATTTGAAGAAGCTGAAGAAAGAGAAGAAGGTTCTGACTTTGGTGGCGAAGAAGAAGAAATGACCGCAGATTTTGAAGGACCTGAAGGAGATGTTGAAATGAGTGCAGAAGTACCTGCTGAAGGTGAAATGAGAGAAACTCCATCATATGGTGCAATTATGGACCATATTTTCGGTGAATCAAAAGTTGACAAAGTAATTTCAAAATATTTTGAAGTAACAAAAAAAGAAATTTTAGAAAACAGAGAAAAAAATGCTCAAAAACAAATTCAAAAAATTTCTGAAGTTAAAAGACAAATGAAAGAAGTTGTAAAATTAACTGAAACAATTGAACAAGAATTGGCATCAAAGAAATTTTTGGAAGAAAATAGAAATGCTAAAGTTATTGGGTTAACAAACAAAAAAAACTTAGTATTTGAAAATAAAGGAAAACAAGTAAAAATTTCACCTGAAGGATTATTAGTATGAGTAAATTAATCTACGTAAATGGTTTAGGACCTAATTATAAGGGAGACAATCTTTACGAGTTTATATTCTCTGATACTGAAGATGTTTGGGGAGAATCTTGGGAAAGTAAACCATGTAATGGTTATCCTGGACCACCTGAATTAAAATATATTAAAAAAGTAGGAGTTCTGAGAAATACTGATGTAAAGTTGGAATTGATTCAGAACTCCGATTTTTTTTGTATGATAGATGCAATTGATGATGTCGTTGCATTAGCTTGGGAAACTGATGAAGAAGAAGGTCAAAAAAGATTAGTATTCAGATTTGGTACAACAGAACAAGAAATAAAAGACAAACTCTACGAAAGAGATTTGATTTTAGAATTTGAAAAGAAAGTAGTATATGAAAATTAATAAAAAGGCTTTGAGATTAATAGATAAAGGTTTATCTGCTAATACTGTTTCAAAATTAGATGAATCACAGGTTGACGTTTTATATAAAAAATTATTTGTTGAACAAATTAATGTTTCTAAAACGGATACAGAAATGATTACTAAATTAAAAAGTGAAAAAAAACCATTTCAAGTTTATGAAAAAGAACTTGAAGAAGAGGAAGAAGTAACCGTAGACCCAAACAAAGAAACTGAAACTCAAGACCCAAAACAAGTAGGTCCTTCATCTGATGATGGATTCGGTGATGAAACTGATGGTATGGGTATGTTTGAAGGAAAATCAACCGCATCGTCTATATGCCATTCTCAAGTGGGACCAAAAAAATCAAGAAAGTGGGAAAGATGTGTAAGAGAAATAAAAAAACAATTGGGGGAAGGAAAAAATCCCGTATCTTTGTTTTTAGAAAACGAAATTATGAGAATAGTTGAAAGAAATATCCCACCAAGAATTACAAAAGGTGATTTAGTTAAGTATTTGTCAGAAGCAGGTCCTGCAACCGCACCATCAAAACCAAAGACATCACCAACGACAAAACCAGGAGCACCTGATAAAAAACCAAGACCCTCACATCCTGGTAAAAATCCAAACCCTGGCGAGAAAGAATCACCAAAGGCACAAAAAATTGATGCTGACAAAGCTAAAGACGAGGTTATTGACCTTATTATGAATTTATTAGAAAAGTAATTATGGCAAAGAAATTAAAAGAACAAATAGATTACGGAAATACTCCTGAGAGAATGGACCCAAGTTTAGTTAGAAAATTAGCTAGTCCTGACAATTTATATGCACAAAATCCTGCAATGAAAAAAGGTCCTGCCGATGTTCAAAGATTAGTTAGCCAAAGATTTCAAAAGGTTGCTGACAAATTAAGACAAGTAACAGGAATTCAAGATTTAAGTTCACAACAAGTTCAAGGAATGGTTTACAACGAAATGATGATGAAACTTCCTAACATCATGAGAATTGAGGCGGCACATAAAGACGAACTTATTCAATTAGCCATTGACGCTTCTTTAGAAGAAGGGCAAGTTCCTGAAGGATGGTATCAAATTGAAGGTCACTTAGGTGAACAACCTAGAACGGATGATTTCAGATATCAACCTGAAGAACCCGAAGAAGATGATGAGGAAGAAGATGATGAAAAAATAGAAATACCTTCTTTCAATGTGGAAGATTTAACTGACGAAGAAGAATTAGAATTAGAAAAACATAAGAGAAATATCATAAACGCCATTATTCAAGGAGCAGCTAAAAAAGGACATTATATTTTTCAAAAACCTGATGTTAAAGCAAGATTAGATGCTATTGACCCGTCTTTGTATAGAGATTATTTAGGAATCATGGCAATCAATGATTTTATGTATTTTACCATGGAACAAATGATTGAAATGATGAGTCAAACTGGTCAAGGTGTTGCAGGTAAAGTGTCATTAGATGATGCTGATGATGAAGGAGAAGAGGGTGGTGGAGAAGAAGGTGGTGAAGAACAACCTGACACAAAGATTATCGCTGAGGGTTTGATTTTCCCAATTTTATGTCACGAAATTATTAAAGGTTTAGAAGAAGCTAAAGGTAGACATGGTCATTCTAAGAATCCAGATATTCGTGATAAAGTTAGAGGTGCTGTTGATGTATTATCTAACGAACCAATGCAATTGAGAATAGGCCCTGAAATTGTAGAAAAAATAAGATTTGCCCTACCTGATTCAATGTTTGATGAATCAAACAAAGGCCTAATAAACTGGTTCCATATCTTGTTATACCAAGTACCTGCTCAAGAATTTTTGGAAATCATAGGAAACGCCATCTCTGAAGATACGTCTAAAGTAAAAAAAGCAACTGCAAGATTTGAAGAAATCATGAAAGAAGCTCAAGATATGAAAGGCGAATTTGAGGATTATAAAGAAGAGGAAGGAATTGATTCTGAAGATGAAGATGACGGACTTGACGATTTCTTTGGCAGTTTGGGTATATCAAGACCCAAATAATAATTTGTGACTAAAGAACAATTAATTATAGAAGTTACGAAGTGTATGAGGAATACTCCTTACGCACTTCGTACTTATTTACAGACATACGATAACACAGTATCAAAGTATGTTCCCTTAGACCTTTTTCCTGACCAAGTTAGTCTTATTGAAGATTACGATGCCCACAATGAAAACATTGCATTAAAGTATCGTCAGGCTGGTGTAACAACAGTAACTGCAGCATGGGCATCAAAAAAATTGGTATTTGCCAAAAAACAGAAACCTGAAAAAATTCTAATCATTGCCAATAAGTTAGATACATCCGTTGAGATGGCTAACAAAATTAGAAATTTTACAGAACAATGGCCATCTTGGGTAGGTGTTGGATTTTCACCTGATAAAAACGCACAAAGACATTTCAAACTTACTAATGACTGTGAAGTCAAAGCGGTTGCGACATCAAAGGATGCGTTGAGAGGTTATACACCAACTATTCTTATTTTTGATGAGGCTGCGTTCATTGAGGCTGACGGAGATTTCTGGTCAGCGTGTATGGCCTCACTATCTACGGGTGGTAAAGTTATTGTTGTTTCTACTCCAAACGGATACGACGCAATTTATTATGAAATTTATGACCAAGCATTAAGAAATATGAATGACTTCAAAATTTCTGAAATGTACTGGTATCGTGACCCAAGATATACAAAAGATTTGTATATGGTTAAAACAAATGATTTAGTTCATTTTTTGTTAAATAGAGAAGATTATGCCAAAGATGTTGTTGTGGAGTTATCCATTGATAATCCATATGAACGAGACCATGAAATAACAACTGATTATATAAGTCAGGGGTATAAACCATGTTCGTCTTGGTTTGAAGGAATGGTTAAAAAGTTAAAGTTTGATAGGAGAAAAGTGGCTCAGGAATTGGAATGCAATTTCTTGGGTTCAGGTGATAACGTTTTTGACTCTGAATTAATGCAGAACATTTCCAAAAATCAATTAAGAGAACCTTTAGCTAAAATGATGGGAGGCTCACTTTGGATTTTCAAAGAACCAGAAACAGGTCATAAATATGTTATGGGTGTGGACGTATCAAGAGGTGACTCGGAAGATTTTAGTAGCATTCAAATTATTGATTTTGATACAAGAGAACAAGTACTTGAATATGTTGGAAAAGTTCCACCAGATATTACCGCAGAAATTGCTTATAAGTGGGGAAGTATGTATACCGCATATTGTGTCGTGGATTTAACAGGTGGAATGGGGGTTGCTACAGCAAGAAAAATGCAAGAAATGGGTTACCAAGGAGGAATGTACGTTGATAATGTTGACCCAAATAATAAGTGGAAATGGGACCCAAAAATGAATGAAAAAATACCTGGTATTAATTTTAACAATAAAAGAGTTCAAATTATCGCATCATTGGAAGAAGCGTGTAGACACGATTTCAAAATATATTCTCATAGATTATATAACGAAATGAACACATTTATTTATGTAAATGGTAGACCAGACCATCAAAAAGGTCATCATGATGACTGTATTATGGGTATTTCTATGGCAATATATGTTGCAGAAAAATCATTTCAATCCTTACAAAAAGTTGTTAATCATACAAAGGCAATGTTAAATTCTTGGACATCTGTTGTTAACGAGAATAAAAACACTTCAGATTACTTTAATCCAATGATTCCTCAAATGGGAAGACAAAACCCTTATAGTAACCAAGCAGCGACTAAAGCCGATTATCAAAAATATGGATGGTTATTTGGTTCCAAATAACTATTTATATTATCAAGGTAATAAGTAAAATTGTAATATGGCAGAACAGAACATGACGGTATGGCAACGATTGTCGCAAACATTTGGACCTAATTCACTTTTAGGACAAGATTATCCAACATTTAAGTTTGATAAACAGGAATTGTTGCGTACAACAAACAAACAAGAGTACGAAACCGAAAAACTTCAAGCACAACAAACTTTTTATTTAGCAAATCAATGGGCTAAGGTTGAGAATAATTTATATTCTCAAGCAATTTATTATGAGCCAACAAGATTATCTTCTCAGTATGATTATGAATCAATGGAGTATACTCCTGAGATTTCTGCCGCTTTGGACATTTATGCTGAAGAATCTACAACAACAAATGAAGATGGATTTATATTACAAATTTATTCTGAATCAAAAAGAATTAAGGGTGTATTAGCCGATTTATTTAACAACTCATTGGATATTAACACTAACTTACCAATGTGGACAAGAAACACTTGTAAGTATGGTGATAATTTTGTGTATTTGAAATTAGACCCTGAGAAAGGAGTTGTTGGTGTTCAACAATTACCAACAATTGAAATTGAAAGACATGAAGTTGGTGTTAGTCAAAAGATTTCTGTTGATATTACAAAAGAATTAGATAAGGACAAAAAGGCATTACATTTCACTTGGAAGAACAAAAACATGGAATTCCAATCATGGGAAATGGCTCACTTTAGATTATTGGGTGACGATAGAAAACTTCCTTATGGTACTTCTATGTTAGAAAAAGCAAGAAGAACTTGGAAACAACTTTTATTGTGTGAAGACGCTATGTTAATCTATAGAACTTCAAGAGCTCCTGAAAGAAGAATCTTTAAAGTATTTGTTGGAAATATGAATGATGATGATGTTGAAGCATATGTACAACGTGTTGCTAACAAATTCAAAAGAGAACAAATTGTTGATAGTAAGACAGGTAATGTGGATATGAGATTCAATCAAATGGCGGTTGACCAAGATTATTTTGTACCTGTTAGAGACCCAGCGGCACCAAGCCCAATTGATACATTGCCAGGAGCAACAAATTTATCAGAGATTGCGGATATTGAATATATTCAAAAGAAATTATTAACTGCTCTTCGTGTTCCTAAAGCATTTTTAGGATTTGAAGAAGTTGTTGGTGACGGAAAAAATCTAGCGTTACAAGACATTAGATTTGCTCGTACAATTAATAGAATTCAAAAAAGTATGATTCAAGAGCTTAATAAGATTGCAATTGTGCATTTATTCTTATTAGGGTTTGAGGACGAATTACAAAACTTTACATTAGGATTAACTAACCCATCTACACAAGCAGATTTACTTAAAGTAGATATTTGGAAAGAAAAAATATTATTATATAAAGACTTAGTTGCCGACCCAGGAAATGGTATTCAAGCAACATCTTCTACTTGGGCTAAGAAACATATCTTTGGTTGGTCAGACGAAGAAATTAGACTTGACCTACAACAACAAAGAATTGAAAGAGCTGTTGGAGAAGAACTTAAAGCAACAGCAACTGTTATTACTAAGACAGGTATTTTTGATAATATTGACAAACTTTACGGAAGCCCTTCGGGCTCAACACCATCAGCGGGAGCTTCAACAACTCCAGGTGGTACCGAAGAATTAGGACCACCTCCAGGTGGAGATTTAGGAATACCTCCGCCACCTCCAGGGGGAGAAGAATTAGGAGGAGAAGCTCCTCCACCACCAACTGAAGGAGAACCACCAATACCTGAGTCAAAATTAAATAACTTAAATATGTTGATTGAAAACAACTTAATTGACGGAGCAACATTCATAGATTTAGGTCATGGACAAGAATCTTTAGGAGAAATTTCAAAAGAATTGGATAAGTTACTAAATTCCTAATATTTATTAAAAAATATTAAGATGACCTTCGGTAAAATAAAATCCATAATTGAAAAAAATCTTCTTGAGTCGTATCAGAACGAAAAAGAATTCAAGAAATCTTTGAGAGAATTCAAACACAATGTTTTGAATGATAAGTCTATTTCAAAGGCTTATTCCGTGTATGACCAATTAAGTACACCTCAGGGATTATCAGAATCTGATGCAAAAGAATTTTTAGAGGAAGGTGTAAGTCTTTTAGGTAAAATTTTACCATCAATTAAACTTCCAAAAACTTTGGAAGAATCAGCCGAAAACAAATATTCCGATATTGATACGTTAGTTTATACTAACAAATTAAATCTTCATGAGAGAATTCAATCAAAGAAAAATATAATTTCTATATTAACTTCTAATTCAAAAACAATTAAAGAATCAATCAATATACCAATCAAATCTATGGTTAATATTGCAAATCAAACTTTAAGAACTTATATTGAGACTTTAGATGAAAACACTAAAAAAGAATTTTTTCAATTAATTTCTGAAGATTCTAAATCTCTTGAGACAAAGTTTGAGACTTTAAAAGAAAGTACTATTACTAAATTACAATCTATTTTAGATAAAGAAGAAGAGTTTGAGTTAAAAACAAAAATTTCTGAAACAATTGATAGACTTAAGACTGAAAAATTTGACCAAGTTAATTTCTTAAAAATTAAAAATTTAGAAGGGTCAATTTAAGATATTCTTTTTTTCTGAATATAAATTGCCTTTAAAATCTTCTTTCTGTTTACAACAGAAGGTTTAGTGAATTCTTTTCTGCCTAAAAGTTTTTGATTCTGTTTTGTTTTAATTACTTTTGACTTAAGTGTTTTGAGAGCTTTTTCAATATTCTCTCCGTTTTTAATTTCTATTATTAGCATATCTTACAAATATCTTGAAAACTTAAAAAATTTTTGACATTGACAGTTATATGTGTTATTTTTTTAATGAAAATAAACATAATAACAATGAAAATTAATGAAAAAAGGCAAAAGTGTAAAGTTGAATTTATACAATCCTATTAAATCAGTCTATGGAACAGTTGATTCCAAAAACCTAAAATCTGTCTATATTAACATCCAATCATGGATTACACCAAAGTATGATACCGAAAATTGGATTCGTATTGTTGGAAACTTAAACAGAGAAATTAAACATTCCGTATTTAACTCAATCAATCAAAAAATTTTCCAAGAAAATAGTATTGTTGATTTAGATTTAAGAACAAGTGGAATATCTCACGGAAAAAAATCCTTTTTTAATTTAGAGGTAAATCTTTTTACAATATCTGAAATAGATTTCAAATCAAATGAAATTAAAGATTCAGTAAAACAAATCGTACGAAACATTTTTAAAAACAACATTATAGAAAACAAACATTTTGAATTTTCAATTTCTAAAAAAGACGAAAAAGAATAAACTTATCAATACCGTATATTTATCATAAAAGATTAGATGAAAAATTTAAGAATTTTAGAGGCTAGCGAAGTTGGTCACGGTATACTAATTGAAATGGATGCGGGTCACGTATCCCCAAAAGATAGACTTAATTCAGATATTTTAAAAGAAGCCGCAAACTTGGATTACAAAAATCCATTTGAATTTTATGCGGTTCTTCAGAAATACGATACTCCAAATAGAAACGGTAGATTTTATCCTGAAAGGATTTTAAAAAGAGAAGCTGAAAATTATAAAAAGGCAATTTCTAAAGGTTTATCTACTTCAGAATTAAATCATCCTGAATCATCTTTAATTGACTTAGATAGAGTTTCTCACATCATTACTGATATTTGGTGGGATAAAAATATTTTGATGGGTAAACTTAAATTGTTAACATCTCCAGGATTTCATGAAAGAGGTATTGTGTCAACTAAAGGTGACCAAGCGGCTAACTTAATGAGACAAGGCGTAACAATGGGAGTTTCTTCAAGAGGAGTTGGTTCTTTAAAAAAGGTTGGAGAAAGAAATGAAGTTCAAGATGATTTTGAATTAATTTGTTTTGACTTAGTATCGTCACCATCAACACCAGGAGCTTATTTATTTTCCAATCCTGATGACAGAAACAAGTATGAGGAAAATTTAGAAGAAGAAATAAAACACAAACAACAATCTCAACCAGATTCAATGGATAAGTCTCTTGACTTAATGAAAAAATTGAACGATTTTTTGGGAAAATAATATTATGGACGAAAAATTTTTTGTAGCAAAAATTCAGTATGATTTACCTGATGAGAATTCTGGTAAAATCAAAAAAATTAGAGAAGAGAAACTTGTTAAGGGTTTTTCAGTGACAGATGTGGAAGCAAAAGTCACAAAAAGATATGAAGGTTTTACTCACGATTGGAGAATAACCTCAGTTTCGGAAAGTAAAATTGACGAAGTAATTGAATAAAGTGGTCTTGTACCACTTTTTTTTATTTAAGAACATATTTATAGTAAATTAAAAAATATGTTATTCAATTGCTCATTAAAAATATCAGGTATAAATTCAAATAAATTAATCAGCGGAAATACTTGGAGTAGTTGTGCTGTATACCTTGAAGGAACTGGCGATGTTATCAGTTCTATTAATATTCAAAAACAAACTTTTATTGGTAATAACACATCTTCAAGTGAATCTTATAATGTAAGTTTAAAGGATGATGTTACAAGTATAATATTATCATACATAATCTATGACACTTATGATAATGTTATTTCTTGGGTGAATTCTCAAACAGGAAAAAGCTTACAAAACTTACAACATCAAAATATACCATTTGTTCAAATATAAAAAATCAACTTTTTTATGTTTTGACACTATTTATTAGTTAAATAATTAAATATTTTCATGCAAGAAACTAAAAAAAATCCAGTTGAGGAGGCACTTATTCAAATGAAAAATGTTGAAGAAGCTATCGCCGAGAATGCAAAAGGAATACTTGCTTCTACTATGAAGGAAGAAATCAATCAATTAGTAAAAGAATCTCTTTCTGAACAAGATGAGGTTGACTTAGATGCTGAAATTGACGTAGATGACACAGAAGATGATGTAGACACAGAGATGGATACAGACATTGATGTTGAAGATGACGTTGATTTAGACGCAGATAATGTGGATGATATGGACATTGATATGGACATGGATTCCGAAGAAACTCCAATAGATTTAACAGACGCTTCTGACGAAGAAATTCTTAAGGTGTTCAAGGCTATGGGTGAAGAAGATGGAATCATCGTTAAAAAAGATGGTGAAAACGTTCACTTAAAAGACAATGACGCTGACGTAGAATACCTCGTAAAGCTTGGCGAATCAAAGGAAAAATCAAAAATAAAAAAAATGAAAATTAAAGAAAACATGGACATGAATTTTGATGATTCTAACGATAGTCAAGACGCATCAACTGAAGACGTAATTAACGCAATCTTCGGTGGTGGTGAAATGGAAGAAACTGAAGACATGGAAGAAGAGTATGGTAGTAAAAAGCACGAGTTCAAAAGACGCGGTGGTCACAAAATGGGTGACGTTGACGGACACTACAAAGACTATGAAATGGACGAAGAAGATGACATGGATGAAGTTGTTTATGAAATTGAATTCAATGAGTCAGATGATGATGAAATGATGGAATCAGATGAAGATGAAATGATGGAATCGGATGAAGATGAAATGATGGAATCAGATGAAGATGAAATGATGGAATCAGATGACGATGAAGATGATTTGGAGGAATCTTACAACCCACAGTATGTTGGAGAGGCTAAAAAATTAGCAGTTAAAAAACCTAAAGGTGTTGGTCTTGGTCACGGTCCTAAATTCTCTTACAAATCATCTGGTAAAGGTGGTTTTAACGACGATAAAAAAGAAGGTCCTAAAACAATGGGAACTGGAAAGGCTAAGTTTGAATACAAGAAGGGAGCAAATATGGAAGGAAAATCAAAAGTTGTTAAGAAGGCGGAAACTAAAGAAGCTGCAAGAACTTATGGTAATGGTTCAAAAGAAGGTAGAGGTTTAAGAAAAGGTATCACTAATAATAGAAACTATGTTTACAGTAATAGTGGTGTTAAAGTAGAATCTCTTGAGTCTGAAGTAAAAATGTTAAGAGAAAAGAATGAAGAATATAGAAAAGCATTAAATGTTTTCAGAGAAAAACTTACTGAAGTTGCTATATTCAACTCAAACTTGGCATATGCTACAAGATTGTTTACAGAACATTCAACAACTAAAAAAGAGAAAATCAATATCTTAAGAAGATTTGACGATGTTGAAACTCTTAAAGAATCTAAAAATCTTTACAAGTCTTTAAAAGATGAGTTAGGAAAAACAGAAACTAAATCAGTTAATGAATCAGTTGAAAAGACAATTAATAACACAATGTCTTCAGGTTCAGCAACAACTTTAATTGAATCAAAAACGTACGAAAATCCACAATTCTTAAGAATGAAGGATTTGATGACAAAAATAAAATAAATAAAACAAAACAAATACTAAAATGGGAGCATTATTAGAATCAGGTCTTGTTGGTAACATCGGTCTTAAGCACCTTAAAGTTATCAAAGAAGACACAATCAACAAATGGGACAAATTAGGCTTTTTAGAAGGTC
>Ga0049081_10000779_pt1 | contig 12090 bp, 9 predicted proteins | sample GreLakmeER78MSRF_FD_66717 | JGI IMG/M metagenome (GOLD analysis project Ga0049081, IMG submission 66717) | Freshwater lentic microbial communities from great Laurentian Lakes, MI, USA - Great Lakes metaG ER78MSRF | ecosystem: Environmental > Aquatic > Freshwater > Lake | place: Great Lakes...
CGAATGTTATTTTGGCAAGAAAACCCCAGAAGATATAAATAAAGAATGCTTTAATTTGTTGGAAATGGGATACACCAAAACTGACTTAAAATCTTGGGACATGTATTTTGATTTGTTGGAAAAAGATTGTTTTTAGTAATAGAGGCATCTTTTTTGGAAATTATTCGTTTATAACTTACATTTGTTACTCTAAATTATCAAATTATGAGGTTTACTTTTACCCTTTGGATTGCATTTTCATTATTAGTGCTTAACTCATGCATTAAACATGAAGTTATTCCTGCGCCAACAAGTTCAGTGGATTTAGATTGTAGTTTTTTCGGATACATAAATGGTACGCAAATTGAATATACCCAAAATGTGGCAGGTTATAATTGTTACAATGCGAACCAGATTTTCAATAATCCCTCGCCAACTTTATCAAATGTCCTCTACACTTCTGAAATTTCATCTTTTCAACAATCGCAAAAAATAAGACTCACTTTTGGTCCACAACAGTGGGACGCCGGTGTATCGAGTTTACCGACGTTGTCAATGTTTAATGATTTCAATTCCTCTAACTCGGGCATTCAAATACCGTTAAAAAATATCGGTGATATGACTGGGGCAACGCCGGGTGTCCAAATCGAATATTGGGATTCCTACGGAGATCGATGGGAAACGTCAACAGCCGATTCGCCAGGATTTGTCACATTTACTACGCTTGATCAAGCATCAGATAATTCAGGTGATTATTCTATTTTTCAATGCGCATTCAATGTTACTGTTTACAGAGAGGACCCGAATCAAGGTTTGTTGAGTTTGACACTTAATAACTGTAAATTCCAAGGTTGGTTTAAGCGCTAAACTAATCACCTGGACATGAGTGATTCATTGAAAATAGCAATTATCGGTGACTATAACTTCACTTACAATTCACATCACGCCACAAACTTATCCCTAGATCATAGTGCTGACTTTTTAGAAGTTGAGGTAAACTATTATTGGATAAAAATTAATGAGGCAGTCCAATATAAGCCGATATATTTTGACCAATTTGATGGTGTATGGATTGCCCCTGGTCCCTACTTGAATGTTTTTTTTTTAAACGGTGTTTTTCGTTTATTTATTGATCAACACATACCTATTTTAATTACAGGAGATGCCTTTCGCCTATTTATAGAGTATATTATTAACATTCATCAATTTAATCCATATGGTGAGAAATTGATTTCTGAAAACTTGGTATCAGGCGCAAATTTTGAGCGCGTGAACATAGTGCCAAAGACAAAAACTTTCGAACGTTTATACGAGAATTTTAATAACTTGGAATTAACATCTTCGAGATTCAGCTTATATCCTCAACTATTGAATCAACTTAAGGGGGCTTGTATTGATGTTGAAGCAACAAATCAGTTCGATGATCCAGAAATAATCAGTTTATCTAATCATCCGTTTTTTCTTGCCTGTTCGTTTTGTCCCCAAATTTCATCAACACGTGACATTCCGCATCCAATAATATATACCTTTTTGAAATTTGCTCAAGACAGGAGTGTTCAAGTCTAAACAGCCAGAAATTCTGTTGAACTAACATAATATAAATAAGCATTTACAGGCTTGGGAAAAATATTTTTCAAGGCATCCCGGTAACCGCATAATTGCTTAATGTGTTCTGATTTGGCCAGGCCTGTTTTTATCTCTATTACGATCACTTCAGCTGCCTTTATCCATATTTTGTCGGGACGAATTAGTTCGTTTTCACCCGCAAGTATGGCCAACTCATTTAATCCTTCAATAATATTTTCATTTAAGGAAAGTTCTTCAGCCTTTCTGAAAAAATCTTCTGTATCGTGCGTTAATCTTTCGCTTAATTCAGCGTCAATTTCACCAGATTGAATTAACTGTTCTAGCGTTTCGTGTAATATAGATGGTTCTTCCATTAATGAGATTAACAAATGGAAGGCATTACCATATTTAATGTTTTGGGGTAGAACATCCTCTCTTGCCTGTTGAAAAACTATGTTCGGGTACCATAATCTATCAGCCATCGGTTTAGGATGAAAAAAAGAGACTTCTTTCCTCTGTTTTACCAGTGTAATAGGTTTTTTAATCGGTGTACCTTTTACGATTTTCAAATCGTCCTTCGGAGCAGTATTGGTTACCATAAATTCAAGGCATTCGTGAATTAGCTTACCTAGCTTATCTCCGTCTTGTGTATTGAAACCGTATAGTCGATGTTTTGGTCTAGTCAAAGCAACATAGAGCAAATTGATTTTATCTAATAAAATTAAATCAAGTTCTTCAATGGCAATGTCTTTGAGAATGTCGATCGGTGAATCCTTAGATAAAGTGGTGTACAAGATTTTATCTTCTGCAGGAACTAAATATTTACTAGTCGATTTAATGGATGTATCAAAATTTAAAAATGGAAGAATTACAATTGGAAATTCCAAACCTTTCGATTTATGAATAGACATAATATTTATTGCACGATCTGTTTCCGGTAAAACCAAGGCAAGTTTGTCTTTTTTTAATTCATAGTAATCCAGAAAAAAGCGAATATCTGCCTCATTTGTCAATTGAAACTCATAAATGAAATCTAAGATATGGTGCACATAAGGGTCTTCTTCCTCGATCCACCCCATCAGCTTTATAAATTGTGTCATCAAATTATAAATACTCTCAAAAGAGAAGAAGAAGTCAGGTTCACTTTTAAAATGTGTGGAAAGGAATTGCTGGTCGTTGAATACTTTTATTAATTTCCCTCTTGATATCACCTCTTTATTGAAAAATGACAAGTAGTGAGGTAAATACTCCTCATCGTAGATTAATCTCAAATATGTTTCAGCAAAGCGTTTAGCTTCGGTTTCGTTGTTTGGTTTCACCCTTCTCTTCAGGTATGAAATAATCAACTTAATTTTTAGATCGTATTGCACTAGCAAAGAATCTGACGAAACGACAGCATAACCATTTTGGGTTAGGTAATTGGCAATATTGTTACCTTGAATATTTTTTTCCGTCAAAATCGCAATATCTCCTAGCTTATATCCATCTGCTACGCAGCTATCGATTCTGTCTTTTATCATTGCGTACAAAACTTCGTCTTTCATCGGTTCTTTCAACGAATGGATTTCGACAAATCCCTCCTCTTTCGATTCTATTTCTTGAGTGAAACTCGCATAGAATTCAGAAGCTTTTGGGGACATTCTATCTTTTAGCAAGGCAAAGAATGAGTTATTGAACTCTACAATTTCTTTCGCAGATCTGAAATTTTTATCCAAATTCTTTAAAGTACCCATACGTTTAAAGAATTCCGATTTTAAGGCAACAGAAGGACTTTTTTCCGGGTTGTAAAGGCCTGGAAGAGAGACGAATTGTTCTGCTTTTCCATTGTTAAAACGGTAAATAGACTGTTTCGGGTCACCGACAATAAGATTTTTATTGTCGTTACCTATAGATTCATGCAAAAGAGGAATTAGATTCATCCATTGCAGTCGAGATGTATCTTGAAATTCATCCAATAAAAAATGTTTGAGACGGGTGCCAAGACGTTCGTAGATGTATGGAGCCTCTTCTCCTTGCACAAGGGACCCGATCAACCTATTGAAGTCAGATATTCGAATAAGTTGCTGCTCTTTTTTTAATTGTTCCAGAACTGTGGATATTTCTTGAAGCAAGGCCATATTGAAAAAATGTTCCTTGTATTTCGTTAGTAATTGATACTCTGGCAATTGCTTTAGGTATTCATCATTGAGTTCCAATAATTTTCGTGAAAGGTATAGATCGAATATAGTTTCTTCCTCATTTTTTATGCACCCTTTTATAATTGACTTACCAAGAAAACTCCCTTTCTTCTTATCTAAAACTGGAAATCGAGATTGCTCTCCTAATTTCATGAAATCGTTGTAAGCATTTCCTTTTTCGTGTAAATCACTCGCCGATAGTCCCAGAGAAATAAAATAATTGAACAAGTCCTGACACATTTTTGCCATTTCTTTATCCATTTTTCGGACCTTATTAGTGAGTTCAGTATAACGTTCAGTTGAAAAATCCAGTGTTCTAAGTTGATCAATTAGGCCAGTATATTTTTCATTACCGATGACTGAAGCAAAGTCAATGAGTTTATCCTTGAAATTCCATTTTTCCCCATCTTCAAGATTTGACATTGCATAAAAATGTAGGAGATTTGTCAAGTGACTTTCATCTGGCAAGCCAATTTTACTCATGATTAAATCTATAACATCTTCCAAGAGATTTTTTTCATTTAAGATTACGTCAAAGTCTCCGGGGATATCAAGATCTCTACTAAAAGAACGGATAAGTTTTAAATTGAATTTATCGATGGTCGAAACATGAAAATCTTCGTAATTGTGCAAGATTTCACGAAAGGCAACGGAGGATCGGCGGTGTAATTCCTCGGCAGTTATAGTGAGTATTTCTGTGAGTTTCTGTGATAATATCTCTGAGTCCGGAGACTTATTCACCAATTGATATAACCCATCAATAATGCGGTTTTTCATTTCTAAAGCTGCCTTGTTGGTAAAGGTCATTGCAACGATAGACTTGAACTTTTTAGGTTGTTGTGTTTGGCTAAGTAAAATTTCTAAGTAAGTCAGCACCAAACGAAATGTTTTACCACTGCCTGCGGACGCGCTATAAACCAATAGAGGTCTATTTTCTGTTACTATATCATTTGCTTCTGAAAGCGTTTTTGAACTCATGTGTTAAAGTTAGGAAATAAAAAACTTTTGAATTAAATTTGTTACCATGAGATATTACGTAATTATAGGCATTATATCACTTTTTTCCTTGATTTCTTGCAAGAAAAAAAATCCTAACCCGGAGACGAAAGTAGATTACTTGGAAATTGACATGCTTCCTTTTTACGGCAGCAATGGAAATGACCTTCTTGAGCTTGATAGTGTTTACACCACACCTGAAGGTTACAGGGTGAAATTCACCGATATAAAATGTTATTTTACTTTTTTATCCAACGGAAGCACAATACTTTCACAAGCGGCCTATTTTGATTTTCGTGAGAAAGGAAATCAATTGCTAAGAGTGGAGGGGGATTACTCAAAGTTTTCTTCTATTCAAGGAATCATAGGTGTAGATTCAAGTCTCAATCACGACGATCCCTCTGCATTTCCAAACGATAGCCCATTAAATATCAGTAATGCCGGTCAAATGCATTGGGGATGGAATACTGGCTATATATTTTTCAATATTGAAGGCAAGGCAGACACAATAACAGATGGTGTTGATAATTTGAACCATAGTTTTAGTTTTCACATAGGAACTGATAATTACGATCAACCATTCAACTTTAGTAATTTGACATGGGTCGACTTAGGAAATAATACTCACCGCTTACAATGGAAGTTGAATATGTTTAGTTTTTTGCATACAATAAATCCAGTTGACTTGAAAACTGAATTTTTAACCCATACAGGAGCCGGTCAGCAGGCATTAACTGAGAAGATAACTTCTAATTTTGGTCAAAGTATAAGCCCGTTCTGATGAAAAACATCATCTTTTGTTGCATTATTTCTCTACTTATTTTTTCGTGCAAAAAAGATAAAACAACATTCTTACCTACACCCTATACTTTACAAATTCCGTCGCACTTTCCTGATATGATTATTCCGTCTGACAATCCAATGACTGTTGAAGGTGTTGAATTGGGAAGATTTTTATTTTACGAGAAAAGATTGAGCGGCGATAATTCCATGAATTGCGCCAGTTGCCATTTACCGACAGCATCATTTTCCGATCCGAATCAATTTTCTACCGGTATAGACGGAATACAAGGGACGAGACACTCCATGGTGATTATTAATTTAGGGTGGGAAGATCTATTTTTTTGGGATGGAAGAAAGAGCTCCCTGGAAGATCAAATTCTTGAACCGGTGTCGAATCCAATTGAAATGCACCAAAGTTGGAAGAAAACTGTGGAAAAACTCAATGCTGACAATGAATATCGGAATCGCTTTTTTAAAGCATTTGGTGAAGAGGGAATAGATTCTATTAAGGCAACAAAAGCTATAGCGCAGTTTTTAAGGACCTTAATTTCTGGAGAATCAAAATTTGATGTGATGTATAAATATGAAAACAACATGTCTTTAACTGCTACCGAGCAAAGTACCTTGCAATCCATAGACGTAGAAGAATGGGCTGGATATGATTTGTTCAAAAGCTTAAATGGTGCAGATTGCTTCCATTGCCATAATGGGCCATTGATGAGGGTTAAAAAGTTTTCTAATAACGGATTGATTCCAAATGAGATTAATGACAAAGGAAGAGCTATTGTAACCAACAACCCAGAAGATAATTATAAATTTAAAGTTCCAACCTTGCGCAATATAGCTCTTACTGCCCCTTATATGCATGATGGGAGATTCTCTACCTTGGATCAAGTTATTGAACACTACTCTAGTGGAATTCATATGAGTCCTACCATTGATCCATTAATCGAATTTGGTAGTCAAGGAGGGGTGCAACTAGATGCTCAAGAAAAGTACCTACTCAAGAAATTTTTACTAACATTGACAGACCAGAAATTCTTAAATAATCCAAATTTTCAAGATCCAAACTGATATGGGAGAAAAATCAAGATTCACAACGGAGGAGAAAGCACTAAAAATTAATTTAACCAAAGATATTTATGGGTGTTTCGCTGAAATTGGTGCCGGTCAGGAAGTTGCCGCCAACTTTTTTAAAGCAGGTGGAAGTTCAGGCACTATTGCGTTTACACAGTCTGCATACGACATGAAAGTTTCTGATTCCTTGTATGGAGAGACACTGCGTTATGTTTGTGAGGAGCGCCTGGAAACGATGTTAGATACGGAGTATAAAAATATTGCGAAAACGCTGCCAGGAAAACACACCGAAGCTCGTTTTTTTGCCTTTTGCAATACAGTTGAATCACTAAATTACCATAAAACTAATCAAGGACAAGGTTGGGTTGGCATTCGGTTCCAATTACACTTGAATGGCCCTGTAAATGATATTATTCTTCATATCAATATGCATGATAATAGCCACAAGGGACAACAAGAGGCAATAGGTATTTTGGGGGTAAATTTAATTTATTCAGCCTTTTTTCATACGGAGGATTTAAATGAATTTCTGGATGTTTTAGTTCAAAGGATTCCGCGGGAACGCTTGGAGATTGATATGCTGAGAGTTTCAGGCCCAGACTTTGAGAACGTAGATAATAGAATAATTGCCTTGAACTTGGTAAAAAGGGGAATCACTGATGCTACCATGTTTGATTTAGCAAAGCAGGTTTTACAGCCGGCCACAGCACTTTATAAAAAAAATATCTTGTTAATGAGAGGGAGGTTTAGACCCGTTACGAAAGTGCACATTGACATGATTGAAAAAGGTAGAAAAGCCTTCTTAAAAGAGAAAAGGGTTAAAGACGAACGTTTGGAGGTTATTTTTGAGCTTACGCTCAAAGATTTAACAGCCGATGGTAAAATTTCTGATAAAGATTTTATTGACAGGGCGGAACTACTGAGTTCTTTGGGTTACACAGTAATGATTTCTAATTACTTGAAGCATTATAAAATGGTTGAGTATTTGGCTCCGATTGCCAAAGGAAATTTAATTGGGGTAATCCTAGGAGTATACAATTTACACACAATATTCGATGAACGCTATTATGATAATTTACCAGGCGGATTGTTGGAGGCCTTTGGTAGAGGATTCGGTCATAATGTAAAACTCTACGTGTATCCTGCGGTTAATGTAGAGGATGGCACACAATATGATTTAGATAATATTGTTCTACCCGAGAATCTCTACGGGTTACTTCAATATATGAAGGATAATGACAAGATGGCTTCAATTAAAGAGTTTAATAAAGATTTACTTCATATTTTCTCAGACGATGTATTGATGAAAATAAATGCTGGTGCCAGTAGTTGGGAGGATGACGTCCCCGAAGAGGTGGCAAAAGCGATTAAGTTCTTCGAACTTTTTGGTTATCACCAAGCTAAAGTGCTGTCTAATTAATGCCTCACATAAAAAATGCATTTATTCGTTACAGAATTATTGACAGGATGATTCGTAACCGTTATAAACCGTTTCCCTCAAAACAAGAAATGAGAGAGGCTTGTGAGGACGCTTTATATGGTGACTCTCACGGCAATCATATTTGCGACTCGACGATAGAAAAAGATATGTTTGCTATGAGGATGGAGCATGACGCCCCTATACGTTACAGCAAATCAAAAGGAGGGTATTATTACGAGGACGCAGATTTCAGCATAAATGATATTCCTTTATCAGAGGATGAATTAAATTCTATTAAGTTCGCTCTAAATACATTGCAGCAATTTCGAGAAGTGCCATTCTTTCAACAGTTTGGTTCTGCTATCGATAAAATAGTCAATCGTGTATCGGTTGAATCTACTACAGAAGACGCCCATCGCTTTATTCAATTTGAATCTTCGGCCTCCGTACAAGGAAGTGAGTTTTTGCCCGTGTTGTTAGAAGCTATTCAAGCACAAAAAAAAGTTTGGTTTCTTTATGCCTCATTTATTTCGTTCGAAGAAAAGCCACGGAAAGTTTCTCCATTACTCTTGAAAGAATACCGTAATAGGTGGTATTTAGTTTCTTACGATTCATCAAAAAAGGATGTAATTACATTTGGATTAGACAGGATGAAAGATGTCATGGTAACTGAAGAACAAGCAGACGTCCCCGATGATTTCTCAAGTGATCGGTATTTTCAACATACTGTTGGTATTACAGCATACAAAGGCGAACCTTCTTTGGTCAGGATTAAGGCACAACCAGTTGCCGCCAGATATATTGACTCACAACCTTTTCACCCGTCGCAGCGAATGATTACTGAAAAAGAAATATTCATCTTCGAATTGAAAATTCTTATTTCGGAAGAGTTTATCCGTGCGCTATTAGGATTCGCTGGCGAAGTGGAGGTTCTGGCTCCCGAAAGCTTACGGAATGAAATACGTCAAAGGGCTCAGGTAATGTTTGCCAATTACAGTTAAATGAAAGACTGTTTACCCTTTGTCAATATCTAAATTTCTCGATTAACTTTGTCTTATGGAAATTGTACAATCACTGAGTAATGGAGTTTGCACACTCACGTTAAATAGACCAACAGTATTTAATTCGTTTAATCAGGCGATGGCTTTGGCGTTGCAGTCAGCTTTGGACAAATGTGCCGCTGACGAGAATGTGCGTGCTATTGTCATTACAGGAGAAGGAAAAGCCTTTTGTGCCGGTCAAGATTTAGCGGAGGCGACTGATCCGAATGGACCAGCATTACAGCAAATTTTGAGAGATCATTACAATCCGATTATTTTAAAAATAAGGAATATAGAGAAACCTGTAATTGCCGCTGTGAATGGTGTCGCTGCAGGTGCAGGAGCAAATATCGCTTTGGCTTGTGATATTACCATCGCAAAAAAATCTGCGTCGTTTATTCAGGCGTTTTCCAAAATTGGGTTAATCCCGGATTCAGGTGGCACTTTTTTTCTACCACGTATTATAGGCATGCAAAAAGCACTAGCACTGATGATGACCGGCGACAAAGTAGGAGCGGAAGAAGCAGAAAACTTGGGTATGATTTACAAGGCAGTCGAAGATGAGGAATTTCTATCTTTTGTATTAAACTTTGCTGAGCAAATTGCTTCAATGCCCACTAGAGGACTGGGTCTGACAAAAAAGGCCATGAATATTTCTTTTACAAATACCTTAGAAGCACAATTAAATGTTGAGGAGTTGTTACAAACCGAAGCAGGGACCACCGCAGATTTTAAAGAAGGGGTAAACGCATTTTTAGAGAAAAGAAAACCTGAATTTAAAGGAAAATAATATGCTAATTGGAGTTTTAGGTGCCGGTACAATGGGAGCGGGAATAGCACAGGTCGCTGCTCAAAATGGTCATCAGGTGATACTGGTAGATACCAATGAGGAACAATTGCAAAAAGCTCAGAAACAATTGTCCAATACAATGCTGAGATTGATTGAAAAGCAAAAAGTAACTAAGGAGAAATCATCTGATATACAAGCTGCGATTACATATACAACTGTCTTGTCTGATTTCGCCCCTTGTGGTTTGGTTATCGAAGCAATTGTGGAGAATTTAGCCGTTAAGCACGAAGTTTTTTCCCATTTAGAAAAAGTAGTGAGTGATACGTGTATCTTGGCATCAAATACATCTTCTTTGTCTATAGCTTCAATTGGTGGGGTGCTTAAAAAAGCAAATCGAGTAATTGGCATTCACTTTTTTAACCCAGCTCCATTGATGCCTTTGGTAGAAATAATTCCTGCTGTACAAACCGAAAACGAAATCCTTGAGCAGGCAGTTTCCTTAGTTAAGTCATGGGGTAAAACAGTAGTCGTATGCAAAGACACGCCGGGTTTTATCGTGAATAGGGTAGCTAGACCATTTTATGGCGAGGCGTTGAGAATTTACGAAGAAGGAATTGCGGACTTTGCCACGATCGATTGGGCCATGACAGAAATAGGAGGATTTAAAATGGGACCTTTTACTTTGATGGATTACATTGGAAACGATGTAAACTACGCCGTGACAGCTTCTGTTTTCGAAGCTTTTTATTACGATCCGCGTTTTAAGCCTTCGTTTACGCAAAAGCGCCATAAAGAGGCAGGTTATTTCGGAAGAAAGACTGGCAGAGGATATTACGATTATTCGGAGGGAGCAATCCTTCCAACACCAACTAAAGATTATGTGCTCGGTCAACAAATTGTAGATAGAATTTTGGCAATGCTCATCAATGAGGCCTACGATGCAGTTTTCATGCAAGTGGCTACTGCGGAGGCTGTCGATTTAGCTATGACTAAAGGCGTAAATTACCCTAAAGGGCTTATTGAATGGTCCAAGGAAATTGGAACGAAAGAAATCTTGAACCGTTTAGAAACACTTTTCTCCTTTTATGGTGAAGATCGCTACCGTCCCAATCCTCTGTTGAGAAATAATGTTTTTCTTTAATCTTTTCCCTTTTCGTCTATATTAGTTAACTTTGCCATCTAAAACATTAAAAAATGGCATATTTATTTACTTCTGAGTCTGTATCTGAGGGACACCCTGATAAAGTAGCAGATCAAATCTCTGATGCATTAATCGATAATTTCATGGCTTTTGATCCTACATCAAAAGTGGCATGTGAAACATTGGTGACAACGGGACAAGTGGTGTTAGCCGGAGAAGTTAAAACCAGCGTCTATTTGGATGTACAACAAATTGCCAGAGAAGTAATTAAGAAAATTGGATATACCAAAAGTGAGTATATGTTTGAAGCAGATTCGTGTGGTGTACTTTCTGCAATACATGAACAATCTTCGGATATCAATCAAGGAGTAGAAAAATCGAATCCTGAAGACCAAGGAGCTGGCGATCAAGGGATGATGTTTGGTTATGCAACCAATGAAACAGAAAATTACATGCCTCTTGCGCTAGATCTTTCTCACGCTTTATTAATAGAGTTGGCAAATTTGCGCAGAGAGGACAACGAAATAAAATATTTACGTCCGGATGCAAAATCACAGGTTACATTGGAATATTCCGATGACAACAAACCGGTTCGTATTGATGCGATTGTTATCTCTACGCAGCATGATGATTTCGCTCCAGAAGAGGAAATGTTGGCTAAAATAAAGGCAGATCTTATAGGAATATTAATTCCTAGAGTTAAAGCTAAATACCCCCAATACGCTCATTTATTCAATGATAAAATCACCTATCATATCAATCCAACGGGGAAATTCGTTATCGGAGGCCCACATGGTGACACAGGTCTGACAGGCAGAAAAATCATCGTGGATACTTACGGCGGTAAAGGTGCCCACGGCGGTGGAGCGTTTTCAGGAAAAGATCCATCCAAAGTAGATCGTTCAGGAGCTTACGCTACGAGACATATTGCTAAAAATTTAGTAGCAGCTGGGTTGTGTGACGAGGTTCTCGTTCAGGTATCGTACGCCATTGGTGTTGCTAAACCAACATCAATCAATGTGGTTTCATATGGTACTGCAAAAGTTAATATGACAGATGGTGAGATTAGTAAAATTGTAGAGTCTATTTTTGACATGAGACCCTACTTTATCGAACAAAGA
>Ga0049081_10000783_pt1 | contig 12056 bp, 17 predicted proteins | sample GreLakmeER78MSRF_FD_66717 | JGI IMG/M metagenome (GOLD analysis project Ga0049081, IMG submission 66717) | Freshwater lentic microbial communities from great Laurentian Lakes, MI, USA - Great Lakes metaG ER78MSRF | ecosystem: Environmental > Aquatic > Freshwater > Lake | place: Great Lakes...
TTACCGCCAATTGTGTATCTCTATCGTACTTACCGTTTATATCTAAATCGTAACCTAAAAATTTTAAAGTAATTTGTATTTGTTCAATGTCAGGTTTAAAACTAGTTCCAATATTCAAATAATAATGATTATTTGACTTAACCATCTCATCAAATCTATCTAAAAATTCGTATATTGTATCATAATCTGTACTATCCTCACCAGATATATCTCGATTGTATCTACTAACATTAGTGTTTTTATTAATTTTATTACCACCAACTATAAAATTAGTTTTAGAGTTGTTTTGATATATTGAATTTTTAATTTTAGTTTTTATGTTGTTAATATTTTTATCTGAGTTACTCAAATTAAAATCTAAAGAATCGTATTTACCAATAACATTAACTCCATTTTTTTTAAACTCATTATAGAATTTCATTATTTTTTTTTCAGAATTATCACCATCAATAAACAAATAATTTTCATCAATAAGAGCCTTTATTACGTTAATGTTTGCGTTTGGAAACTTATCCATTAATGTTTCACATAAAAAAGAAATATTATTTGTTAATTTAAACCTATCCATTTTACCGATTGAAAAGAATACGTGGTCAACATTATCATTGGTTGCAGTAGACAATAATTTTGTTATTAAATCATTTATTGTCATATTTTTAGAATATAGTTCAGTGTCTAAATACGATCCAGCAACAACTAAGTATTTAACTAAATCGTCACCAAATAAAGCGATTTTAACATCAAAATTTTTATAATTATTTTCCATATTTTTTATTATTTAAATTCCGATTTAGGTATTTTTTTAGGGTATACAACATAATACTCATTTAAAAATAAAATTAAATCGTATTCATCATCAATGTAATCGTACTCATCATCATCCCAATCGTCTTTTTCATCATCATCCAATATTGATTCCAATATTTTAAAATCTTTTTTATTATCAAAACCAAACTCTTCAAAAAAAGAGTATTCAATTAAATCTTCTCTAGTCGTGTTTTCATCGTCACCTAACATTCTAAACTCAACATTAATTATGTTCTGATGTTTATCAATATAGTGGGTAATAATATCAATAACCTCCATTTTAATTAAATTTTTTAAATCTTCTAAACATATCAAGTGACGTATTTACCGTTTCCTTAACTTCACTTTTATTATTTTCAACACCGTCTAAATCATAAGTGTTTATGTCATCATATAATGGTTTGTCATATGATAATGGGTCAGTACTATGCTCATTAACATTATGGTTCTTATATTCTGTAATGTTACCTTCATTATTAATGGTAATTCCGTTTTTATCCCCAGCAGCATCATAAACTGTTAATGGGGTCATGTTACTACTAACATTACCAACAGCATATCCATCATATACTTCTGAATGTTTTTTTAATATATCTGTACGTTCTTGGTCTGACATTTTTGAATAATTTCTCATTTTTTATTTTTTATTTTTTATTTTTTTAATTTACCATCAAAAAGATAGGACTTAAATACCTTTATTATATTTAATATACGGGTTTGTACCTTCGATATGGTTATTTCTTCTTTATTATCTTCTAAATTTTTTATTGCTGATCTAATAAGAATATCTTTTGTTTCTTGTGATCTACTTATTATCTCATCTATAATATCATTTTGATCTTCGGTAAAATTGTTATCATAAGATTTTAACTTAATATAGTCTTTTATGTATTCGGGGCCACAAGCCAAAAACTTACCACCTTCAGTAAACATATTATGAGTACTAAGATCTCTTTCTAAATTAAATAGATCAATAATTTTATTACGATCAGATTTACTCATTAGTTTTAAAAAATCACTAAAACTAATAATTTCGTCTAAATCTTTAAAATTACGTTCTTGTATTTGTTTTTGATCCATATCAAAAATCCAAGAGTCTACACCTACTATTAAAGATAATTTAGATATTACTTTAGAATCGTAATCATCCTCATACCATTCAACCTCGTACATATCATCATTATTAGGTAAACTAACTTTTTTTAAGACTTTACCTTTTATCCCTGAACCCATAGTCTCACCATTCATATGGATAAGAATAATTCTGTCATTTTTTTTTAATTCAGGGTTTATATTTTTTTTCATACTAATAAATATATCATATTTGTTAATAATATACCTTAAAGTTATTTTTTGATTAGATATATTCAATTATAAAGGTATTTATATAAAATGAAGTTAAAATTACTAAAAGTACTTACCGAAGAAATTGAAGAACAAGGGTATGGTAGATATTATACAGATGTTGTGTTATCTAGTGGCGTAAAAATAGGAGACACTAGAGGTTATAATTTTTTATCAGGAAATTCAATAAACAAATCAGATAAAGTTATAACAAAAGTTTTATCTAATTCTGAGGATGTGTTTTCGTCCACAATTGGAACTTTAGATACTACCCCATTAGAAAAGGAACTTGGGAAGGTTTTTAAGGTACCAACTAATAAGGGAGGGATCTACGGTTGGAGAAATAGAATATGTAGAAGTGATTTAAAAAATAAAAAAAGATATAATTACAAACATTGGCACGCAGGTAGAGATTATGGTGGGATGGGTAGAAAGTGGGTAATAACACTTAAAGATGGTGTAATTGATGCAAAAGATAGTATGTGTTTTACTATAAAATACACCGATGGTAATAAAAGTCGTTTTTGTCATATGACCGACGTTGGTAATGTTGGTGATAAGTTTTTTGCTGGTGAAATCGTTGGTATGATTGGTGATGTGGGGTCTGCAGGACATGTTCACTTACATTGGGAATACTATCCTGGTGAGGGGGGATATACGAATCATTTTGTTCCACCATTAAAATCTAAATACACACAATCAAAACGGTGCGATAATGATAACGTTAACTTATCAAATTCTGATGTAAATTACTATATTAATCAAAAGCTAGTTAAATCAATTAGCGATGTTATGACTGTAGGTGGGGCTGCAACTGAAAAAGAAAACTATGATAAGGTATATATTCGAAGAACTGATATAGACCCTAATGGTTATGAGAAAAACTATATAAAATATATAACTTCTGATATCACTAAGAAATCATACGATGAGGTATTAAAAAAATGTCGTAACGTTCTTAAGGTTTCTACTAAATATGAAGAAATTAAAAAGGATAAAGAAGAAATTAAAAAGGATGTTAAGGAACTAACTGATAAAGTTACAAACGATACGGAATATTCAATCATTAAGTCAGACATTTATAAAGGTAAAAATGTTCATGTATTATTTGGTGGGTCACATACTTCAGACTATAGCAAAATTAAAGGTTATGTTAAATATTTAGAACCATACAGTAGTATATCAATAATTGTTATTACGCATTGTAATAACACACTTGAAAACGTTAGTAAGTACGTTAAAGATAAGTTTGATGGAGTTGTGACCTCAATCGCTGGGTTTTCTCAAGGAGGTAAAGAAACTTGGAAACACGCCGATAATTCATCATTAACTTTAGTTGGGTTAATTGACCCATCAACTTATGAAACTGATGTAACATTTGGGGCAAACACCTATTTAGTTTGTGACCCTAATAATTGGGGGTCTAGCGGGTTTTATGGTCAAGTTAAGGATAAATTAAAATGGTATTGTAGTAAAAAAGACGACCAAAAGTATTCAGGACATGTTGAATGTACAAAAGGTAAATCTCACACGTTTTCAGGTATATTAACATATTTTTACAAACAATACGGATATAAGATTTAACGGGTTTACTTAAAAAGATTGTTTACTTGGATTAAAACTATAGATCATTTAAGTTAATAACAACTTCATTCTCAAAGAAGTATTTTACTTGATGTATGTCTTTTTTTAATTTATTTTGTAACCTAACTTCACCTTCATTATTATACCCCTCAAATTCGTTATTTGAATCATAGGTTTGAAACCCTTCAGATTCCAAAACAAAGTCGATGTCTGTTAACTTGCCACTTTTATCTGTTACAATTAATCCAACCCACTCTTCCCCATGCCATTTTACAACTCCGTAATATATGTTTTCTTTATTTAATATTTCAGAATAATCATATTTAAAGGAAAATTCACTACCATCTGGTAAATATGTACTATATTCTTCACCAATTTTACCTTTAAAATTGTTATTTTTACTTTCAAAATCAACAGATTTAGGTGTAAATTCACCACTTTTACCTGTTTTTAACCACTCAGAGTATTGATTTAACGTAAGTTTTTCATCATTTTCAAGATTTTCATATCCAAATTCACCTATTTTATCTAAAATTTGGTTAATTTCTACAGTATTTTCGGTTAATACTCGATATTGTGACTCAGTTATTATGATTTTCATACAAATAAATACATAAAATAGTTGTTTTAAGTTAAAAAATGTTTATTTTAGCTAAAATGATAGAAGAAAAACTTAAAAATGTTCCAAAATCTAGTGGTTGTTACCTTTTTAAAGATAAAAAAGGTCAAATTATCTACATTGGTAAGGCAAAATACCTCCCAAATAGGGTAAAATCGTATTTTTCTAATAAAAATCACACAAATAAGACTAAAATATTATTAAAAAACGTATCCGATGTTGATTTTATGACAACTTTAGATGAAAATTCCGCAATTATTCTTGAAAATGACCTAATTAAGTCACATAAACCTAAATTTAACATTAAATTAAAGGATGATCGGTCAAAAAGATGGTATTTAACACTAACAAATGAGGTATTTCCACGTTTAGAAATAAAAAATGACTCAAATTTAGACTCAGACCCATTAATTTGTGTATCAAATAGTACAATATGTCACAAAATGTACGATTTACTACACGATATCTTTAATTTACGATCATGTTCTTATGATATTACCACTGAAAATGTTGAAAATACTAAGTTTTCAGTATGTTTAGAGTACCATATGGGTAGGTGTGACGCACCTTGTATCAATAATATTAATAAATTTGTATATAATTCAAGTATTACTGACTTAAAACAGGTATTATCCTTTAATTTTAGTCAACTTAAAGGTAAATTAACACGTTTAATGAACTCATTTAGTAAAAATATGGAGTTTGAGAAAGCAAATTCTATTAAATTTAGACTAAATGCTCTTGATAACTATGAAAAATGTGTTGAATCGATAAGAATCGGTGGTTATTTAGTGGTTGCTGATGACTTTAAGACTAAATATAACCTAAAAAACACTCCAATTGACATTGAAATGTACGATAACTCCCATACTGCTGGTGATTGTATGGTCTCTGCGCTTGTTAGATACACCAATGGTAACAAAAACACGTCAGAATATCGTAAATTTAACATAAAAACAGTAGATAGTCCCGATGATTACGCTTCTTTTGATGAAGTTTTACGTAGAAGGTTCACAAGATTACTAAAAGAGAAGAAAAAACTACCTGATATGGTTGTTATTGATGGTGGTAAGGGTCAATTATCGGTAGCAAATAAGGTTTTTAATGAACTTTTACTACTTGATAGGGTAGATTTAGTGTCAATTAGTAAAAACTCGTCTCACAAGTCAGATATTTTACATTTTACAGACGGAAATAGTGTAAAATTTGAAGATTCTAAGTTTTTTAACCTACTTGCAGTCATTCAAGATGAGGTTCACAGGTTTGTTATTACTTTTCATCGTAAAAAACGTAGTAAATCTATGTTAGGATAGGTTTATAAACGATGTACTGTATTGTATAGACAACCAACCCGCGTCAATTAAAGGGTAATCCGATAATATTTCATCTAATTCATTGTAAACGTGTTCGGATTCTAAATATACGGTATCAGATTCAATAATTTGTAAGTATTTTTCAATACATTCTTCTAAATCATTACTAATAACCTTTTTTAATTTAGTGTCATATATAATACCCGACTCAGATTTAAATTCGTTCCAAATATATATAGTATCGTAACCGTAGTCAAAGTTAAACCCAACACTTTTACCGGCTAATGTGACCTTATTATCATAATATGAAGATAATGATAACGTTTTTTTACTATTTAAGTATGATTTTATGTTATTTTTTAAAGTTTTATTTAAATATAACCTAGGACCATCAGACTCAATAGTATGACTAAGCATAATATTAGTGAATTTACCAAAATCAAATAGGGTATCGTTTAAATATTCACCAACAACATCTAAATAATAAGAAATTTCATTAGGATTTTCAATTGAAAACTCAATTGTTAGAACATCTTTAAGTATTCTTTTAGGTTTTAAATATAATCCTTTAATTTCTATTGAATTACCACCAATAAATTTTAAAAATAATTTATATATGTTTAATTTAGACATAGTAACGAATACGTATAATTAATCTTCATTAAAATACGAACTTTGAACTTTAACTCCTTTTGGTAACTCAAAATTATTTTTTTTAATATTAAATTTCTTGTATTTTTCAGTAGGATATTGGTAATTTAACTTGTTAAGTTCTATAATGTATTTCATACCGTGTTCATTAATTCTATTAATCACATCATCAACAAGTTCTTTTCGTTTAGATGGGTCATTTTTACTAAAATCGTTATTTTCTTTAATAATATTTTTAACAATCCTATTAATGTCTGTTTCCGTGAGTTTTACTATCATTTTTTTTCTGTTTTTACATACCTAATTCATATAAATCTTCATCATCCTCTTCATCTGGTAATGCTTCTTTATATGCTTGTCTTTTTAATTCGTTAACAATACTATCAACTAAATTTTGAATGAACGCCTTACCTTTAGGGTCGTCATTTAATATTAATTTTGCAATTCTAAAAAACTCATTAGCGTCAAGAGCCGAAAACCGCATAAATAGATAATGTTGTATGTGTTTTTTGTCTTCATCAAACAATTCTATAGGGTAAGTGTTCATAAATTTTTCCCAAAATATTGGTCCAAGTCTTGAGTCCCATATTTCTGAAGGTAATGTGTCTTCTGCGTTCAAAATCATCTCTTGTTGTTTTGGATCATCAGGTAAACCATGTGTCCCAAAGATTTCATATACACCTTTGACTAATTCATGTACTAATAATGGGAATGTAACTGCTTTGGCACTTACTGTTGGGGGATCAGTCTCTTCATCAACCTCTGATTGTCCCATTTGACCTCCACCACCTCCGGCCATACCTTCCATGTCAGGAAACATCCAATAAGAATGTTCCATTAAAGATTGTGTAACCGCATATAGGTTCATAAGATTCGGATCAATATTATTTATATCACTTCTAACCAAATTATACATATGTCCACCTTTAAATGCTGCTCCTTGAATAAGTGAATTAATCATTCTTCTTTTTGCTCTTTCTAAATTGAAGTTTTCAAGATCACCCATTAATTCTTCAACTTCTTCTTCACTTGGAATTTCAGGTTCAGACTGCATTCCTTCGGCAGCTACCATAGATTGCGATACTAATTCAGCTTTGAATTGCATTGCTCCATCAGGGATACCTAATTCGTTTTTAACAAGACTAATTGCCAAATCTTCTAACTGTTTTTTATTTTTTACTTGAATTGAGACTATCTTTTGCATCGCCTGACCAACAGTCATCATTAGTTGCATAAGAGCATTTCCTCCTTGAATGGTTCTAGTGTCTCCCATAGCCATTCTTACTTTATTTACCGAGTCTTTAAATCTTTTAGAAGATATTAACTCAATATAGTCACCGTCCATATTTGGAATAGCCGGAAAACCATGATATGGTGTTTGTTTTCCTGTTATTTTTCTTTCAATCCCTTGATCCATTCTTTCATCGCCTTCATAGTCAATTGGGGCTTCATTAATTTTATTATTAAGTATTGCTAACCTTGTCATTTCGTAGTTATTTAAACCACTTATGACCAATTTAGATCTTAATAATTTTCTTTCTGATTTAAGTCTATTTACGTCTATCATAACCTATATTATATATCAATACCTAATGAATTAAAAGTTAACCAATTAGGGATTTTTTTTTTATTTTCAGCTTTAGGGTTTTTTTTAGGTCCAGGTTTAGGACTATATGGTGTACCCGGTTTTTTAGGTTTTACTGGTGTATCAACATCAGGTTTAACAGGAATATTAATTTCTCTATTTGATGTATGGTTGTCCTCACCAAGTTCAGTCTCATTTTTGGGATGAATGTCTTTAAAAAGATTAGGGTCAACCTTAAGATCAAGATTAAAATCGACCTCTTCAGTATTTTCTGATTGTCCTGAACATTCTGGTTGTTCTGAAATTACAACACCTTTTTTATAGTTAAAAAGATACTTAATTTCATTTAATTCTTTTTTAATATTGTTTTCCATAATTATTTTTTATATAAATATATAGATATATTACTATTTTATATAAATACAATTAAAACTTTAATAAAATAGGTAAAACAACATAATTAAGACACTTTTAATATTTATCAATAAGATAATATTGATAACCTAAAGAATAATATAAAAAAGTGTTTTTTGATTTTAATATGTTGTTTAATTTTTCTTTTTCAGATACCTTTACCCCTACAATCATTTTATTTTCAGGTATATTTTTTCCGTTATGAACATTTAAAACATCAACGATTGGATCTAAAAAATATTTTATTTTTTTTATTAAAGTTTTTTTATCTCCGATATGTCCAATATTGTATTGTTTACAAATGTCTTTAATCTCTTGTATTGTTTTAGTTTCTAAATTTTCCATTTTGAATAATTAAAAGCTAAGTTAATAATTTAATATTATAAAAACAAGGATGATTTTGTTTTTATAATATTATCCACAACATTTTGAGCGTCAACTTGACTAACATATATTTTAGTTATGTCATTAAATATGGGTTTAAACTTTTCGTCTTTAAACCCTTCATAATCTCTAGCATCTGTTGGTAGAGTCACACCTTTACTTTTCCAAGTAAATTTTATTTTATATTTTTGAATACCATCGGCTGGCGTAACTTGAAATTCAGGTAAAGAATCATTATCATCCTCCACTAAAAACTTTTTATTTAGATATCTTTCCTCTAATCTTAGATTAATTAATTTTATCGTAGTTTGTTTTTTATTATTCATAGTATTTTTTTAATAAATAGTTTTACATTTTAAATAATAATAATTATAATTATAAAAAAAATAAATTTATGAAAAAAATAAAAAATGGAGACACCGTGAAAGTACATTACACGGGAAGATTAGAAGATGGCGATGTTTTTGACACGTCAATGGTTGATGGTAGAGAACCAATAACTGTAACACTAGGAGAAAACTCACTTATTGTTGGGTTTGAAAACGGGCTGATAGATATGGCCGTTGGTGAGAAAAAAACAATAGAGATTAAATGTTCTGAAGCATATGGAGAATACAATGACGGTATGATTCAAGAGGTACCTAAAAGTCAAATGCCTGGAGAAGTTGAAATTGGTATGTCTTTACAGTCCCAAACAGATATGGGAGTTATTCAATTTTTAGTTAAAGAAATCAAAGAAGAATCAGTAATTTTAGATGCTAACCATAAGTTGGCGGGAAAAGATTTAATTTTTGATTTGGAGGTTTTAGAAATACAATAAAAAGTAAACCCCCACAGGTAGCGAACTTATGGGGGTTTATATATAGCCTAAACTATACCGGTCCTAACCGTACCATTTACCATTGTATATAATAATGGTTTAAATATATTTTATAATTTAAAATATAACAAATATCTATCCTCGTTTGATAGGTGTTTTTTATATCCTAAACCCATAAGTAAGTTTTTAGATTTAAAATTATCACGTTTAATTATTGACATTATATAGTTAAACCCATAATCCTTAATTATCTCATGACATTCATTTTTAAGTTTTTTACTCCATCCTAATCCTTGATATGGTTTATTAATACTTAAATTGTATTGGTATACAGAATTATTTTGGTTAAAAGTATTATCACTTCTTTTCATAAAATTAGATAGGTTTGGACTTAAATTTAGTCCGTTTTCATAATCAATAATACATGACTCACCAATATGGTTACCGTTTTTATCTAAAATTTTAACTGACATACCATAAATAGAATTAATGTCTCCATGTTTTACGATCTCATAATCGTTATACATTATATTCCTTATTCTATTAATATTTGTTGATACGTCCATGCAAATAAATATTACAAAATTTAAAGTTTATAAAAAATTATAGATTCCTAGTCATAAAAAACAGAAATATAATTAATTATTTTAAAAATTTTAATTTATAATTTGTTGAATTAATTAATTCGCAAATTGTATCAATTTGATTTTGAATAAAACTATCTTTACAACAGGATCTTAAGTTTTCAATTTTAGAATATAATTCAGACAAATATTTAATTGTGGATTCAGTGTTTTTATATCTATCTATATTATAATTTTCATACCCACTAATAATTCCGTATTTTCCCTGGTATGATTCAACTAAACCGTCAACTAAATCAACAATACCTTCATAATACTTTTGAAGAGCTTTATGTTCGGAATATGTTTTAGTTTGAAAATGAAATGTATGTACTTGAGTTATTGAATGAAATAACAATGAAATTAATTTACAAAAATTACCATTAGTTTTGGGGTTATCTTCTTCATCATTAGATGAAGAATATTCTTGTTCTTTAATAACTCGTAAAATTGTTTTAGAAAGGTTATTTTCCATTACTTTAGTTTAAATTATTTTAAAATTTTTAATCAATATTCCCATGGAACCATGTCATCAGTAAACCCTTTTTTAGTTTTAGAGACTATAGATATAATAGTACCACAATTCATCCCAACATTAGTTAGAAGCTTATAACTTATTTTTGGTTCAACCTCTCCGTTTAATATTAAATTAGAAACATCACTATAACAGTCAGATACCTCTTCTATTGTTTTAGGAGCAATACAACCACTTGGGGTTGACATTCCACATTGTGGAAATGTTTCAGCCAAATCGGCGTGAGCATTTTTAAGTTCAGGTGTAATCTCTTCTTCTTCTCTAATCACTCGTCTAACGATACGAGATAAATCGTTTTCTGTTAATTTTATTGTTCTATTCATAATATAGTTTTTATTAATAAATATAATGTAATCTGTAAATGTTAATAATTATTATTATTTAGGGCTAGTTAATACTACATCCGTGATTTCATCATCTTCAGTTTCATAATTATGTGAATCGTCCTCAGTCAGATTACCCTCCCAATATTCATAGTATCCTTCACTTTGTAAGCTATACATATCATCCTTATCTAATATTGTGTAAGTATTAATTGTTTGTTCATAATATCTTGTTCCAAATGACGTATAATCTTCAGAATGATACACAGTCATAGATTTTAATTTTGGTCTTTTAAATGGTGGATCAAAGGTTTTATTTAAAACAAAAAGTTCACATAAATAAGTATAATCATCAAGGTCTGGACTATTAATTCCAAAATATGAAAAATCGGAGTTAACAATACTTAAATTTTCCATAATATGGTCAAGCTTAATTGGTGTTCCATCATTATTTAAATCTTCAGATATTAGAGTCATTAATTGTTTAATTGCCCCATCATTTAATTTACTTATATCAAAATTAGTTTTCTTAAGTTTTTTCATAATCTATTATTATAAATATATCAATTATTATAAGATTCGTTATTATTTTGTTTTGATTCCCAAACTTCTTTTAAATATTCATAAAAATAATTACGAATATATTGGATTATTTGATTTCTAAATATGACCTTCGAATCTCCCGTTAAATTAAGTTCGTTTGCCATTTCGGTACCAACATAATCAGATATATGTAATCTAAAATGTTCAAATGGCATAAATTGAAATTCTTCATTATTAAATCTATTTTGAATTATTGAATCTAATTTTTCTTTCATCATAGATTCTCTTCTTTTCAAATGAATATTATTTTCTTTTAATATTCTAAATCGTAATAATGGTTTACCATTAATTGTAATGTCGCCCTTATCATTTTTTCCAATTGTTTTAACAATAACTTTTTTGTTTTTAAATTTACCACCCATTATTGTGTCACCAACTTTAATGTCAAGTTTAATCATTTCGATTAACTGTCCGTATTGTTGTTCTGTTATAACGTATTTCATATTATTTG
>Ga0049081_10000784_pt1 | contig 12055 bp, 15 predicted proteins | sample GreLakmeER78MSRF_FD_66717 | JGI IMG/M metagenome (GOLD analysis project Ga0049081, IMG submission 66717) | Freshwater lentic microbial communities from great Laurentian Lakes, MI, USA - Great Lakes metaG ER78MSRF | ecosystem: Environmental > Aquatic > Freshwater > Lake | place: Great Lakes...
ACGATGTGATCAACCAGATCGCTTCAGAGCAGACTGAGAAAGTGTTGAATGCTGCTTTGGAACATCTGCTTACCCCGAAAGAGATAGAGATTATAAAGGGGCGGTACGGTCTCGAAGGCACACGCAAATCACTGGATGAGTTAGGCGCGGAATATAATGTTTCCCGTGAGCGAATAAGACAAATAGAAAACAAGGCGCTCAATAAACTACGAAAGCCGTATGTACGTGAGTTCTTTGAAGAGAATATGTGAATACAAAACAGAAGCACAACGAGAGGAATTACTGATGAAGTCATTACAAGACATGTTCAAGGACGCACTCGCTAACATCGAAGGCGATAAGTTTGACGATGCCATACCGAACCTGAACACGATCATCGAACTGCATCCGCTCGTCGTTGCATCCTTTGTGCAGCGGGGTCGAGCGCACTGGGAGATGAAGCGGTGGGACAAGGCTAGAGAAGATTTCAGCCGAGCCTTGGAACTTGATCCAAACAGTGCGGATGCCAAGTGGACGATGGGTCTGATTGAGTTACAGACCGGCGACTTCAAGCGTGGTTGGGAATTGTATGACCAACGATGGGACAGCAGCGTTTTCAACTCGCCGAGACTCAAGACCAAACTCCCTGAGTGGCGACCGTACCGTGCCTATCAGTCTGTACTTGTGTGGTGTGAGCAGGGTATTGGCGATCAGTTGCTGTACAGCAGCCTGTTGGAAAAGGTCAGAAGTTGTACGAAGAAAGTCACGGTGATGACCGATATCCGCCTGATTGGATTGTTTCAACGAGCGAATCCTAACATCACTTTCATCCCGCATGACTCCAAGGTGAAGAACTCCGATTACGACTCGCAGATTGCAATTGGCAGTATCGGTAGACACTTCATTGAGACACAGGCTGATATCGAAAAGTATGCTCAGTACAAGTACATCAGGCACGACACCAAGCGTGGCGAACAGGTACAGCAGGAGTTAGGTCTGACTGGCGAAGAGTTTGTTATCGGTCTGTCGTGGGCAAGTACTGCACCACGTATCGATAAGCACAAGAGCGTGGCGCTAGAGGAATTGATCGGGCTTTGGGATATCCCCAACGTCAAGATCGTCAATCTTCAGTATGGCAAACCTGATCATGACATTGAGCCATTCGAGGAGAAGACGGGCAAGCAAGTATGGCAGACCACCGTCAGTAACTTTTTTGACTTGGAAGGCGTGGCCGCGATCATGTCATTGTGCGATGCGGTGGTGTCAGTCAGTAACGCTAACGTGCATATCGCAGGAGCGTTGGGTAAGCCGACGTATGTACTTGATGCGAACAAGTTGTGGTATTGGAATCACAAGAACGGGCGTAACAGTCTGTTCTATCCGTCAGTCAAACTATTCCCCCGCGAGAGTATGACGGCTCCGTGGACTAATCAAATTCAAGAACTCATTCAGGAGATTAGAAATGACTTCAAACGATGATGACGATGTGTCTTACTTAGATATCAAACCTGAACACGTGGTGCAGTTACCAGCACAGGAAAAAATTTGGGCACAGATTGGGGAGGATTTAAAACTTGCTCATATTGATTGGGAGATCATTACAGCGATGGCGAATCAGTTCGACGAGAACCACCGACAAGGTAAACCCAAGTCGCAAAGCGAAGTGATGAGTAAACTATTAGTACTGGTGCGAGATGAGACGAGGAAGGAGTGCGAAAAATGAATCAAAGCCTTGAACAACAGATAAGAAATAGATTTCCGACGCTCGACTACAGTATTGACGAAGATGCCATAGGCATATTTGATGGCGTATTTTCTGATGAATATTGTCAAAGTTGGATCAAACACTTTGACAAAGTGAATGCGGCAGGAATGTCTTACTCCCGAGTTCAGGCTTTTGACCGCCCATCTCATATAACAAAAGATCAGGCTATAGATTTTGTTAATTGTTCTCTGTACGCAAATGACGAGTTACAGATTGAATGTACTGGGTTTAATGATGGATTCTGGACAGCCTGTTATCCGCTTTATGCTGAAAAATATTCAGTGCTTAAAGAAGCGGAACCACACAAAATTTATTCAGTTAAGATTCAAAAGACTGTGCCGGGCGGTGGTTATCATGTGTGGCATTTTGAATCAATGCGACGTTCACAAGCGGGTCGCATGATGACGTTTATTCTATACATGAACGACATAGTAGACGGCGGCGAGACAGAATTTTTGTACTTGAGTAAACGTGTTCAACCTAAAACAGGACGGCTTGTACTCTGGCCAGCCGCGTTCACTCATACCCATCGTGGCAATCCGCCGCTAAAGGGTAACAAGTACATTATGACGGGATGGGTAGAACTTTAATGGTGAGAGATGAGACGAAGAAATAAAAAAGAACCTAAAGTCTACACACGAAAGTCCAGATTCAACTTGGCTCTGTCGTATGAGCAATACTTGTTCCTGTTGGAGCGTAAGCGCCGAGCCAAAGAACTTGACGAGCGTATGACCTATAAGGATTTGATGGTGCTGTGGAATCTGCCACAGCATCACATGGCAACAGCAGTACACCGAGGAATTAGACAGTATGACGAACGAATCAAAGCAGAAGGTGGAACAGTCGAGCAGCGTGACGGTAGACGATATGTCGCCCCCCGGCGCGTGGAAGGACGAGATGAACGCCGCTCCGTGGGGATACGGCCAGTCTCAACAAAAATTGTTAGAACGGTCATTAGAAAATATTCGCAGGGCGGGGCTGTTCAACGAGGCTACAGTGATTTTATTAGAGATCAATACTTTGAAGACTGAATTGGAGTCGTTACGTGGAACTAGAAGATGATATCCTTGATTTGATTCAGGCACTCCCTGCCGATATCAACGATGCCTCGACGACAACAGAGATGAAGTTTCTCACCGTGGGCAGCGTGTTGTGGGCATGTCGAGATGAGATCATTTACTTGAGGAAAGAAGTGGAGCGTTTGAGGAATGACGGTCGTCGTAAAAGCAGAAAGAAGATGTACGGAATGTAAGCGCAAGTTTGCAACCGCAGGTTCGTTTCATGGGCATAAATACGGATTTGGGGAATGTCGTTCACTGGAAGCACTACGGCTAGCAGGGTTTGTCGAGACGGGTAAGGGGTGGAAAAAGGTTATGGTGGTTAACACATGATTTATTCTGGAGCAGCCCCGCTTTTGCGGCACATATACTGTTGGGTAGAACCCAACACGTTCGGTAATACCGATTGGCTACGAGTATCGTGGTTCGGTCTGGTCAGCCATCCTGGTCGCACGTGGGGATGCCATGTGATGCTTGAATGTGGCGCGGTATATCGCAACGTGCCGCTGCATCGACTGTCACACAAAACTTTGGATACGCCATGGAATCCATCCGACGCACAGACATGGGATTGTTACGGACATCAGTTCAGTCTGGTGGAGTACCCGTTCCTTGAAGCCGTGCCGGTGCGCGTTAAGTTGCGCTCCAAGGTAGAACTGACTGGTCGCTACGTGTTCACAGCCATCCCTATGCTTGATGGGTTTAGCCTTGAGCCAGAGCAATCAAAAGAGTTCTACTTCATCAAGTTGGACAACGGCAAGTTCACGGCGCAGCCGACTAACCACATCCTTGTGCAAGACAAGTCTTTCGTTACGATATCTGAGTGGCCAAAACTTGAGCGGCAAACGGACACGTGGAGCGTAGACCCATGAGTTTCGTAACGCTTGATTTTGAAACGTACTATGCCAAGGACTTCAGCCTGACAAGGCTTACGACCGAGGAGTACATCAACGACCCTCGCTTTGAAGTGATTGGCGTGGCCATCAAGATCGATGATGGCCAGACTAAGTGGTACACGAAAGATATAAAAGAACAGTTGTCTAAGATTGATTGGGCTAACTCCGCAGTTCTGTGCCACAACATGCAATTCGATGGAGCAATCCTAGCGTGGCGATACAACATATTGCCTGCGAGGTACTTCGATACTCTCTGCATGGCACGGGCAATTCATGGTGTGGATGCAGGAGGTTCGCTAGCTAAGCTGGCAGAACGTTATGCTCTGGGCAAGAAAGGTACAGAGGTTGTCGAGGCACAGGGCAAACGGCTGAAGGATTTCACCGAGGCCGACCTCGCACAGTACGGTAGGTACTGCATCAATGACGTGGAACTCACGTTCAAACTGTTCTCAGCGATGTTGGAGAACGGATTCCCCGGCCCGGAACTAGACCTTATTGATATGACGCTGCGCATGTACACGCAGCCGGTCTTAGCGGTCGATGACGCACTGCTTGTGTCACGCCTCGAAGAGATCAAGGAAGAGAAGACATCGTTACTCAATGGTCTGAAGGGTATCTTGCAAGTAGGCGACGAGGAAGAAGTCCGCGCTAAGTTGGCTAGTAATCCACAGTTCGCAGCCATCCTGAAAGAGTTTGGTGTGGATCCACCCATGAAAATTAGCCCCGCCACGGGCAAGGAAACATTCGCACTCGCCAAGAATGACGAGGGCTTTATTGAGTTGCTTGAACACGAAGACCCTGACGTACAACAACTGTGCGCAGTTCGTCTGGGTACTAAGTCCACCATCGAAGAGTCGCGTATTGAAAGATTCATCGGTGTGGGAGAGCGCAATCGTGGGTTACTGCCTATCCCGCTCAAGTATTACGGAGCGCATACCGGGCGTTGGGCAGGTGCAGATGCAATCAACTTCCAGAACTTGCCGAGCCGGGACAAGAAAAAGAAGGCGTTGAAAAATTCTATTCTGGCTCCGCCCGGACACTATGTCGTCAACTGTGACAGTAGTCAGATTGAGGCACGTGTATTGGCGTGGCTTGCCGGGCAAAAGGATGTCGTCGAGCAGTTCCGCAAGGGCGAGGATGTGTATTCGATCTTTGCTAGTAAGGTCTACGGCAAGACGATCAGCAAGTCGTACCCCGTCGAGCGGTTCGTGGGCAAGACTTGTGTGCTTGGATTGGGCTACGGAACCGGGGCGAAGAAACTTCAGCACACGCTGAAGACACAACCGCCGGGTGCTGACTTACCCGAGGAAGAGTGCAAGCGCATCGTCGATCTGTACAGGCAGGAGAACAACAAGATCATCGAACTCTGGCGCGAGTGTGATACCGCTTTGAACCACCTGATTGAGTGGCCACATAAGGCTAATGAGTACACACTTGGCGCTCTACCAGCCGTCTGGGTTACACCGCATGGCTTAAAACTTCCTAACGGACTCTTCATTAGATATCCCAATCTAAGAATGAGTAATGGGAAATATATCTACGACTCACGTAAAGGTGTGGTGAATATCTGGGGCGGGGCGATGGTGGAGAACATTGTCCAAGCCTTGGCCAGAATCATCGTTGGCGAGCAAATGCTCAAACTGCAAGAACGCTATCGTCCCGTGCTGACGGTTCATGACGCTGCCGTGTGCGTTGTGCCGAGGCCCGAGATCGAAGAAGGCATGGCTTTTATTACACAAGTCATGTCCACCCCGCCCGAGTGGGCGGCAGGGTTACCTGTCGCTTGTGAGGCTAAATACGGAGAATCATATGGAGAGTGTTAACGATAAATTGCAGAAAGCCGCTGCTGGAATAAGCGGATGGTGTGGCGGTTGCAGTACCCGTCTTGAGTACGCTACTCCCAAGGTAATTGGATTGTATGTTCCGAATGGTGGTGGATCAAAAGGGATTTATATACTTTGTGAACAGTGCCACACTGCTATTACTACACACGCCGAAGACTATGAAAAATTACTAGAACATGTTGAGAAACGCATGGCGGCTCATTCTGCTATAGGCAATACAGAAGGTAGTGCTTGAAATGATTAAGTGGTCTTTCTCTGGCTTGAAACAGTACGTTAATTGCCCTCGCCAGTACTACGAGGTCAAGGTTCAACGTAACTACGAAGTCCGTGAGACTGAGCAAATCAGGTACGGCAAGGAAGTCCACAAGGCGTTGGAAGACTATGTCCGTGACGGAACCCCCCTTGCGAAAAATTACCTGCGCTTTAGATCATTAGTTGATCCACTGATTTCAATAGATGGCGATAAACATGTTGAACATGAGATGGCACTGACGGCTAACAAGGAGCCATGCGACTTTCACTCCCCGGATTACTGGGTGCGGGGTATCGCCGATCTATTGATAATCAGTAATGACACTGCATTCATCGTGGACTACAAGACCGGGAGCGCGAAGTACCCCGACCCGAAACAGTTGAAGTTGATGGCGCTGCTAACTTTTTCGCACTTCCCGACCGTGCAACAGGTAAAAGGTGGGCTGCTGTTTGTAATGCACAATGCGTTCATCACTGATACATATCATAAGGATCAGACCGAAGATTTGTGGGGCGCCTTCCAATCAGATTTATTTCGACTCGGCCACTCGTACGAGAACGGTGTGTGGCCACCTAACCCAACCCCATTGTGTGGTTGGTGTCCCGTGGTAACGTGTGAATTTCACAAAGAGAGGTAATATGAGCGAAGATATTTTCGGCACAGACCCGCATCACTTGGTTCGACGCTACGCCCCAGATACAAGTCACGCAGCGGCGCATTCGGTGGATACGACTAAACTTGAAAGAATAGTCTACGAAGCAATCAAAGGGCATGGCCTTAACGGTTGCATAAGTGATCATGTGAGAGCAATGTATCCTACCTATCCATACAGTTCGATAACCGCAAGATATAGAGCGTTACTCGACAGAGGTTTGATTATTGATTCTGGCGCACGTATGCCCGGTAAATCTGGACGCAATCAGCGTGTGCTTGTAGCAACATGTTGGCTTCCGCAGGAGATGATAAATGCCTTACGTAAACAAATCCCGTCCGTACAAGAAAGAGTACAAGCAACAAGTGGAGAGGGATGAACACCCCGACCGCATGGAGCGACAACGTGCCCGTCGTTCATACGACAAGAAGGGCATCAGCCGTAAGGGCAAAGATATCGCCCACGTCAAAGCGTTGTCGAAAGGCGGTAGCAATAGCGACGGCACTAGGCTAGAGTCGCCAAGCAAGAATCGTTCGTTCCGTCGCAAGTCGAACGGAGCGATGAAGTAATTCCGCACAAGGCATGAGTGTGTAGGAGTAAAGGAAGCCCACTTATCCACCCACTTGCTTCCTTGCGTTTTCATCGGCGCATAACCATGCCTGTTAGGATCAGTTGCTTGTGTATTCACATTCCTCGGCTGAGTCCTAACCGACTGGCCCCCGTAAGGGGCTTTTATTGAGGAAACGATGCAAGTACTAGAAGACAAAGCGTTACAACTCACGCTACCCGCGCCACTCGCGGAAAAGACAGTTGAACTAATTGATCGGTGCAAGGTTGTGCAAGACCTTGGCACTCGTAAGAACGTGGTCGTGTTCTGGGATTACGACGAGTCATCTGCTCTCGCGCAGATTCTGGACACGGCTAAACCTAGTCCTGAGATTCCTGACGTACTGTCCCCCATCATGCGGGACTACAACTGGCCGGGAGTTTTCAAACCGTTTGATCACCAGAAAGACACTGCGTCTTTCCTGTCGCTACGACGACGGGCGTTCTGCTTCAACGAAGCCGGGACAGGTAAAACTTCTGCTGCCGTATGGGCAGCGGATTACCTCATGACATTAGGACATGTTCAGAGGGTACTAATCATTTGTCCGTTGTCGATTATGCAGTCCGCATGGCAAGCCGACATCTTTAAGACCGCGATGCACCGCACGTGTGGTATCGCACATGGCACGGCTGAGAAGCGTAAAAAAGTTATTGGCAGCACGTACGAGTTCGTCGTGATTAACTTCGACGGTGTGCATACCGTCTTCGACGACATACAGAAAGCCAACTTCGATCTCATCATCGTAGATGAGGCCAACGCCTACAAAACTACGACGACCCGGCGCTGGAAAACTCTCGCTAAATTAGTCCGACCAGACACACGGTTGTGGATGATGACCGGCACACCGGCTGCGCAATCGCCAATCGATGCGTTTGGTCTCGCACGTTTGATCTCACCGGATCGTGTACCCAAGTATTCAGGTGCTTGGCGCGACCGAGTGATGAATCAGTTGTCCAGATTTAAATGGGTTCCGAAGCATAACGCTACGCAGCAAGTACATGATGCACTGCAACCAGCGATACGCTTCACCAAGAAAGACTGTCTTGATCTACCAGAAGTTGTTTATCAGACACGCGATGTACCGCTTTCGCCACAGACGTTGAAGTACTACAACGCACTCAAGAAGCAGTTACTGATTGAAGCAGCAGGGGAACAAATCAGCGCCGTCAATGCAGCGGCTAGTCTGAACAAGTTGCTACAGATATCAGGAGGTGCGGTCTACACCGACAAGCGTCAAGTCGTTGAGTTCGACATCCGACCCCGACTCAGTGCGCTTGAAGAAGTGCTTGATGAAACGTTAAACAAAGTTGTAGTATTCGTTCCATTCATTCACACTATCGAAGTGATCAAAGAGCATCTGAACGGTAACCACATCAGTTGCGAGGTAATTCAAGGCAGCGTATCTCTGAGCGAAAGAACACACATCATTCAAAGATTTCAGAATGATCCCGAGCCTCGTGTTCTTATCATTCAGCCTCAATCTGCTGCACATGGAATTACGCTAACTGCTGCGGATACCGTGGTGTTCTGGTCTCCCGTGATGAGTGTGGAAACGTATCTTCAATGCATCGCACGTATTGATCGTGTCGGTCAAAGAAATACGATGACGGTTGTGCATCTGCAAGGTTCGGATGTCGAGCGCAGGATGTACAGCATGTTGCAAGGTAAAGTGGATAGCCACCAGAAGTTGGTGGATTTGTACAAACAGGAACTGGAGGAAGACGATGAGCGTGGATACGGAAGAGGTGGTGAAAGCCTACTTGGCTGTTCGGAATGAACGTGACCGGCTTCGTAATGAGTACGAGGCCGCTGATAAAAAACTTGTTGAGGATCTGAAGAAATTAGAATCTGTGTTACTTGACGTGTGTAACACAGTGAACGCAAACAGTATCAAGACTAGCCTTGGTACTGTTATCCGGAAGTTGAACGAGCGTTACTTCTGTAGCGACTGGGACAACTTCAAACAGTACGTGCTTGAGAACGAGGCTGTCGAACTTCTTGAGCGACGTATCAGTCAGGGCAACTTCAAACAGCACTTGGAAGAGCGCGAAGGAGATGGTTTGCCCCCCGGCGTAAACGTGATGCGTGAGTACGGAATCACGGTTCGTAAGGCTAGTTAGGTAAGTAGAGTAAGTAGAGTAAGCAAAGGAGACTCACATGAGTACGGATATTATTTCTAGTTTGAAGAATGATCTTGCCGTCATCGGCGGCTTGGACGAAGACACCAAAGCAGTTGCGGGTAACTCCGCTGCATCTAGCCGACGCATCTCCCTCAAGGGCAATGTGTTCCGCAAGATCGTCAACGGCAAGGAAGTGGGAGCCATCGAAGATCGCCACATGAATGTGATCTTTGTGAAGATGGCACACAACCCGAGCCGCACGTTGTACACGGGTGGATACAAGGAAGGCGAGAAGGTTGCTCCGACCTGTTGGTCGAACGACTCTAAGACTCCCGACCCGGACGTTAAAAACCCGCCAGCCTCCGCGTGTGACAAGTGTCAGTTTAGCGTAAAAGGTTCTGGACAAGGTGGTACTGGCACGGCGTGTCGCTTGTCGTGGCGTACTGCGGTGGTACTGCCGAATGATGTGAAGGGTGATGTGATGCAGTTGGTGCTACCCGCCACATCGGTGTTCGGTAAGGAAGAGAACGGCAAGTGGCCGTTCCGCGAGTATGTGAAGATGCTTGCTAATCACAACATCTCTGCCGGTCGCGTTGTGACCAAGATGCAGTTTGACACCAAGTCACCTGTACCTCGTGTTCTGTTCTCGCCTGTGTCCGGTATCAACCCAGATGATCTCGACGTGCTGACTGATCAGTCCAAGAGTCAGGCCGCTGAGAGTGCTATCAAGTTGACGGTCTATCAGCAGGATGAAGGCAACAAGGAAGAGGCCGTTGAGGTCGCTGCTCCTGTTGCTCCCAAGGTAAGAGAATCCAAGAAGGCGGCTGCTGCTCCTGTTGGGGATGTGGCAGATGTCATCAAGGAATGGTCAAAGAAGTGAGGTAGGCCGTGGCACGGTCGTACAGTCATAAGTTCCTATTATCCCTGCAAAAGGCAGACGGTGATCGGCTTGGTGTTAGGTTGGGGAGACTGTGCGTCGAAGCCAATCTACCGGCTTCATACGTAGCCAAGGCATTAGAGACTTCGCGAATCAGTGTTTACAACTGGTTCAGAGGTGGCGGCATCCGTGAAGATAAACGGAAGATGATTGAGGTATTCATGGACCTCGTTCAAGAAGATATGAAGAGCGGTATCCTTCCTGCCACCAACGTCGTTACGGCGAAACTCTATATTGAATCCATGATAGGAGTGAAGATTTGACCTAATCTGTTGGGTTCGGCGGGAGGGTAACTCCTCCCGCCTTTTTTATCTCTGCGAGTTGGACGATGATAAAACAATTTTACGAGAAGGCTTTACCTTCGCAGGGCGTCTATTGTGTAACAGCAATCGGTAAGGACAACAAAGTCCAGAACCGTTTTACGCAGACGCTTGATGAGTTGGAAGAGATCGTTGATGCATTGAAAGACGAGGGCAAGAATGTCTTCGTCGCGATGAGTACATTTTCTGGATACAGCCGTAAGGCAGACTCCGCGATTTATGCACGGTCATTCTATATTGACCTTGACGTTGATCCCGAGAATCCGAAGAAGTACCGCAGCAAAGACGAGGCGCTAGAGGCGCTAGCTGACTTTATTCAGATCACACAACTGCCACCGCCGGTACGCACAGACTCTGGCGGAGGTATTCACGCTTATTGGTTGTTTGACCAAGACATTCCCATATCAGAGTGGAAGCAGTATGTCTTGAAGTTCAAGGCGTTGTGCAACGATCACATCAAGATCGACAACAACGTGACGGGCGATGCTGCCCGTATTCTGCGCTGCCCTAACACGGTCAACTACAAGAACGACCAAGAGCGTCCGACTCGCTTTCTTGACGAGGACTTTGGTCAATACAGTTTCCAGCAGTTCAAAGAGTACTTGGGAGAAGAGACGAGCGTCGAGGCTATCCTCGCTACGATTACTCCTGACTTGCCTCCCAAGCCAGACAACTTTGAATATGTATTCAGCGATATCGTGATCAAGAGTTTGCAGGGGGGCGGCTGCAACCAGATCAAGAACATAGTTATTAATCAAGCGAGCATCGAAGAGCCGCTGTGGCGGGCGGGACTTTCTGTCGCTGTGAGATGCGTAGATGGCGAAACTTCCATTCACGCGATGTCGAACAAGCACCCTCAATACACTTCAGAAGAAACAGAGGACAAAGCCCGTGCCACCCTTGAAGCCAAGTGGTCTTACAGTTGTGACGCCTTCCACACCCTCAACCCCGCAGGATGCGAAGGATGCCCTCACCGAAACAAGTTTGGAAAATCCGGACCAATCCAACTCGGACGTAGACTCAAGGAAACTCCGACAACCGAAACGTATAGTGAGGAGGACACAGTTCGGGTCTTGGCGAATCCCGAAGAAGTTCCGCTATTTCCTCTTTCACTCGCCCCCTATGTACGAGGACCAAACGGAGGAGTCTGGTACAAGCCCAAGCCCGAGTTTGACGAAGAAGGAAACCCCGTAGAGGCAAAGGCTTTTCAGTTGATCGAAGACGACTTCTTTCCGCTCAAGCGGTTGAAGAGTCCGACCGACGGTGAGTGTCTATTAATGAGACATATATCACCCACAGACCCAGTCAGTGAATTTTTATTCCCAGTTAAGTTTGCATACGCTACGGACAAGTTGAAGGAGTTGCTGCCGTTTAACGGCGTGACGTTCCCGCCTCCGCTCGTCAAGTATGTATCGGAATACCTTATCGCTTGGGACAACTACCTCAAGAAACAGAGAGCAGCAGACATTATGAGAATGCAGATGGGATGGAGCGAAGACTTCACTTACTTTGTCACAGGCGCAGTTGAGATCACGAAGGACGAGACCAAGCCCTCTGCCGTGTCTCCCGCCATCCGTGCCTATGCGAAGTACATCAAACCGACAGGTTCATATGAGGTTTGGCA
>Ga0049081_10000787_pt1 | contig 12021 bp, 8 predicted proteins | sample GreLakmeER78MSRF_FD_66717 | JGI IMG/M metagenome (GOLD analysis project Ga0049081, IMG submission 66717) | Freshwater lentic microbial communities from great Laurentian Lakes, MI, USA - Great Lakes metaG ER78MSRF | ecosystem: Environmental > Aquatic > Freshwater > Lake | place: Great Lakes...
TGTAGTGGTAGCGTTTTAATAAAAGATGCCATTAAAATGATACCAAACTTGGGAATGTCTGGGTTTGAATATATCAAAGTAAATTTTAGAAAAACACAAAGAAATTCAAGTAAATTTGTTTCTGTTAACAAATATTTTAGAATATACAGAGTAAGTGAAAGGGGTATTGTTAATTATGATACAGAATTATACACGTTAAATTTTTGCACAGAAGAATTTTTCTTATCACAACAATTAAAAGTAAGTAAATCATATCCTGGTAAAAAAATTAGTGAGATTGTTACTGATATACTCTATAATGAATTACAAATAAAGTCAGAATATATTAGAGTGCAGGAAACAAATGGGCTTTACGATTTTGTGATACCATATAAAAATCCATATGAAGCAATTAAATGGCTGTCAAATTATGCTAGACCCATTGGAAAAGAGGGTGCGGATTTTCTCTTTTATGAAAATTCTGACGGTGTAAATTTCTTCTCTCTGCAAACAATTTTTAAGCAACAATCGTACAATAAATTTTCATACATTCCAAGAAATATAGGCACAGATTATCCTGAAATACAAAGAAATATAACAGGTATAAAATCGTATGTATTTTTAGACACCTTTGATTCTTTATACGGTGTAACGAAAGGTGTTTTTGCAAATAAATTAATTTCTGTTGATCCACTGACAGGAACTTGGAGACAAACAGATTTCAATTTGAATGAATATTTAAAAAAATCTGAAAACTTGAATAGTTATTCAATCGCACCTCAAATAAAAAATAGAAAACGCAAACCTGTATATGAAGAATATTCATCTGTTTTGAAAATTGCTACTGGTAATTCAAGACAAAAATTTGCACAAGGAATAAATCCATCTTCAGTTGCTAACGACATATACATTGAAGAATATTTACCAAAAAGAACAGCACAATTACCGCTTTCACATTATTCTAGAATTAAATTATCACTTGCTGGTGATCCTAATATAACTGTTGGAATGATTATCGAAGTTTTTTTACCATCAACTGAAAGAGATGGTTTAACAAAAGGTGTGCTTGATGAATATAATTCTGGAAAATATATGGTTTCAGCCGTTCGTCACATTTTAGATAGCAATCAAAAATATGAAACTGTGGTTGAAGTTGTAAAAGACACATACAACAAAACAGTTAATAATTACAGAACATATAAACAATTAGAAGATGCTATCAGAGGCTAAAATATGCATACGGAAAATTTTGAAAATGTAATGGGGCATGATAATTTTGTTTGGTGGATCGGTGTAATTGAAGATCGATTTGATGACCAATTGACTGGTGGCATGAGATACAGGGTGAGGATTTTTAATGCACATACTCCTGATCTGAATAAGATACCCACTAAAGATTTACCTTGGGCAATACCACTTTGTTCACCAAATGGTTCTTTCAGTACCTCCGCTGCAAGAGAGGGTGATTGGGCATTTGGATTTTATACTGACGGAATGTCAAAACAAGCTCCAGTCGTGATTGGAATATTTCCTAGAATTGTACAACCACAAAACACATCAAATGGTGGCGCTTTTACAGACCAAGCAAAATTATATAGCTCTAACATAACAGAAGATCAAGTAAAGAATACAACACCTGTAAGCCCAAGTTTTGCTCCTGCTACAAACCCAAGAAGAATTGGTTATTCGACAATACCAGCATTAAGTTACACATATACTGGCACAATGGTAGAATATTCCGATAATACTAGAGCACATGTATGTGATATAACGAATGAAATTAGACTTAGTGCAGCTATTGAGTTTATTAAAAATTTGGAGATATTCACAACAATTAGAACTGCTCTAGAGGGTGCATCTGATGCGGCCGCTTCAAGCCCAATAGCAACTCAAATATTGTCTGCAATAAAATGTTTAAGACAATATTTAAAAACAATCAGAGAAATTATTAAAATTGTTAACGTAGTTATAAATGAAATAATAGTTGTGTTGAGAATTATAAGAGCAATGATAGCATGGATTTTAAGTTTACCTGCAAGATTAATAGCTTTATTGCAAGCATGTTTGGCTGAACTGTATGCAGCAATAGCATCAGCTATCGGTTCAGCAGTTGGTGACACATCACAAACAGAAGTTGCTCAACAAGTTATTGGGCTTTATCAAGATACAGTTGCAACAGTAGGTGATGCTGTAAATGTTATAGCAGCATCAGAAACAACAATAAATGAAACGAAATCATTAGTAGATCCCAAATCATACGGAAGACCTTAATTATGACATCCATTAGAAAACAAGAAGAAGATTATTTAAAAACAAATCCAAAACCAGAGCCAGATTTTTCTTGGACAGAACCAGCTTCAGATTGGGACTCAAAACCACCTCTAAACAAAGTTATCGGTTCCGAATCTGGGCATTCAATAGAATTAGATGATACTCCCGGTGCAGAAAGAGTACGAATTCAACACCGAACTGGTTCATTTACAGAAATACAATCAAATGGGCAAGAAATACACAAAATAGTTGGTGATAGTTATGAAATAATTGCTGGAGACAATAATGTTCTGATTAAAGGAGTTTGCAATATTACCGTAGAGGGAACTTCTATTTTACATGTCAAAGGTGATGCGTATGCTCAAGTAGATGGCAAATCTTGGATAAAAAACAAAGGTGACGTTGAAGTTAGCGCAGAAAAAAATGTAGATGTTCGATGTGGAGGTGATATTAATTTATTTGCAGGAGCCATTGATGGTGGAGTTAATATATACTCTCCTGTTGCAGTAAATATTAATAGTGATTTAAATGTTGCTGGCACTATAACTGCAAAACAATCGATTTCTTCGGTGCAAAATGTCACAGCAGGAATGAAATTATTTTCAAATCTTGGAGTTGAAACATTGGGACCAATAACCTCTGCGATCAGTGTTTGGTCACCACTTACTTCTGGGCTTATAGTTACAGATGTGAGAGGATCAATGGAATTGATAAGAATGATGTACAATATGCATGTACATCCAAGAACTGGAACACCTATACCATTAATGTGAGGCAAAAATGTCTGGAATATTTGCAAAACTCGGCTTTAATTTTGACACCAATAGATTCGGTGACGGGCAATATTTAAGCCCGCCAGCAAAAGCATATTTAAATGCAGCACCAATACAACTAAGCTCATGGCAACAATCAGACATTGCAAATGGTAATGTTCAAACAACTAATTATTTCAAAAATCCTTTGGCAAATGATTTAATTATTTTAACAAATACTACGAATTCTATAGTAAATTTTGCAAACACAAAACCATTTGATTTTTCTAATGGTAGTAATTCAACTCTGAAATATTCGTCGAGTGTGTTGGAAACTGAACTAAAAGCGTTTAAAAGTCATACAGACAACGTTTCGGGTGTAACACTTTTAACGTCAAATACTGATACGATTCCAAGTTTCGATAATGCATCATCAATTGGTAATTTTTTACTTAGAATTGTCAGCGCAACTGATAATATTCAAAATACCACACCCCTTCTAGGAAGTATGACAAGTTTATTTGTTGGTCCTGAAATAAATGCAAATGTTATTGTGGTTAACAGTGCCAATACGCTTCTAAATAATTCGGTAGCACCAAATGGAAATTGCTATCTGAGTGAGACACAAATTTTAACTATTAGCAACTCAATTAATGTTTTGAGCACATTTATAGCATATAGGAGAGTGTCCGATTGGAATTTCTTTGCTAATGCTACAAATATTGTGTTGGATACGATGAAAGTCAGTTCATTTAATAATCTTGGAAACACTCAATCGTATCTAATTAATAATTTAGTAGGTACGGACACATTAAAGAACAACCTTGCAAACACATCAAATACAACAATTTAAGGAATTTCGAAAATCCTCGTTCCGGCCCAAAAATTTTTTGCGTTGGTCTGCGAGTTCCGAAAAGTCATTTTACTCCTACGATAAATAATAAAAATGGCACAGACACTTAAAAGAAGATACTCGGACATAGACTTCGCGTTCAGAAGAACGCCTGGTAAGAATGATATTGCTTTGAGTTATGATGAAATGGCTGTCATTAGGGCTGTCAGGTACCTCCTGTTAACGAAAAAATATGAGAGACCTTTTCAGTCAAATATTGGTTCTAGACTTGAGCAAATGCTTTTTGAACCTATTTCTTTCACTACTGCATCGACAATAAAAACGGAGATAGAGACTACGATTAGAACATATGAACCTAGAGTTACTCTAGCTCAGGTCACCGTGGTTGAAAACATTGATAATAACGCATATAGTGTCAGTTTGCTTTTTTACATAGGTAATAATGTAGAACCGACTCAGATAAATTTAATTCTTGAGAGGACAAGATAATGGCATCTGCCAACTCAGGTTTACAAATAACCAATCTAGATTTTGGTGCAATCAAAACAAGTTTAAAATCTTTTTTAAAGCAACAGAACACTCTTCAAGATTACGATTTTGACTCATCTGCGCTTTCAATTCTAATAGATTTACTTGCATATAATACACAATACAATGCATATTATTTGAATATGGTTGCAAATGAGATGTTTTTAGACTCAGCGGTTCAAAGAAATTCAGTAGTTTCTTTGGCAAAATTGTTGAACTACACTCCAACTTCTGCTGTCGCACCAAAAGCCGTAGTAAAATTAACTGTTAATGAAGTAAATACAGGCTCGTTAACTTTACCAAAATTTACAACATTTATATCAGATTCAGTCGATGGTGTAAACTATAATTTTCTAACAAAAGACGCCATGACGGTGAATGTTGTATCAAATAAAGCTGAATATGATGATTTGGAAATCTATCAAGGTGTTTCGGCTTCTTATAGTTATACCTATGATGCATCTTCAAACCCTCAACAAATATTTGAAATACCAGATACAAATATAGACACAAGCACATTGACTGTATCTGTGCAAGTTTCAACATCAAATGTATATTCAACAACATATAATTTAGCAACAGACTATTTTAAATTAACACCAACGAGTGAAGTTTTCTTCTTGCAAGAAGGTATGAATGGCAACTATCAAATATACTTTGGTGATAATGTACTAGGTAAAAAAATAAACAATAATAATATCGTAAATATTACTTACATAACAACTGATGGAACATCATCAGTAGGTGCAAATAATTTTACAGTTACAATGAGTATAGGTGGATTTTCAAATACTGTTGTCACACCTATAACAGCGGCGTACAACGGGGCAGAAAGAGAAACGATAGAATCAATTAAATATTCTGCACCAAAAGCATATGCTGCACAAGGTAGAGCAGTTACAAAAGAAGATTACATTTATTTAATTCAAAACAATACAAATTCAATACCTATTGATTCCGTTTCAGTATGGGGTGGGGAAGAAAATGATCCTCCGGTCTATGGGCAATTATTTTGCGCAATAAAACCTTCAGGTGCATACTCATTAACACCTACTCAAAAAGAAAGATTGATTGAAGAAGTAATTAAACCAATCAGTGTTCTTACCGTAACACCAGTCATCGTTGACCCCGATTATAATTACCTTCTCTTAACTACAAAAATACTCTACGATCCAAGAAAAACAACTATAACATCTGGGCAATTAAAGAATCAAGTAATCACGGCAATTTATAATTTTGGTGAAAATACTTTAAATACTTTTAATTCTACATTTAAATTACCAGAATTGACTACAGCAATACAAACTGTAAATCCTTCCATCATTACAAATGAAACAACAGTTAGAGTACAAAAGAAAATTTATCCTTCACTGACAAGTTCTACCACATATTATTTAAATTTTGGTTTTAAATTAAAAAGAAATTATTTTAACGCAGGTATAACATCTTACCCTGGAATAACCGTTCGTGATACAACTTCAAACTCTTTAACAAGATCAAATGTTTTCTTTGAAGAAGTTCCAACACTGACGGGAGGTGTTGCATCTGTAAGCATTGTTAATCAAGGATTTGGCTACACAAAAACACCCTCTGTAACTATAACAGGTGATGGTAAAGGTGCAACAGCATATGCAGTATTAGCTGGAACTAGAGTGGTAAATATTGTAATAACCAATCCCGGTGGTGGTTATACAGAAGCCATAGTAAAAATTACTCCGGCTGATGGTGATACAATTGGTAGTTTTGCTTCGGCTATTGCAGAATTAGAAGGTAAACTAGGAACATTGCGAACATATTATTATGATACAAATAATTTGAAAGTTATATTAAATCCTAGCGCAGGCACCGTAGATTACGATACGGGATTGGTCGTACTTAACAACTTTTCTCCTGTAGAAATAGATGATCCTCTTGGGCAGTTCACACTATCTGTAGTTCCAGACTCCACAATCATATCCTCTACATACAATAAAATAGTTGCATTAGATGAATTTGATACTGGATCAGTTTCAGTAACAGTTAACTCTACGACACAATAATGACAACAGATTTTGCAAAAAGAATATCGCTAAAGGTAGCCGAACAGCTACCTGAATTTATCAGAAGTGAAACGAATTATCAAACATTCGTTGCATTCATTCAAGCTTACTATGAATGGATGGAAGGATACAATATTGGAAGTGGTAAAGAAGGTGCGATTAGAGGTTCACAGAACTTATTAAACTATAGAAATATTGATTTTATAAATCCGGGAGAAACATATAATAAATTTATTGACTACTATGTCAATGACTTTTTACCTAATTTTCCAAAAGATGCATTATCAGATAAAGCAAAACTGGTAAAAATAGCAAAAGAATTATATAACAAAAAGGGTACGCCCGCATCATACGAATTTCTATTCAGAGCATTATATAATTCAGATTCAGAAATATTTTTGACAAGAGAAGCGGTTTTCAAAGCCTCAGATGGTAAATGGTACGTATCGAAAAGTTTACGTCTTGCAAGTAATGATGAGCAATGGTTATCAACGGATAATTTAAGAATCTTTGGTAATACATCGAAATCATTTGCAACAATTGAAAGAGGGCTATACGTTGGAAATAGAATAGAACTTTACATATCAAACATTCAACGATTGTTTGAATCAGGAGAATTGGTAACAGTGGTCGATCAAAACAATCGCCCACTTTATTTTAAAGACAGTGAAATAGTACCAGAGGGCACCTCAGGTTCAATTACACTAACAGCAAAAATATTAGGTTCAATTTCATCGGTTAATATTAATCCTCAAAAGCGAGGGCAACTTTATAAAACAGGGGATCCTGTAATTTTTTATGGTGGATTAAATTCTACTGATGGTGTGGGGGCAATTGCATATGTAAATGAAGTTACATCCGGTTCTATACGAGCAGTTGATGTGATTGATGGTGGCTATGGTTATAGGCAGGACCCTAACACATACATAAGATTTATTGGTGGTGGAGGTTCAGGTGCAATAGCAAATGTTACTACTGTAGATCCTGCTGGGCTAATAAATGTTAATTTTATTCCTACAGATTGGTTAGGTAATTATATGCGTTCAACAAGAATAGGAGGTTCATCACTTGTTGAATTTATCATTCGTGATTATTCTGCTAATGCAACAATAATAACAGGTAATGTTGTCAGTACAACAGGTCTATCAACGGGTGACACTCTTAATATTGTAGGATCAAATACAAACTTAAATTTGAATGGTACATATACTGTAACTGTAGCCAATTCAAATTATTTTTTCATAAACAATTTAAATTCAACACCTACTGGTGTTTGGACTGGTTTAGCAAATACTGGGCTTGCTTACAAAGGAACTGTAACTAACTATGCTTTCTTACCTGCAAATACTGTTGCAACATTATATGCCAATTTAGCAAGCTCACTTTCTTTTGTAACTCTACAAACTTATCCAATCGATACGATAGAAGTGAACAATGGTGGAGGAGGTTATACTTCTCTACCAACAGTTGAAGCGTTTGCATTATATGATACACTTGATCCAGAACCAAATCAAAATTTAAAAGTAAAAGGATTATTAGGAAATCTGGGTATTTTAGGTCCAATAGAAATTATTAAACCAGGAATTGGTTATTCAAATGGAGATAAAATAGTATTTACCGGTGGAACGGGTGTTGGTGCAAATGCAAATGTCACAGTTAATGTTGGAGGTTCAATAACATCGGTAGAATATTCATATTCGAACACAAGTTCACAAACGATAACATATCCAAAAGGTGGATTGGGTTATAGAAAAAGTAATTTACCGACTCTTTCAGTTGTAAAATCAGACGGTACACCAGCAAGCGGTAGTGGAGCTGAATTGAGTGTATCAGGTATATTAGGTGATAGCGCAGTTCTAGAAGGTATACCTGATGAAAGAGGTATTGGTGCAATTACATCATTCTTAATTGAAAATTATGGTGAGGATTATATTTCAGCACCAAACGTATCGCTTCGTGTTCGTGATATCGTTGTAAAAAATGTTTCTATCAATGACTTGGTTAAAACAGATGAAATTGTTTATCAAGGTTCATCTTTACAGTCATCCGTTTTCAGAGCAAACGTGGCATCAATTAATCTTCTTGAATCGGATGGTAATCCCTTAGATTCAAAATATATTTTGAGAGTGTATAATTATACATCAAATACCAAAACAGACTTACAATTGAAAGTGACGGATAGATTAGAAGGATTACCAAATTTATATTTGGATCTCGTCACCAGTTATGAGACATTTGATGCATCAGGTTCACACATTTTCAAAAATGGTATACGAACATATGGTAACGGTGCTGCTGTTGCCACTGCAAAATTCTTAAATGGGCTTATTGTAGGGCAAGGGCAATACTTAAATGATGATGGCTTTCCAAGTTCATTCCAAGTTCTAGAAAATGAGGACTATAATAGTTTTTCATATCAATTAATTGTAGAAAAATCGTTCAGCGCATACAAAGAAATACTGTACAGTCTACTACATCCATCAGGAACAAAAGTAATACCAATTAATTTACTTAAAGCTAACAGTAAAATAGACACATCAGAAGAAGTACATTATTCAAATACACATACATTATATTACTATACAGGAAATGCAGGGACAACTGGCAATTTTTATGCATCATTTGATAAACCAAGTAATAACATTATAAAATTTATCGGGCTTTCAGGTGCAAATTTAAGCAATATAATGCCAGTTGGAACCACAATTTCTTTAACCTCACAAAATGGACCAAATGTAATATCTGAAATATATTCTGTCAATGGTGTAAGTGGTACGGCTGTTATTAAAGATAATGTGTTCTTATCTTTTGCAAATGTTGCTACAGCAAACGTTACTGTATCCAATAATAGAATAAATATATTATCATTCACAAATCAATATGATTTAATTAACAATGGTGAATATAGTAACAATCAAAATAAATTATTGGACATTGCATATGCTGGCGACAATGTTTTCGTTTCAAATGGTGTCAGTGAATTTTATGGGCATATTACATATGTTAGCTATGCGAATGGGGTTATTTTTGCAAACACAACAATACCATTCTCATCAAATACGGCCAATGTATCGATAAGAAGAAACTTAACCGTAGCAGCAGAAGATGTTCTAATTTATAATTATCTTGGTCAGAGTTATGATTCTGAATTAGTAACACAAGGTGGGCAAACACTTATTACGCAGAGTGGTGACACTCTTATCATAGGATAAAAAATGTCAACAGTTAAATTAACAGAATTACCACTAATTACATCTCTTGATGTAAATGAAAGTAATACAATTTTCGTTGTTGTCGATACAGACTCAGACACTACGGCAAAAATAACTTTGTCAACACTTTATTCTAATGTAAATTCTTATCTGACTTCGAACGCTGCATCAGCAAATGCAGTTATCAATAGTAGAATCACTGCTAACGCTGATTCAGCGAATTCAGTTATTAATACCAGAATCACTGCGAATGTGGCAACATTGCGTGGCGAAATTACTGCTAACGCTGATTCAGCGAATTCAGTTATTAATACCAGAATCACTGCTAATGCCGAATCTGCCAATTCAGTTATTAATACCAGAATCACTGCGAATGTGGCAACATTGCGTGGCGAAATTACTGCTAACGCTGATTCAGCGAATTCAGTTATTAATACCAGAATCACGGCTAATGCTACAAGTACAAATGCATTTGCAAACCTTGCTTTTACTAAAGCAAATAACGCAATAGCAAATACTGGTGGCGTATACACAGCAGGAGATTTTTACATTTCAGGTGATGGTTTTGTAAACGGTACATTCACATTAGCCAACAAAGGTTTCATTTATGTTCCAACAATTTTAGAGGGATCGCAAACTGCATTTACGATTAATTTCTCAACATCATCATTAATCAAATGTGACATTGCAGCAGATTGCGCGATAACTCTTTCCAATTATGTACATGGTAAAGTTGTAGAAGTTTGGATTACAAATACCTCTGGCTCAAATAGAACAGTTACACATGGTTGTTCAGCAGTTAATTCTACGGCAAATTCTACAACCGTTACGGTACCCGCAACAAGTTCAGCTTACTTACGTTACTTTAGTATTGATGATGATAATGCAAACACTTTTGTTGCCATTCAAAGTGCATAATAGGAAATAAAAATGACACAGCTACTAACAATATACAATGGGCGTTTTAATACTGGTTCAATATACTATGCTCCAACGGCGACGATACCAGTGACAGGTGATGTTGTAGGTTCAATATATTGTTTTCTATCAAAAGTTTTACCATGGCCTAATGAGGCTTCACCACAAACACCCACTCAAGATCAAAAATATTTGAAGTCTGTTTTTAAAAACATGTTCGCAGCTAAACATGTCACGACAAATAACATATCTTTAGTTTTAGAGAGAATAAATTGGGCAACTGGTACAGTATATTCCTATTATCGTGATGACCAAAATATGTTTGAGTTGGACAACAATGGTTTTCTTGTTAAAAAATTCTATATTAAAAATAGATTTGATCAAGTCTTTAAGTGTTTGTGGAACGACAATGGTGGGCAATCTACGGTAGAACCATACTTCCAACCGGGAACATTTAATGCCAATCAAATATTTCAGGGCGCAGATGATTATAAGTGGAAGTACATGTACACCATAACATCTGGTAACAAACTTAAATTTATGGATGATGATTGGATGCCAGTTCCAATTGGAACAAATATACCAAATCCAGTCAGTACATTTGCCGGCTCAGGGAGTATTGATGTTATTAATGTGACCAATGCAGGTTCAGGTTATGATCCAACAAACACAACCGTCACTGTAACTGTAACGGGTGATGGCAGGTTTGCTTCTGCAAATGCAGTATTTTCGGGTAACAATTTAATAGATGTAGCCGTTTCAAACACAGGTTCAAATTATAATTATGCCAATGTAATCATCAGTTCTTCTATCGGCTCAGGTGCCAATGCTGTTGCATACACTTCTCCACCTGGTGGGCATGGGTATGATCCTGCATCAGAATTAGGTGCAAGAAATGTAATGTTAACAGCCAATTTTAATAAAGATGAAAGCGGAAAATTACCCACTGATATAGATTTTAGACAAGTCGGTGTTCTTGTAAATCCTTTTGCATACTATGGTACAACAGTTGACATTGCAAATTCGGATTTTTATGATACATCAACCAATTTTACTGTATCACAAGGTTTCGGAGTCTATTCACCAGATGAAATAGTATATCAAACTGCAAATAACTCAATCGACGGCGCCACCTTTACTGCTACGGTTTTAAGTTTTGATACAACCACCAACACATTAAAGCTACTAAATACATTTGGAACGGCAAACAATAATCAAATTTTATACGGGCAGACAACTCAAACAGCAAGAGTTGTTTTGCAACAACAAACTTCAGAATTTATACCATTTTCAGGTTACTTAATTTACTTGGAAAATAGAGAGCCTGTAGTAAGAAATGAAGATGGTTCCGAACTCTTCAAGTTAGTTTTAGGATATTAAAGGACAGAAATGCTTAACTTCAACGTTGATCCTTATTACGACGATTTCGATCCCAATAAGAATTACCATAGAATTCTTTTTAAACCTGG
>Ga0049081_10000791_pt1 | contig 11986 bp, 23 predicted proteins | sample GreLakmeER78MSRF_FD_66717 | JGI IMG/M metagenome (GOLD analysis project Ga0049081, IMG submission 66717) | Freshwater lentic microbial communities from great Laurentian Lakes, MI, USA - Great Lakes metaG ER78MSRF | ecosystem: Environmental > Aquatic > Freshwater > Lake | place: Great Lakes...
ATAATCAACCCCAAGTATAATGTTTTTATAAATTCAATGTCAGGGTCACCTGATGTTGGTATGTCAATCGCTATAGGTATGGTACGACACAACAAAGCAAAAAAATTATTATTCAACATATTAGAAAATAAAATTGAACATTGGTGGGATTAATTATGAACGAAGAATTTATTATCAAAAAACTTTTAAAAAGTAAAATTAAAGGGGTTGACAATTACAAACATAATGGGTCAACTTGGTTAATTTTTACTAGTGAAAAAAAATGGGTTATTGAGTTAACTAAAGAAGGAACTTTGTGGTACAATCATTTTTTTTTCAAAGAAATATTTGATTTTGTTGGTTTAGATGTTGTAGAAAACCAACATTACATTACCAAATGGGTTGAGGATAATATTATAAATGGGGTAAAGCACTTGAGGCACAGGAAAGGTGCCGATGATTCTAGAGCTGAAAACATTATTCAAAATGGGGTGAAAGACACCTCTTGGGACCCGACCGGCAAGAAGTCTTTGGTTGAAGACACCATACAAAATGGGGTGAAAGACACCAGTTACGTACTGTACGACCGTTCATATCGGGTTGAAGACACCATTCAAAATGGGGTGAAAGAGACCAAAGGGGAGTATTATAAAGAAATTCAAAAAGTTGAATACACCATTCAATATGGGGTGAAAGAAACTCATTCAGGTTGTGACCTTCTTATTAATGATAAAGTTGAGGACACCATTCAAAATGGGGTGAAATACACTGGTGACAGACAAGGAAATTACAACTTAGTAGTTGAAGATACCATTCAAAATGGGGTGAAACATACTGAATATGGTGATTGGTTAGATGGTGATGAAAGATTTGATGACATCATTGACAATGGTATAAAAGAAACAACACCTGGTGGGTATTTGGGTTCTATAGAAATGAAAGGTAAAATAGTTCATCAACTTGAATCTCCAAAACAAAATAATGAAGTTGAAGATGTTATTCAACAGGGGGTAAAAAAAACAAATTGGAGAAAAGTTGTCAACCACCCAACATTCACAGATAATGTTATTGAAAGGGGTGAAAAATGTTAATTGGTTATCTAATATCATTGGGTGTATCACTTACAATAAGTTTTTTTTGGGTTCGGGCAATTGATAATATGAAAAAAAACCACCCAAACTACGATGGTGAAGATTTATTTTGATATTCAACCTAAATAAATTATCTTTGTGGTGTTATGAAAATTACATTTATCTCAGACACTCACAACAAACACAAACAAGTTACCGCAACTTTGCCTGGCGGTGATTTGTTAATTCACGCTGGTGACTTGTCAAGTATGGGATACAAACACGAGATTCAACAGTTTTTGAAATGGTTCAATGGATTGGATAACTACACCCACAAAATCTTTATTGCTGGTAATCACGATTGGGGATTTCAAGATGACCCAAATACCTGTAAGGAACTTTTGGAATTCTACGACAAGGTAACTTACCTTCAAGACAATTTGAAGGTTTTAGATGAAGATTCTGGCACATCAGTTAAAGTTTATGGTTCACCTTGGCAACCTGAATTTTATAATTGGGCATTCAATCTACCAAGAATGGGTTCTGAGTTAGAACAAAAGTGGAATGATATCCCTATGGACATCGACATTTTGGTTACTCACGGTCCTGCTTGGGGTCATTTGGATACCGTAAAATTCAATCCAACCTTCAACTTAGGTTGTGAACTCTTGGCAGAAAAAATCAAAACTGTAAAACCAAAAATCCACGTTTGTGGCCACATCCACACAGGTTACGGTTACAAGTTCATAGATGGAACACACTTTATAAATGCTGCGCTGTTAGATGAACAGTACACTTTCACTCAAAAACCAATCACAGCAGATTGGAATCCTGATACAAATGAAATGGAATTCATCTAAATAAAAATGGGGGTCAACGACCCCCATTTCTTTTTGTAGGAAGTGGATTCGAACCACTGGCACAGATTATAAATCTTGCTCTATCCTCCTGAGCTATCCTACTGTAAAAATATAATTAATCAATTTCAGTTTTCAACCCTGTAAGGTATTTTCTAATTGTTCTTCTCAAAATGCCTTCTTCCATACCAGGAAAATTTCCTTTAATTTCCCAAAATATATTATTAGTTAATTCCTTTTTTGAATTTATAAAAGGTTTCATTTTGTCACCCACTACAATGTAATAGTGTTTTCCTAAGTAATAACCCTCAGTACTTTTGAGAGGAAAATTTCTTCTTAGATGTATCAATACCTCGTCAGATGTTTCCTGATTTTTGTATTGGTTTAGGATATCTTTTTTTTCTTGTTCTGAAATATACATAATAATAAATATTTATTCGTCGTATGGCAAAAACAAAATCAAAAACCAGTTCGAAGGTTCTTTCAATTTACAATGAAAAACCAAAAAAATCAAGACCAGGTGTCCACGCTAAGACTAAGACTTCAAGGTTAAAAAAATCTAAAAATTATAAGAAAAAGTATAGAGGTCAGGGTTAATTTACTTATTTAAACAAACTTGTTATTTTTAGGGTGTGAATCCGTTAGAGAAAGCTTTCGCAAAATCCCTCCAAAATTATCTCAATTTTCCCGAACAAAAAAGTTTGGTGGAAGAGTTTTATGGTGATGGTACACGAATAGTCATTTCAAATGTTGTCCTAAGTGGGAACATAAAAAAAACACAGGTGACATCAAAAGTAATATTGGGGGATGTGATTAATGAATCAAGTTTAGATAAATCTATGGTTCACACTTTAATTGGAGAATGTTTAAGTTATTTGAATCCTGATAGCGAATTACAACTTTTTGTAAACTTTGATTCTTAAGGTTTCGAAAGACGAGAAACTAATTCAGTTTTTTCGTTCTGTAAAAATTCAACTTTAACTGTAAGTGCTGAAACTTTTTCTGTTAATTCCAAAACAGTTTGTCTCAACTTTTCTTTTTCAACTGAACTTTCCTGAAGTAAGGCCTCTAATTTTGCAATTCTATCTCTACAGTCTTGTTTGATGAAGTTATCATCGTCTTTCTTTTCCTCGGCTCTTTTTTCGTAATATTTCCAAGCACTGGTTGAACCCAATACCGTAATCATTGTTATTAAAACTGTCCAAATAGAATTCTGGTCCATACTTAATTTTTATATAAATAGTTAGTTGTTTACAAAGTCTTTAAATAACTTTGGACAGGTTGGTACTAAGTATTAATACTAGTATAATATATAATATATTAGTATTATATAATAGAAAAAATAATATATATAATTCTAGTATTATTTAAGAAAAATTTTTTTCCAAACTGAATCGGAATTTAATCTCACACTCATCACATATTGTTGATTCCATTCAAATGGTCCAATTAATGACATAAATTCTTGACCATTATTTCTTCTATAAATGTGATATATTTCGCCGATTTTAGGTTCGTAAGCATATCGACAAGAATATATCCTTTCATTAAGTTCAATAGTTTCTTTTAAAATTTCCGCCTCCTCAACCAAATCTTCCCACTTACCCGAAAAATAGTCATTGGCCTTGATTACACCATACCGTTTAAATGCCGTCAAATCAACGGGTTCTATTTTTGGTGAGGACAATGATGTCGGGTATTCGTAAAGGGATAATTTTTTATCTTCCGCCATACCCTAAATATAGTCAAAAAAAAAGGGGAATTAAATTATTCCCCTTTTATAATGTCCATTCCGTTTTTGAGAAACTCCTTTGCTCGTGGGTCCAAGTAAGAAAGTCCGTAAACTTTTTCAATATCTTTCACTAATTCTTCTCCGTGCTCGTTTTCTTTGTAGAGCTCAATAATCTTTTCCATCGCCTTGTTACACTTGTTCTGAGTTTCATCAAAATAGTTGTAAGGTTTAAACTCTTGTAAAGTTCCGTGAATCTTTGAGGCTAAGTCTACACCACCATCTGTTATTTGTGGGTGTATTCTCATTGTTTTTAAGAGCTCCAAAATATCAACTAACCCGTGAACCCCACCTGGTCTTAGATGAACACCCTGAATGTATTCTTCGGGTTCCTGATGACCCATTAAATCGTGGATAGTTTTGGTGTTGTGAGCATTACAGAAAATTTTGGGACCCTTTTCTTCTTGCGAAGGTTGTTCTTGCTCTTTTAATCTATACAGAGCTCTAATAGCTCTCGCATCAGACTCTGATAATGTAAATCTTTTTCCCATATCAATAAATACTCAATACCTGTGAATAAAATTTACCTTATTTTCAATACTAATGTCCCTATTTGTAAAGTCGAAGGGGTCAAAACCACATATGTCAAAAATTTCTTGGTAGTGATGGTAGATAAATTGAGCTTGAGTGAAAGTTAAAACGTCCTTGTAAAAAATATTATTTTCAAACTCAAAAAAACCTAAATTTGGGATAAAAGTGGGTTTTTTTGGTGTTACAATTATACTTTTGTTGAGAATTCTGTGATTTATTTGGTGGTAAATGTACATTCCAGTATCCAAAGCAGAGTATTTGGTAAAAGTATCAAACCAAACCCTAAAAGCTTCAACAAATTCATTGTTAGTTTTTGTTTTAAGAGACCAATTTGTATTTGAAATTCTTTTAAACTGAGACACTATTTTTTTGTAGGGTGAGTCAAGGGTCACAAACCCTGTGAAATTGTCTGTAATGTCCTTAAAATGAACCTTATAAGATAATTGAGTGATATCAGGGATGTCATATCCTCTTGACATCAGATTCCTGGCAATATTTTGTTCACCGATATCATTTGAGGTAATCCAAATTAATTTTTTATCCCTATCAAAATTCATAGATAAAAATATAGGATATTTTACAAACAAAAAACCCCTCTTTTGAGGGGTTCTTATTAATTTTTGTCTAAAGACAAATTTATTTCTGGTTCACTCGGGAATGATTCGTAATTACATAATTCATTTTCTACATTATCTGTGACAATCGTTGAAAAGACCAAGTCCGAAAATTTTGTATCAGCTTTTAATACAAGTCCTGCAGGTGAATCACCTTTAGTTACATAAAACCCATTACCATCCCATCTAACCTTCAGTGTTGCGGAAGGTGTGGTGTTACAATCTTCGGTAGAGTATAATGAAATATTTTTTTCACCACTTGCATTGGTTTCATCCCACTGAATTGTTTTGTCCTCAATATCCGAATTTGGTGTGATAACTTTGTCATCAAATACGCCAAATATTTTGGCAAATAAGTCGGAGTTGTTTCTAAAATTGATAGTTAAAGCCATAATTGTTTTAAATATAAATATCAATAAAGTCTTTGAATTTCACCCTGAATCATTCTAAGTTGATTTTTTAAATTGACTAATTGTTGAGGGGTGTTTTTAGACTCAACAACATTTCCAGTCTCAATATCTTTGATTTGTTCTTGAACACGTTGAAACTTAAACATAAGTTCATTGTATTTCTGTGCTTTGTTTTCGTTTGGCTGCCAGTTCATATTCTTTTTTTCTAAATGTGGTATATTAAATCAAAAAATAAAGACTATTCACTTATTGTGTCAGTACAAAATTTTATGTATACCATTTTTCCTAAAGAACAACCTGCGAAAGCCGAAATAAATACGCCAAGTGCTAATACTATAAAATACATAGTTTTTTTATGTAATAAATATAAAGTTATTTGGAAGAATTACGATGTTCCTTCCACTCTAAGTAAAAACCAATAGCCACGACCAAGTTCATACCTAAAGAACTTATGACTTCAGTTATATCTTCATAAACATTCATAGTCAAATGTACGTGTCCAACAACCCAAAAAGGAATGGATAGATTTCCTGCAATCCATTTCAATGTGAACTTGATGAAATCAATCATTCAAAGACAATTCCCTATTCACATAATCCAAAATTTCTACAGAATCTTTATTTCTTAAAAAATTCCAAAGTGTAGAATTCTGTTTAGCTGGATGTGGTTGTGTTAAACAATATCCACGAGCAATTCGAAAGTCTGAAACCGTCCAAGACAACCGTGTTGAGGGTTTTTTGAATATCAAACTATAAAACCATCTAATAATTTTCATATATAAAAGATAAATTACTTTTTCTTTTTTTCAAATGGTGTTTTGAATATCTCAGGATGTTTTTTTCCGAAATCGAAAGTTAGTTTACCTGCCTCAACGTTTGAATCCGCCTCTTTCTTTTGGTGTTTATTTTTTGTTCCTTTCGGGAACATATCATCTTGATTCTGTTTGTGATGTTCCAACTCGTGACCAATACTACGGATTACATCAGTCATTAATCTGTTCTTAGTATAAACTCTTATTTCAGGAGTTTCAGATTTGGTTTCATCCTTGTGTCTATAAACACCTGTTGTTTTAATTTTAGTCTTTTTGTCTTGTAACTTGATGTCAACAGGGTCTTTTATTTTAAGTCTTTTTTTGGCATATTTGATAAACTGGTCGACAGTTTTATTTCCTGTCGACTCAGTTATCAAAAAATTATATTGTTCTTCAGTTATTAAGATTTTCATCATTTCAACCAATCGTAATATTTGAAAGTTTTTTCTTCTCTGTCAGCTAAACCGTGTGTACCACCATTTACTCTTTTAGTCAAAGCCAACACTGTATCCTTGGTAACACCTTTATCACAGATAGACCACAAAGAATTTTTATCGAAGAAGAACATAGCTGATTCAAACGCAAATTCACCAGCAACCAAATCAGGTTGTTCCATAATCAAAGAATTTTTCAAATAATCAGAAAACGCCTTATAGTTAGATTTACCTGTTAATTGAAGAGCACCCCTACCTCTATATTTCCATCCATCACCTGATGTTTCAGGTCCATTACCCATTCTGTCTGCATAAACACGGTTTGCAATTTTTTCAGGATTTCTTGCGTAAGATTCTTCCAAAGTACCCGGAAAATACTTTCCAAAAGTTCCTTGTAGACCTTGTGCAGAATAGTTTAAATTTTCAGAGAAAGCTTTAAACCCCCCTGTTTCGTGAGCTGTTTGTGCGAAAAAATGTGCAGCTCGTTCTGGTGTCATTTTGTAAAATGCCATCGCAGATTTTAAAGTACCAGGACCAAACGCCCCGTCAGCGTTAACGCCAATTTTTGTTTGTAAACTTTTTAAACTCATAGTTGTTTTTTTTTAATAAATATTACGTTTATCTTTGAACTATGGAAAATAAGGATTACCAAAAAATGAAGACTCCTGACTTGAAAAAAGAAATCGACAACAGGGATATCAAATGTAAAATGGTAAGAGAAGATATGATTAAACAACTTACTCTACAGGATAATGAAAAATACATTTATGAAACCCTGATTGAAAAAAATAAGTCAGGTAGTTCAAATGTTGGTATTGATATTCACAACACCGCCGAACTGATTGAAATGGGCCGTCTTGTTGAAAAGGGTTTAGCTAAAAGATTAGGTGTGTACTCAGCTAAGAGAGTTTGGTATGAAAAATTCGAATAATTATGAAACTTGACGTGAATCTTTCATATTAATTTTAAGGTTATTTGATTGTAACTTTTTGTAGTTTTCGTTTTTTCTAAGAATAAACCACTTAAGATAATCTTGCAATCTTTCCTTAATGGAAGTGTTTGAAAAATTCAATTGGGAGTCTCTTTCCAAGATTTTCCCACTATGTGATAATTTGTCAATACCTAATAAATCAACATCAAACACTAATTCATCATTTTCAATTTTTACGTCACTAAGTTTCCATTTTAGTCTGAAGTCACCAACAACTTCATTTCCATTGTCCATAATTAATTGGTAACTTGAAAACCAAACTTTTGAAAAAAATGATTTACCAATCATTTGTTTGAAGTGTTCGAGATTTGTTTTGTCCTTTTTACTAAGAATATCAACTATATCTCCACCACTCCTCAAAAGATTTATTTCATCTGGCATAAGAGCAGTTATATTAGTACCACCGTACCCCAATTCAGTATTGGAAATATGTCTACCTGTAGATGAAGAATAGTGCTCAGATGTTTTATACCATTTTCCATCCTTGAACAGATAAATTGGGTACCAACCGAACGAAGTAATTACATATTGATGGTTTCCCCTCGGGTCTGTTTCCCAATAACCCTCAACGTTTGAACCTTTGAATGGTATTTTCGATTTTGCATATTGTTTCATCGACATATTTCGGGTTCTTTCCTGTTTCAAACCTTTCATTGATTTGAATTCCGATTTTTTAACATTACCATATGACCCGTCAGGTCTATAATTTTGAACCCAAGTGTAATAATAATAAAGTGCTTCAGACACATCGAAACCTAAATTTGATAGGATTTTTTTGAGTTCCTCAACAATGTTATCTTTTGTTTTCGCGGTTTTTTGAATTCTGTTGAGTGTTTTAAAAATCATAACCTCCTCAGGTATGAATGCAGGCGGGTCAATATCCTCAACCAAAAAATTTTTCAATATTGATACCAACGATAATTTCATAATCTGTAGTATGTAATAGTTTCGTCTTCATTTTTTCCCTTGAAATAACCTATCGGTTTGCAACTTTGAGATGTGTAATAAAAAATTTTTGGTTCGGGTGTTTTTGGTAAAGTAGAAATCTGAACTGGATGTGCCATTCCACCGAAAACCACAACTCCGTCTACACCATAATTGTCCACAAAACCGTAATCATTTGAAAAACTATAAACATTATCATCACCATATTTTTTTCTAAGAATATCGAAGATACTATTTTCAACTTTAGCACCTTTTTCCTTACTATAACTTATTGTACCCAACAAATCGTTTCTGAAATGTTCGTTTGTGTCTAATAATCTTTTTAAATTTGTTGCAACCTCTTCAACGTTTTCATCCTGTAAAACAAAACTTATTAATTCAACTATTTTGTTGTCATCTAAACTTGATAGATTTTGTTCTTTTAATCCAACTTCATCTAAACTATCCAAAATCATTCTTGTTAGAAGGAATGCTTGTCCAGAATAATGAGTGTCTAATCTATTGAGAATATCATATTCATTGTTCTCACCAACATTCATTTTCAACCCTTTATTTGGTAGAGTTCTAAGTTCTTCATCTATTTCATCTACAATATTTGAACAAGAATTGTTGGCTACTAAAAGATTCCTAAACTTCTCAAGTTCTGATTCTCTTTTATTATATTCCTCATTACCAGGATTTAAATCAACTGTTTTGAATTTTCCACTATTTTGTAAAACATCTTTGAAGAAATCTTTGGATTTTCTTCTCGAATTACCTTTATTATTTTTTATAAATGTAGATATTCTTTGACAAAAAACAGAGTTAACTCCAAAATGAGAGCAGAGTTCTCCTGTGTGAGATTTGCCCTCACTCACAATTGATAAAAACTGATTCTCATTAATTAAAATTTTCATTCAATATTATAAATACCCACATTTAAGGTACCAAAACAAAATCATTGAGGAAAATCCGTTTATCAATTTTTAAATCTCTTCCCAACCAATCTTTTTTTCTTAAATTATCAAACATCTCAATTAATTTGTCATCATCGTCTTCAGGGGAATTGTCTGTATTTTCCTCGGTTTCACTAAACAACCCTCGGAGGTTCAGTTCTGATGGATTCGGGTCACCATCTTCACCTACCCACCAATTTTTTTTCCAATCAGGCCTAAATCTTTCAACTTTAGATTCAGAAATCATCAAATCCAAAAGAATATCTTCGGGTTCATTTTCGCCAACAATATTTCCACCAACGACATATGGTAATTCCCTTTTTATCATTGACATAAGGACTTTAAAAAAAACACTGTTGGTAATCTCTTTCATCAATATCTTCCTGTTAAATAAACCCATATTACTTCGGGTATTTTAGTTAAAACTATTGTATTACCATCATCATCCTTTCTAACAATCACTGGTAAAGTTTTAATATATCTTTTCAATTCATAAGGTCCTTTTTCTAACCTAGATATAAGTTTATCTCTGTAGTATAGTTTTTCAGGGTCATATTGTTCATTGATTAAATTTTCTATCAAATAATCTAACGAACTTTCTTTGATTACATAATTCTTCTTCATATGGATATGTTATTAATATAAATACTCAAGAAAAAATAAACCCCGATTTCTCGGGGTTTACATTACTCTTTTGTAGTATCTAAAAAATTTTGAATTCCGTCTTGATAAACTTCTCGTGCGGTAATAAAGTCATCGATAGCTTCTGAAAACTTATCTTTTTTATCTTGTGGCATAGAAGACTTTTGAATTTTTTCTTGTAAGTTGTATAAATAAGAAATTAAGTTTTCTTGTCTATCCCAATCTTTCAGAAAAGTTTTACCAACTCTTTCAATAACTGAATGATATTTCGAGGGGAGATACCCTCTACCAGTATAAATCCCTTTGAGACCCGCAAAGAAATCTTTGGCTTGACCAACCTCAGGAAACATTTGTTCTGATTGTAGAACTTTCTTTGCAATTCTATCAATATCAGATTCAGTTAATTTTCCTGGTTTATTGTTTTGGTTATCTAGTTTCATACTTTTGTCTTAATCTTTGGTCTTTTGATGCACGACGGAATCTTTGAATGTTTCTATCAGTTGGGTTTACCTTTTTATCTAAAAATAGTTTGAGGAACTCATCATCATTCATCATATCATATTCCCACTGTTCCTTGTATCCTCTTCTGAGCAAGTATTCTTTTTGTTTCCAATACTCATCATCATATTGTTCGTGAAGATTTCTTATTTCGTTTTTTTCTTCATCAGAAATAACTAATGTTCTCAACCAATTTTTCATATTATTGTTTCCCGAAATAATCAGTTCTTGAACCCATTTGTTGAATCAATTCTTTCATTTTAGAAAGTTGAGACTCCAAACTATTGTGAACTTTGTAAAGTTTATCCTCAAATTTTTTAAATGCTTGTGGTCCACCCATCATAGGTCTTCCCCTTCTTTTTGGTTCTGTGGGTTTTTCAGGTGATACTGTTTTACCAATAAAATTGTCCTCAACATCAGGTGATGGTTTAGATGGTGTCAATGGAATTAATTTTCTACCCTGAAACTCTGGTGGTAAATCTGAAGTAGGTTGCATTGCACTTTTTGGTCTTCTACCTCTTCCTCCTTCTTTCCATTTTTGTTCTTTGAATCCCAATACAGGACCTAAAACTTTTTTTACATCAGGAAATTTATCTGTTAAATCTCTGAAAAATGCTGTTTGTTGTGATTTGTTTAAACCTGTATAAAGATTCAATTTACCATCCAACATATCCTGTATTTGGTCAACCATACCTAAAACTAATGATTCTGAGTCTTCGACATCATAATCTTCACCCTCAACGGACTTAACGGCTTTCTTGAAGTAATCTAAGTTTGGAAATTTGGTTATTTCGTTTGGTCTATTCAAAAAGAAGTCTTTGAAAACCTCATCCATCATAGAAACGGCTTTGTCCAATTTGTCCTCACTGTAAGCCCTACCACGAGCCTCTTCGATTACATCTTCATAAAAATATTCAAATTTCATATAGACAGATTTACATATAAATACCTTTGATTATAAAAAAAAGTGAAAAAATCGTGGATGTTGTTTGTAGAATTAGATTTTTGTTTTACATTTGTGTCAAACTTTAAAAACAACAAGTAAAATGGCAAAAGCAAAAACCTCCATCTCTTTCTCGTACAACGAGAAACCAAAGAAATCTCGTAAAGGCGTTCACGCTAAAACAAAGTCATCAAAAAACAAAAACTCAAAAAACTACCGTAAGAGTTACGGTGGACAAGGTTAAAAAGAAAACCCCTCCGAAAGAGGGGTTTTTTATTAAATACAGAAATCTCTGACCCGTCTTAGTTGTAAGCTAATTCTCTAAACAACTCTTTAGCGTTCATATTTTCAGGTTGATAGATAATTTCTTCAGTATCAATGTCAAAAAAATTACCATCGTAATAAATTCCAATTTCCTCTTTAGGGTTTGCCAAATACAATACATTATCCTCAAAATCGTATTCAAAAAAAATCATAGTTTGGACGGTTCTCTCAATTTTATTAATCCTTTTTACAGTAATATAAAGGTGAGTATCA
>Ga0049081_10000792_pt1 | contig 11979 bp, 8 predicted proteins | sample GreLakmeER78MSRF_FD_66717 | JGI IMG/M metagenome (GOLD analysis project Ga0049081, IMG submission 66717) | Freshwater lentic microbial communities from great Laurentian Lakes, MI, USA - Great Lakes metaG ER78MSRF | ecosystem: Environmental > Aquatic > Freshwater > Lake | place: Great Lakes...
CCTTATATTTTTTGTACAGCGTCCTATTTAATTATGCGTTTCAAATTACCTTTCCAATCAAGTAAATATTTAGCGCTTGCTATTTTATTGGCTGCACTTACTTTTATTTTTTGTTTGTGGTTGATGATAGGCTTAGGACAAGAAACTGTTTTCTGGGGGTTTTTCTTAACCATGTCTTCAGTGCCCATCTATGTTTTTGCTGTTTGGAAGAGAGAGAAAACCGAAATTAATTCAACTTTTCCCCAACCATAATATTTTATACATGAGTCAATTAGCGCACTCTGAATTTGGCAAATTAAAAACGGTATTTCTAAAAAAAGCAAGTGCTGCTTTTATAAATGAGGAACATATACAACAGTATTGGGAATCATTAAATTATTTAGGCAAACCTGACATCAACAAAGCACTCGCTGAATATGATGCGTTTGAAAATATTTTAAAAGAGCATGGTGCTGAATTTTTATATTTCCCAGAAGATGATTCAGTGAATATGGATTCCATTTATTGCAGAGATGCGGCTATTGCAACCAGTCATGGTATGATTATTTGTAACATGGGAAAGGAAGGACGTAAAAATGAACCTGCTGCACAAGCGCACGCATATGCGGAACAAGGTATACCTGTTTTAGGATACATCATTGCGCCAGGAACTGTTGAAGGGGGTGATGTGGCTTGGTTAGATGCAACAACACTAGCAGTAGGTAATACCTATCGAACGAATGAAGCTGGTATTCAACAACTCAAAGAATTATTACATCCAATAGGGGTGAAAGTGATTACCGCAGATATGCCCCATTACAAAGGATCATCGGATGTATTTCATTTAATGTCGGTATTAAGTCCAGTAGATAAAAATTTAGCAGTAGTTTATTCATCTTTAATGCCGATTGCATTTAGAAATTTATTAATCGCAAGTGGTTTTGAATTAGTGGAAGTGCCAGATGAAGAATTTGATAGCATGGGTTGTAATGTATTGGCATTAGCACCACGTGTTTGTTTGATGGTAAAGGGGAATCCAATTACCAAATCTCGTCTCGAAGCGGCCGGCTGTAAAGTAATTGAATATGAAGGTGCAGAAATTAGTGTGAAAGGCGGCGGTGGTCCTACTTGTTTAACACGTCCTGTAATGAGGTCATAATTTCGTAATTTTCTTAAAATAGTAATACGCAGCATACTTTAAACCTACTTTTAATTGAGCGCTATAAATTCCATTTGGGCCTGAGGTAAAATAAGCAACAACACTTGCAAGTCCAATATATACACCGGCTTTCATCCCGAACAATTCTAACCCCAACGCAATTGACGCATAAACGCAATTGGTAGCACCACTAAAAATTGCAACGAAGCCCATGCCTGCTAATAGCGCCATGGGTAAAGGAATAAACCAGATTAATAGATTGCCTAAAGTAGCACCAATAAAAAATAATGGCGTCACCTCACCTCCTTTAAAACCCGCGCTTAAGGTAAAGCTGGTTAAAATTAATTTGATGGCGAAGTCAAATTGACCTGCATTATTTATAAATGCATCTTGGATAGTGGGAATCCCCAATCCTATATATTTTGTACTATTAAAAACAACAATAAATAATGCAATAATAATGCCGCCAATAAATGGACGCAGCGGTGCAAACTTTATTTTGTTAAATATTTTTTCAAATAATTTTCCAGTGGTAGTAAATGCAAGTGCAGTTAATCCAAAAATGATACCTGCAACAATGGTCCAAGCTAAATTAGTCATTGAGATTGTGGGTATACTGGGTATGCTGTAAATGGTATGTTTAACCTGCCAAGCCAAGCAGGAATAATGTGCGATATAGGCAACGAATAAACTTGTCACTAATTGATTTTTCTTTGTGTTGGTTATGCTTAATATTTCTAATGCAAAAATGGCGCCAGCCAAGGGTGTACCAAACACCGCAGCAAATCCACTACTAATACCAATGATTAATATCGTTTTTCGATCGGCTGTATTTAACTTAAATAATCCTGTGAACTGATCTGCAATCGCACCGCCCATTTGAACCGCAGTACCTTCTCTTCCTGCAGATCCGCCAGCTATATGCGTTAACAACGTACTTATAAAAACTATTGGCGCTATTTTAAATGGAATCGGTTTTGGGGTTTCCCCATTTTCCAATGACTGGTGCGTTTCAATTAATAAGTTATTTCCTTTATTCGCTGCATCACCATAATAGTAATATAGTAAGCCAATCACCAAGCCTACAATTGGTAAAAAATATACGACCCAAATATGGTTTGTGCGCAATAGCGTTACATAATCAAGTGATTGTAAAAAAAATGCGGTAGCCGATCCCACTATGCCGCCGACTAGGATATAAATAGCGAGCCATTTTACCCCACTTACAATTATGCTATTGAATTTATTTAAGGACATCTATTATTGATAATTTTAAGCAATTTGAATTTATCGACCTTCAAATTTATTTTATGGCGTAACGTAAATTGGTTTAGTCAATTTTGGAATTACTTTTTTTCTTGCTGATCATATAAATGGCAATAATCACCCATACCACATTCACGAACATGGATGGGTAGGCTTTGTGATAATAGGTGTTTACGACAAAAAATACACCTCCAATAATATTGGCTAAAACATAAATTTTGCTTGAAGCAGCCAATTTGCCAGTAATATTTAAGGCATAGGAGCCTACAATTAGGACCGAGGCAATCCAGCCCAACATTTCAATAAGTAGTTCAAGGGGCATCATTGAATGAAAATACGAATAAATGTGTCATAATTCTTAAACAAGGCTTAGAGTAGATTAATTCTTTGAGTTAGAGGGTAGGGATTAATAATTTTTCATACATTTACTACTATGAAAAGGCAAGTCATTTCTATATTTTTCTTATTTATCATTTCATTTCAGGTGATTCCAATTAAAAGTTTTTTCAATTGGGAGCAAATGGAAATGTCACAAGATATTACTGAGGATGCAGTAGAAAAGTCGGAGGCGAAATCAAAAAAATTTGAAACCTGCCATTCCTTATTTCTTGAATACCCTCATTTTCCTAGTCCAACTAAGCGTTTTATTTTAAATATCGAGATGGGCCTATTAGCCCAAGGGCATTCTAATGTCACTATTATACCTCCTAATTTTTCATAAGGTTAGGGCGCTTTTATCAAGCCCCCTTTTATTCTTAACTAGGCTGTCGGTTTTGTAAATCCGGCAGGATTACATTTTACTATCATAAAATATTGTATGAACTCAAGTCATATTATTGAATCTAAGGATTCAGTACAAGCAATTATAGCGCAACTAAAACATTATCTACCATCACAATCTCCTTTAAAAGATTTTGTGCACCATAATTCTTTACATGCGTTTCAAGACAAATCATTTTTCGAGGGCATTTTTAATGCGAGAGATATATTCGGATACAATGTCACGCTTAATATAGCAGAATTCAGAAATCTGTATCAGCTCGGACGCATTAATCATGATGTGCTTAAAAAAATAATTATTGATTACAAAGGTGTGGATCAATTAAATGTATGGCTAGATAAGTTATTAAAGGAGCAGTTTAATTTTCAAAAGGACCAACAAGTGGGTAAAATCCGCAGGTTATGGAAAAGTGAATATAAAATAGACCTAGACAATCGCGTACATCCCTTATTATTTAGAATTATCTGTGCTTATTTAGATCAAGGTGTTTCGATTTGGAATTTTCCTAATAATGGGCAAGGGTTTCTTGAAAACCTTCGCATTGTTGCATCCAATAGTTATAGTAGCTTTTTTAAATCAGGTCGCGCTAAAGCATTGTTTATGGATGACAAGGTCACTACCGAGCACCTTTTATCCTTAATAGTGGGAGATAAAATTCCATACTTTAATTATTTATTTGATCAGCAATTTGCACATAGGGGTTGGTCTGGGATGGTTTCTGCCATTGAAGACAACCCTAGTTCTTTATTAGATACTAAAAAAGTACAGTTAACGGATTTTATTCATTTAGAATTATTGCTTGAAATAGATGCACTTGACCAACAATTTGGGACGAGTTGGCTTCCTTTGAGTGCAACCTATACTTCGGATAAATATGATTTTTTTGCTATTAATCCTATAGCTATAGAAGATGAAGTATTAATGTTATTTCAAGAAGCCTTTGAGTGGAGTTATTATGATCAAGTGCTATTTTCGTTTAAGTCAAAATATGCTACAACGAAGGACAATGATCCGACTCCTAATTTCCAAGCAGTATTTTGTATTGATGAAAGAGAGTGCTCCCTAAGAAGGCACTTGGAGAAAGTGGCCGCTCCCTGTACCACTTTTGGCGCCCCAGGTTTTTTTGGCGTTGAATTTTATTTTCAACCACAAAATGGAAAATTTTACGAAAAATTATGCCCAGCACCTGTTACCCCTAAATATTTAATAAAAGAGTTTGACAGCTTACAAAAAAGGCCACACTCCATTTTTTATCATAAAATAGCCCACTCATTTATAGGAGGTATTATTTTTAGTATGACCGCAGGAATTATTTCCATTTTTGAGCTTATACGAAATTTATTTTTCCCTAAAATGACACCAGCTATTTCTGATGCGTTTTCGCATGTGGAAATTAATTCAACCTTAACCATTGAAAATAAAAGTCCAAATGATATGGAGCAAGGACTTCAAATTGGTTTTACGATAGCGGAAATGACCCAGCGCGTCGAAAGTCAACTTAGAAATATGGGTCTTATTCATAATTTTACCGCTATTGTATATATTGTTGCACATGGATCCAGTAGCGCCAATAATCCACACCATGGCGCACATGATTGCGGTGCATGTAGTGGAAGGCCGGGATCCGTAAATGCCCGCGTATTTTCGACAATGGCAAATCATATTGAAGTTCGAAAGGCATTGCACGAAAATGGCATACATATTCCTGAAACAACTTGGTTTGTAGGGGCTTTGCATGATACTGCTGCAGATCAAATTAAATTTTATGATACGGATAAACTTCCAACTGCTTTAAGTGAAAAACATAAATTATTTTCGGCTCAATTTGAAACAGCGTTGGACTTAAATGCACATGAAAGGTCAAGAAGATTCGCATCTATTAATACGAAGGCAAATTTAAAAGAAGTACGAAAAGAAATTAAAAATAGGTCTGTTTCTCTTTTTGAGCCAAGGCCTGAATTAGGGCACGGGTCCAATGCATTGTGTATTATCGGAAGACGCGCCATAACTAAAAATATATTTTTAGATCGTAGGGCTTTTTTAAATTCTTATGATTATACAATAGATCCAACTGGGGATATATTAGCCAAAGTAATAAGCCCTATTGGTCCAGTTTGTGGGGGCATCAACTTAGAATATTATTTTTCTAGAATTGATAATCAAAAATTGGGAGCAGGCACTAAGCTACCCCATAACGTTATGGGACTCATTGGTGTATCAAATAGTAGTGATGGCGATTTGAGGCCAGGCCTTCCTTTACAAATGATTGAAGTACATGATCCAGTTAGATTATTAGTAGTAGTGGAGCAGGTTCCCGATATAGTTTTAAAAGTAGTAAAATCCTCAGAAAACATTTACAATTGGTATTCAAAACAATGGATTCATTTAGTAGTCATTAATCCAATGGATGGTCAATTGTATCAGTTTAAAAATGACCAGTTTGTGCCCTATGACACCGTTTCTATTAACACTGAAAAGGTGCAAAATTTTCAGCAACTTTTTGAAAATGCCACTGAAATGTCTGCTTTTACTATAGAAAATGCCACCACTGAAAATTTGCCTATTTATTATTTAAACTAAATTCATGGAAAAATATTTACAATTCTTTATTTATATCCCTTTCTTAGGTTATTTAATAAGCTTACTAATTAATAAAAAATGGGAAGCAATTATTGCAAATATTGCAATAGCGACTAGTTTTACACAATTGGTTTTTTTAATTGGCTTTTCGTTTTCTTGGTATACCTCTGGTGCAGCCACTTTAGACATTAAACAAGTTACTTTATTAACTACCCCAGAGTTTGATTTTTTTATTGATTTCCTTTTTGATCGAATATCATTCGTTTTTCTTTTAGTGGGAAGTATGCTAACCTTACTAGTGTCCGTGTTTAGTAAATATTATATTCATCGTGAGCCTGGGTTTAAAAGATATTTTAATAATGTTCAATTGTTTTTTTTGGGTTACAGTATTGTAATAGTAGCTGGAAACTTTGAAACTTTATTTTTAGGTTGGGAGATGATTGGTATTACTTCTTTCTTATTAATTTCCTTTTATAGAAATAGGTATTTGCCTGTAAAAAATGCAATGAAAGTTGTTTCCTTGTATCGACTTGGGGATGTGTTTTTAATTTTAGCAATGTGGTTAAGTCATCATTTATGGCATGGTAATATATCATTTTATCAAATCCTTGATGTTGAAAAAACAGCAGTCTTAATTGAAAATCATAAAACATTAGCAATTTTTATTAGCATTTCTATTGTTATTGGCGCAGCCATTAAATCGGCGATGTATCCATTTTCATCATGGGTGGCTAGGGCCATGGAAGGCCCTTCCAGTTCTAGTGCTATTTTTTACGGCTCTTTGTCCATAAATTTAGGCGTTTTTCTTTTATTGAGAACCTTCCCCTTTTGGCAACACTTGATGATTATAAAAATTGTAATCATAACACTAGGTCTATTGACTAGTTTAATTTGTAATTCTATTGCAAAAGCGCAGCCAACAGTAAAAACTCAAATTGCCTACGCCTCCATTACACAAATTGGCATTATTTTTATTGAAATTGCTTTAGGTTTTCACCAACTAGCATTATTTCATTTTGTAGGAAATGCTTTTTTTAGAACCTACCAAATTTTGGTTTCACCTTCGGTTTTAAATTATTTAATACACAATCAATTTTTTACCGGAGTTGTTAAAAATTTAAAACTACCAAGTAAATTGTCCAATACTTTTTATATGCTTTCCATAAAAGAATATAATATGGACATCACTTTGTTTAAATATTTTTGGCTGCCGTTTAAAAAAGCAAGTACTAGGCTTTTAATTTTTAATAACCGATTTTTTTATATTTTAATATCAATTCTTTTTTTATTAGGCATCTATTTAGATATCAACACATTTCAATCACACCCCTTATTGCTAAAAACTTTTGTATATTTATTTTCTTTGATCGCATTAATTTTAATTTTATTATCATTTAATGAGCGTAAATCAAGCATCATTGCTTGGTTAAATGTGGTATATGGGCATCTTTTTATCATGATGAGTATTTCTATCAATAGCCATATTCAATTTAAATATTTATTACTGTATTTAGTAAGCATTTGTTTTTTTGGCGTCTTAGGATATAAAGCCATTAAAAATTTAGAAAAAGAAACTGATGTAATCACATTAGATCAATACCATGGTAATAGCCAAATGCATCCCAAATTGTCCATCTTGTTTTTAGTAGCTTGCTTGGGGCTCATTGGATTTCCTATCTCCCCTTTATATATAGGTATTGATTTACTATTAACTTATATTGAAAGTGACCAGTATCTAATCATGATATCAGTTGCTTTAAGCTTGATTTTTATAGAAATCTCATTATTACGTATTTATACCCGACTATTCTGCGGCATTCCTTCCAATACTTCAGCACCTATTTCATTTAAGTCAGCCTAAAATCATATAATATCAATTAACAATTTTAACTTTATAAAATAATAACATGAATCAAACTAATTCTAATTCTCCTTTTTCTTCAAAATATCTTAAGGATGATTTGCCGGCAGGCTTAGTTGTTTTTTTAGTGGCCCTACCTTTATGTTTGGGCATTGCTTTGGCATCAGGAGCGCCATTATTCGCTGGGATTATTTCAGGGATCGTTGGTGGAATTTTAGTTGCATTTTTAAGTGGCTCTGCTTTAAGTGTAACGGGTCCAGCTGCTGGTTTGACGGTTATTGTTTTAAACGGAATTACGGAATTAGGTAGTTACGAAACATTTTTATTTGCGGTGGTACTTGCAGGGATTATTCAAGTGGTACTTGGTTATTTAAAAGCAGGAGTGATCGGATATTATTTTCCATCGAGTGTGATTAAAGGAATGTTAGCCGCTATTGGTATTATTTTAATATTAAAACAAGTACCCGTTGCTATTGGATACATGAAGGATTCGGGAGTACAGTACCATATTGGTGCTGTTATTATTGCTGCTACTTCGATAGCTATCATATTAATTTGGGACTTACCTGGTTTGAAGAAATTTGCATTTTTCAAATTTGTACCAGGCGCATTAATAGCCGTAATCGTTGGTATACTATTAAATAATGCTTTTATTACCTTTCAACCAGCATGGGTTTTAGATGCTTCGCAATTAGTTAATTTACCAAAAGCGGCTAGTATGAACGATTTTGTTAATCAATTTACACTACCTGATTTTACACAATTTGCAAATTACAAAGTATACGTTTTAGCTGTTACTATTGCCATTATTGCTAGTTTAGAATCTTTATTGAGTACCGAAGCGGCAGACAAATTGGACCCCTTTAAAAGAGTTACGCCTACCAATCGGGAATTAAAAGCCCAGGGTATTGGTAATATTGTTTCTGGCTTAATTGGTGGAATGCCAATGACAGCAGTGATAGTGCGTACATCTGCTAATGTGAATGCGGGAGGCAAAACAAAATTATCGGCAATTTTTCATGGTTTATTATTATTAGTGAGTGTTGCTTTTTTTGCTTCCTTCTTAAATCAAATTCCATTACCGTGCTTAGCAGCCGTTTTGTTATTAGTGGGTTATAAATTAGCTAAGGTTTCCTTGTTTAAGGAAATGTATAAATTAGGCTGGGAGCAATTTATTCCATTTATTATTACCGTTGTAGCAATACAGTTTAGTGATTTATTAAAAGGCATTACATTAGGGATGCTTGTGGCTATATTTTATATTCTAAGAACGAATTATAGAAGGGATTATAAATTTCACCAAGATGCAAAAGTAGATGGAGGTATAATCACTATTACATTAAGTGAACATGTAACTTTTATAAATAAAGGTAGTATTGCACTTAAATTAAGTAATATTGAAAATGGCGCCAGTGTGATCATTGAAGGCAAAGACGCCCACTTTATTGACTTAGACGTCCTTGAAATTTTGTATGACTTTAAAGAAAATGCAATTCAAAAAAACATTCAAGTTCGCTTTGAAAATATACCCCAAAGGGTAAAGGTAAGTGGCCATTAGTTGGAAAATAAAGCTTCTATTATTTTACTCAATCTCATTCATTGTCATATTTCAATGATGATTTTTAAAACCGTTTTATGAACAATTCATATAAAAAATTACTAGTCAACAATAAAAGATGGGTTACAGAACAGTTGGAGTTGGATCCTCAATATTTTGAAAATTTATCTCTTGGACAAACTCCAGAATATTTATGGATAGGTTGCTCCGATAGTAGGGTGCCTGCCAATACCATCACAGGAACAGATCCAGGAGAGATTTTTGTACATCGTAATATTGCCAATATGGTGGTACATAGCGATATGAACATGCTGAGTGTTTTATCCTATGCGGTAGAAGTACTTAAAGTAAAACATATTATAGTATGTGGACATTATGGCTGTGGCGGTGTAATTGCTGCTATGGGAAATAAACAGATTGGTTTAATTGATAACTGGTTAAGACATATCAAAGATGTATACAGGTACCATCACAAAGAATTAGATGCGATCCAAAATAAGGAACAAAGGGCGAGGCGTTTTGTGGAAGTGAATGTGATGGAGCAAGTACATGATTTAGGTAAAACATCTATTGTGCAAAATGCATGGAAAAATAAGCAACCTCTACATATACATGGCTGGGTATATGATATTAATGATGGAATCATTAAAGACCTAGATGTCACTTTTACATGCACCAAGGATTTACACAAAGTGTATCATTTAGATTAATCATAATATATTTTTTATTTGCAAGGGGTGTCTAGAACGTTCGTTCTAGGCACCCCTTAAGTATTTAAGGAGAAGTGTATATTATTTTCACCTATATTTTTAATTATTGAAAATCAAAGTTTTATAAAATTATAGCATCCTACCCCCTTATTGTTAATATTAAGTTCACATTAAGGTAACATTACGGTAATATTAAAATTCAATATTTGCTGAATAAATAATTACATCGTGAAAAGGTTATTACTATTAATTTGTTTTGTAGGATTTGCAATTATATCTCAAGCTCAAAAAGCTAAAATCATTGGTAAAATTACCAGTGTGAAAAATGAAGCCCTAATTGGCGTTTCGTTGACCTTAAAATCTGATAAAACACAGGTTTCTAAAACAGATATAGAAGGTAGATTTAGTTTTACGATAGACATTGCAAAAGCATATACCTTAGATTTAACTTATGTTGGGTATAAAAACAAGACGGTTAATGATATAAAGGCTACTATTTCTGGTGAAGAGGTTGTAATTGATGTTTTATTAGAAGAAACCAATTCTAAATTAACTGATGTGGTGGTTTCTGCAAACAGATCAGCTAATAAAGGTGCTACTGACAATGCTTTAATTGCATTTCAAAAAAACACCAACACGGTAGCTTCCGTTATTTCTGCTGAATCCATTAAAAGAAGCCCAGATCGCAATACTGCTGAAATTTTAAAAAGAACACCAGGTGCTTCTATTCAAGAAGGTAAATATATTATTGTAAGAGGTTTGGCGGATCGTTATAACCAAGCAATGTTAAATGGTATATTATTGACGAGTACTGAAGCGGATCGCAAAACATTCTCATTTGATTTATTTCCTTCTCAAATTATTGATAATATCATCATTAATAAAGCTTTTGTGCCTGAATTACCTGGTGAGTGGGCGGGTGGATTGATTCAAGTAAATACAAAAGATATTCCTTCTAAGAATTTCTTTAATGTTCAATTAGGTACAAGTGTAAATAGTTTGATCACTGGGAAAGACTTTTTTAAAGATAAAGGTGGCAAAACAGATTGGTTAGGATTGGATGATGGCACTAGGGCATTACCTAATGGCTATACGACAAAATCGAATTTTGATACATCTAGCCTCGCAGCAAAAACTGCATTAGGAAAAACAATGCCAAACAATTGGGCGCCTGTGCTAACAACTGCAAAACCTAATATTAGTGCACAAATGAATGGCGGTTTTGCTGGTACTTTATGGGGTAAAAAAATTGGAGGTATGTTTGGTGTGAGTTATGCCAATTCATATCGCTTTCAAGACAATACCAATAACCAAAATGGAATTACAGACGAAAAATTTAATCCTATTACTGAATTAAGGGATAGTAAATATTTTCAGGACATAAATATGGGTGCCATTGCAGGATTATCTATATTTCTAAACCCATTGAATAAAATTAGTTACAAGGCGATTGTCAATGTTAAAACTGCAAATGTTTTTAACTCAAGAGTAGGTACTGACTTTTCAAGACAGGATTTGGTTAAAGGAAACGAATTTGTATTTGGTCAAAATACTTTTTTTACCAATCAATTGAATGGGGAACATAGTTTAAGCAAAACTTTAAAGTTCAATTGGTTTGGTGCATTTAACATTTTAGATGCCTATACGCCTGACCAAAGAAGAATTATGTATACAAAAGACATCATTGGAACTAATCCATATGTTTTAAATATTTCAAACACTTTATCACAGCAATCAGGTAGCAGAATTTTTCAAACCTTATCTGATTATATATACACGGGTGGCGGCGATTTAACATTAAAGGTAAAACAACAAACAATTAAGGCAGGTTACATGATTCAAATAAAGGATCGTTTGTACGACGCACAATTATTTGCCATCACTATGCCAGTAGATAATCCAGCTTTGAGATTATTACCTGCAGAATCTGCATTTGTTTCTAGTAATTTTGGAACTGGTACTGACAATAAATTTGCTTTCAACTCAATTCAAAATAGAAATTTTAGATACTTAGCGAACACAATTTTAAATGCTGGCTTTTTACAATTTGATAATAAATTATCAGATGGTTTAAGGGTGGTTTGG
>Ga0049081_10000793_pt1 | contig 11975 bp, 6 predicted proteins | sample GreLakmeER78MSRF_FD_66717 | JGI IMG/M metagenome (GOLD analysis project Ga0049081, IMG submission 66717) | Freshwater lentic microbial communities from great Laurentian Lakes, MI, USA - Great Lakes metaG ER78MSRF | ecosystem: Environmental > Aquatic > Freshwater > Lake | place: Great Lakes...
TTTCATCTGGAAGAGAGGCAAAACGTGTCATTGAAGAAGGAAGTAAAGCGGATTATCGTGAAAAATTGGAAGAAGAATTAAAAGAAATTCGTGAATCGGAGTTATGGCAAGCAGGTAAAGCAGTACGTAGTTTAAGACCGAAACTTTAGTATGCATTCGAGCCAAGACATCAAAAAAACCTTCCCAAATTTCGTTCGAGAAACGCCTTTGGAATTCAATAAAAAACTTTCTGAACGATACGGAGCCAATATTTACCTAAAGCGAGAAGACCTACAATCGGTGCGATCTTATAAAATTCGTGGAGCCTTTGCACGGATGAGCCAGCTGTCTGATGATGAAAAATCTAATGGCGTTATTTGTGCCTCCGCCGGTAATCACGCCCAAGGAGTTGCACTTTGTTGCAAAGAAATGCAGGTAAAAGGAACGATTGTCATGCCTGTAACAACCCCAAAGCAAAAGATTCAGATGGTTCAAAGTTTTGGCGAAGAATGGGTAGAAATCATCTTATTTGGAGATACGTTTGATGCTGCTAACGTTCATGCAAAAGAGTTAACTGATGAAAAAAAAGCATGTTACATTCCTCCCTTCGATGATCCATGGGTAATTGCTGGGCAAGGAACAGTTGCTGTTGAAATACTCAGTCAGATTGAGGTACCAATTGATTTTATTTTTACACCTGTTGGAGGAGGCGGAATAGCTGCAGGAATAGCAGATGTAATAAAGGATCAATCACAGCAAACAAAACTAATTGGCGTCGAACCTTCCGGTGCTCCATCAATGACGGAAGCATTAAAAGTTGGTAAACCTATTGAGCTAACATCCATTGATAAATTTGTTGATGGTGCTGCTGTAAAAAAAGTAGGAAACTTGAACTTCGAAAAATGCAAAAATGCCTTCTTTCAAATGGTATTAGTTGATGAAGGTAAAGTTTGTGGTACTATTCTTCAATTGTACAATGAATTTGGTATTGTATTAGAACCGGCAGGAGCTTTAACTCTAGCGGCTTTGGATCAAATTGAAGGAGATCTAATTAACGATAAAAATATTGTGCTGATTGTCAGCGGAGGGAATAACGACATTACTCGAACGAATGAAATTAGAGAAAGATGGATGTTTTACGAAGGGTTAAAACATTATTTTTTAATCCGGTTTCCTCAACGACCAGGAGCATTGAAAGAATTTGTTTCAGATGTCATGGGTCCAGAAGATGATATTGTTTATTTTCAATTTTCAAGTAAAACAGGAAGAGAAAATGGACCAGCTGTAGTTGGGATTGAATTAACCGACGCAAAAAATCTAGAAAAAATTAAAAACAATCTATCTGAAAAAGGATTTGATTTTGAATACCTGGAGCAGAATTCACTGTTATTTCAACACTTGGTGGAGTAAATTAATTGAACTTTTCTTAAAGCATTCCAAATGTTAAAATAGTCAACAACCCTTCAAAAATAAAGAGCATAAAGAACAGGCCTGAAATACAAAAACAGATTAGTGAGATTAATCCAAGAATTTGTATAGATAGTAAGGCGCCTATTAATGCAACAATTAACCCAATCACTAAAAATATACCAGCGATACCCAGAGATCTTTCCGCTCCTTCAAGGCTTTTAGGCTTTAATATCTTTGAGTGCTTTAAATTAGTTAAAACTCCCTTTTGAGTTGATGTTTGATGTTTATCTGTAACACGATTTTGAAAAATACTAGATTCTAGTTTTTCAATGATTCTTTTCTGTGAAGGATGAATACGTTTGGTTGAATCAACTTCAATTGATTTTTCACTTGGTAAGTAATTGTCCCCGATTTCTATTTTTTCGGCGTTAGTTAATGCTAAATTCGATTTTGCATCGGTTAACTGACTCGATGATTTGAATACATTCCTGTTCAATGAATCCTTTTTCCTATTGGCTTCTGTGGATTGCTTTTTACTTTTAGGAAGCGTTTTTGTTTTGTTCCAAGTCACTGTCACTGTAAATCCTTTACGATGGTATCTTTTTTGAACAGAACAAGAAGACATGATTACTCCTATCAAAACGAAAGTTAGAATTACTTTTATTGGATTCATTTTTTTATTTTGAAGAGCAAATATCTAATATTTTGAGCGTATCCAAAAATCGAATTGGAGAGATTGAATATTTTAACATGCGTTATTCACAAGTAATGATTCAAAATCCTACTTTTGCTAACACATGGAAAATCCCACTTGTTTTATTCCCCTTCAGACTATAGATGACTCGTTTCCATTGCCTGAAAAAATCGATTTTCCCTTCTTTTATCAACCCTCTAAATTAGCCATTCATGCTGCTGAAGAAGTGCAAAAATCGTTGATTCAAAATGATTTCTCACACAATTTCGGAATTGAAAACGCCCAAAGAAATGGTGCTATTGGTAAAATGTTTGGTGTATTGGTTGTTCAAAATCAAAATGGTGAACTCGGATACTTAAAAGCGTTTTCTGGAAAACTGGCGGATAGAAATGATCAACCCGGATTTGTGCCTCCCGTTTTTGATATTTTGAAGAAAGATGGATTTTTTAAACAGGAAGAGCTCAATATCAACAAATTGAATGAGCGCATTGAGGAAATTGAAAACGACATTACCTATTTAAAACTTAAAAAAAATTACGAGGATTATATCCAAGTACGGCAAACTTTATTGGATGAGTTTAGAAGGTTCTTAAAGGCTAAAAAGAAAGAAAGGGACGAGTTGCGCAAATTAGAATCACTTACATCGACTACAGACCAATATGAACTTTTAATTGAAAAATTAAAAAATGAAAGTATTTCACAACAACTAGAATTTAAATTCCTAAGCATTGAATCTCAAGAAAAACTTTCTGAATTAAAAAATCAATTTGAGCCTTTACAAAACGAACTACTTGAATTAAAAGCACTTAGAAAACAAAAATCGAACGAGCTACAAAAAAAAATATTTGAACATTATACTTTCATCAACCAAAAAAAGGAGGAAAAAAGTTTACTTACTATTTTTCAAGAAACAGTTTTTGACAAACCACCTGCGGGTGCTGGAGAATGTGCAGCGCCAAAACTTTTTCAATATGCATTTAAACATGATTTGACTCCTATTTGTATGGCAGAATTTTGGTGGGGTATGTCGCCAGATTCAGAAATACGGGTTCATAAACAATTTTATTCCGCCTGTAGAGGTAAATGTGAACCCATTTTAAATCACATGTTAAATTCAAGTAATGTTGAGGAAAACCCACTCAATCAGCAAGCTGAAATCACTGATCTTGCTATATTATATGAAGACGAATGGATTGTGGCTGTTGATAAACCCGCTGAATTCTTATCTGTTCCAGGCAAACGATTAACGGATTCAGTTCTAACACGGTTACAGGAACTTTATCCGGATGCAACTGGTCCGCTCCTACTCCATCGGCTAGATATGTCAACTTCTGGAATCCTTGTTGCCGCGAAAACAAAAGAAGTACATAAACAGCTACAACATCAATTCATCAAACGATCAATTAACAAAAAATACCTTGCCCTACTTGAAGGGGAATTAGACAAACTTGATGGAGAAATTAATTTACCGCTTATTGGGGACATTACAGATCGGCCGAAACAAAAAGTATGTTTTGATTATGGAAAGAAATCTAGAACACTTTATAAAGTATTAGAACAAAAAAATGGAAGAACGTTAATTGAATTTAAGCCCATTACAGGAAGAACACATCAGCTTCGGGTTCATGCTGCACATCATTTAGGGTTGAATTGTCCAATTGTTGGAGATGATATTTATGGACTAAGAAACAAGCGTTTGCATTTGCATGCATCAGAATTAACCATTTTTCATCCAATATTAAAAAAAGAAGTATTTTTGATATCTCCAATAATATTCAACTGTTAAAAAGTAATATTCATTGAAAATGCAACTAAATAATTAAATTTGCCGTCAAGTAAAAAACTTATTTAATGAAATTATACTGTACATCTTTTGTAATTGCATCATTCTTTTTCCTATCCAAAGCTTATAGTCAAAGTGTACCATGTCCCTTCGTAAATGCAGGTCCAGACCAAACGGCTGATTGTTCTGCAGCGGCAGGATGCTCTAACTTGGCAGCAACGTTTTTAGAATTAAACGAAACGACTTCATATACCGTAGAGTCAATTCCCCACGCGCCGCCAATAGCCTATAATCAAGCTGGAGGAACAGCTGTATCTGTAAACACTGATGATGTTTGGAGTGGTGTAATAAATATTCCATTTCCTTTTTGTTTTTATGGAGTTACTTATAATTCAATGTTAATTGGCTCAAATGGAAACCTCAACTTTACAACAACAAATGCTAGCGGCTATTGTCCATGGGCTTTCACTGCTAGTTGTCCATCAACAAATTTGACAGCTGCTGGAAATGTTTTTGGCATCTATCATGACATTGACCCCTCTGTTTGCGGAAACATCAAATACTACACAACTGGAAGTGCTCCATGTCGACAATTGGTTGTATCTTATGATCAAATTTGTCACTTTAGCTGCACATCGATTAAGAGTCGTCACATGATGGTTTTGAATGAAACTACAAATTACATCGATGTCTATGTTGAATCAAAACCTTTATGTTCTGGTTGGAATGCAGGAAATGCAATTATTGGATTACAAAATCCTGCTGGAACTGCCGGAATTACAGCACCAGGAAGAAATACAGCACCCGACTGGACAGTTACAACACCTGAAGGTTGGAGATTTAAACCGGCAGGAACTCCGCTTTATACAATCGAATGGTTTCAAGGAGCGACATCCTTGGGAACCACTGCTGACATCACTGTCTGTCCAAGTACTGCAACAACGTACATAGCTCAATTCACTTACACAAAATGTGGTTCTACAACACCGACTGTTCTAACCGATGATGTAACGATAACCCCTGCTCCAGGTGCTATTTCTGCATCAATAACACCCCAACAATCTACTTGTGGACAAGCGAATGGAACAGTTTCAATTACAGCAACTGGAGGAAGTGGGACATTAAGTTACTCCTCTGATAATGTAACATTTGGACCAACCACTACCTTCAACAACCTAACCGCTGGAACTTACACTTTCTATGTTCAAGACCAAGGGGGGTGTTCCGTTTCTCTACCTGTACAAATCACTGATTTATCTACTTTGGCAGCAACAGCTGATAGTATTCCTGCATTGTGCAACGGTTCAAGTGACGGATCAATTTCTGTGACAGCAACAGGTGGTACTCAACCATATTCTTACATTTTAGGGACTGGCTCTCCTCAAATCAATGCAATATTCAATAACCTTCCTGCAGGAAATTATTCACTAACGATTATAGATGATCAAGGATGTCAAGTAACGGTAAGTCAATCAGTAACAGAACCAACTGCTATACAATTAACGGAAGTTTCAACTACAAACTCTTCATGTAATCTACCCAATGGAGGGTTGGAAGTTAGTGCTTCTGGAGGTATTTCACCATACACTTTCTCAATTGATAATTTTACAACAAATCAAGTTTCCGGTCAGTTTCTAAATATTTCAGCGTCCACCTATGTAATCGAAGTAAATGACCAAAATGGTTGTTCAACTCAAATTAACGTTGTTGTAAATGGGGATAATTCAGTAACAGCGATTCCTGGAAATACAAATCAACCCTCTTGCTTTGGATTAAGTGATGGAGGGTTAAATATATCCACATTTGGAGGGCCATCGCCCTATCAGTTTTCAATAAATAACGGAGCATTTGGAATTGATTCGGTATTCACTAATTTATCAGCCGGAACGTATCTTTTAACGGCTCAAGATGCAAATGGTTGTATCGATACGGTTTCAATGACAATAGGACAACCAACCTTGTTAGTTTCAAATGCAGGAACTCCTGTTACGGTTTGTACGGGAACGTCTGTTACCTTAACAGGAAGTGCAACAGGTGGAACTCCGCCATATTCATACGTTTGGAATGGAACTTCTCAAAATCCATTGACCTATGTAGCAGATTCAACGCAAATAGAACAATTAATTGTGACTGATGTGAATGGATGTATTAGTAATAACCAAGTTATTACCACCGTACTACCTTTGCCAATTGCCAACGCGACATGCTCACCAACGACAGGTGGTGTTCCACTTCAAGTTACTACAAGCAATCAATCACAATTCGCAAATTCATACAATTGGGATTTCGGAAATGGTAGCACACAACAGACAGTTGATTTATCCTCCGTAAATACAAATTATCCCAATGATGGAACTTTCATTATTGAATTAACAGCTTCCAATGGAATATGTCAAGACGTTTGGTATTATACCATTGTTGTAATCCCAGTTTTACCTCTTGAAGTAGATGTTCCTAATGTTTTTACACCAAATGCGGATGGATCGAACGAAGGATACTCAGTTTGGACGAAAAATGCAGCATCCATTGAAGCTGTTATCGTAAATCGCTGGGGAAATACAATGGTTATAATTGATGATTTGAATTATCAATGGGACGGTAAAACACCAAATGGAACAGAGGCTAGTCCCGGTGTATATTTCCTCAAATACAAAGTTATAGGTTTGGATGCAACAGAAGTTTCGGGCCATACCTTTTTCCATTTAATCAGATAATTAATATGAAGTCTTGTTTTATTGTTTTAACTGTTTGGCTAAGTTCAGCAGCGTACTCTCAAAAATATAGTGAGAGTGAAAAAATTATTCTTATTCAAAATAAAGGAATTGAAATTTCCAATTTGGAATTAAAAAATTTGAATGATTTTGATTTCGATTTAGTAAAAAACTTCAATTTTGATACATATCGAAATGAGAAAACGGACAGATCAATACAATTAGTTAGGGGCCCAAAAGCCACAATTAAATCTTTTCAGCACTGTTCTTTAAACCATATTTCTTTTGATGAAATCGTTTTGAAATCGAAAAAAAATGAAATCGAAAAAAATACATCCTATTCAATAATAACTCAAGTGAACATAGGTTTAGGTTATAAACAAAATGAATTAAGTCCAGAAAATTACTAATATGAAAAGGGTCTATCTTCTCACTGTTTTATTTATACAATCTTTCATAAGTTTTTCACAAGGAACTGATTGTTCAAATGCCATTTTTGTATCTTCAAATGGTTGTTCTGCAGTTGGCCAATATGACAATACTACAATAACTGGAAACTTATCGAATCCATCTTGTTTTACAACTGGAACGAACAACGGAATGTGGTTCCAATTTATTGCAGCAACCCCCGTCGTTAATGTCACAATTAACTGTGGAACCTTAACGTCTCCTCAAATCAGTTTATTGGAACCTCCTGCAACCGGTTGTGCAAATGGAGCAACTTTTACTGAATTAAATTGTGTTACATCAGCGACCACTTCCGCTACGATTAATTACAGTGCATTAACAGTTGGAAACACGTACTATTTTTATGTCGATGGCGGAAGTAATAATGTTGGTACTTTTCAAGTTTGTTTGACTTCTCCTTCACAACCAAATAATGATAATCCTTGTACACCTTTTGTTATTCCGGCCAATGCGTTTTGTTCTTCACTTGGAGCATATACCAATGTTGGAGCTACAGAGGATAATTTATTTTCAGCGTTATATCCGGGATGTTGGACAGTAGGTACATTTAATACAGTTTACTTTCAATTTACTGCTTTGGGTGCATACAATACAATATCAATTACAGGTGGCACCAATGGATTGCAATCTCCACAGGTAGTTATTGTAGAAACAACAAATTGTTCAGGATCTGCTTGGTCAAGTTCAAATTGTGCCTCTGTTGCCACAGGAAATACTGTTACTTTAAATGCAAACAATCTAACTCCGGGACAGACATACCTTGTTGCCATCGATGGAGGGACAAATAATGTTGGTTCATTTCAATTATGTTTGAACTCTTATACCCCATCTAACACTCCTCCGAATGACCTTTGCGCTAATGCAACTTTTTTATGCCCTAATGGATTTTATACTTCAACAACATTAAATTCTACTTCAACAAATGATATTCCTGTTGCGAATTGGAATTGTAATGGCGTATTAGACAATACCGTTTGGTTTCAATTTGTTGCATCTAATCCTGTTCAACCGGTTATTTTTAATCTAAACGCGACCTGTACTGGTGATTATTTACAATTTGAGGTTTTTGATTACACTGGTACAGGGAGTGCCTGTGCAAATTCAGGAACAAATAACTGGAATTCAATTGGTTGTAATAATTCTATCTTGAATTCAGGAAGTTCAACTTTGACAATTCCTGCAACAAGTATGGTCGCTGGTACAACTTATTATGCTATCGTAGACAATTGGCCAGGTGAAGTTTGTGATTTCGATTTTTCTGTTTCTGGAAACGCTGGGGCTAATGCTGGAACAGATATCCAACTTTGCGCCAGTGATGCTCCCCAAACATTAACAGGATCTCCAACTGGAGGAACTTGGTCAGGCCCTGGTGTTACAAACGGTATTTTTAACCCCTCCACTGTTGGGACCGGAAATTATAGTGTTTATTACACTTTCGGAGCTTGCATAGACGAAAAAATAATCACAGTTGCTGGTGTTGATGTGGTTGTTTCAAATGATATTTCTATTTGTCAAGGTGATACCGCACAACTTTTAGGATCAATAAACCCATTTCCAACTACCTACCCTGTTTCTTTCACAAATACTACTGACTTTGCAATTCCAGATAATATAACATCTGGTGCTTCTTCGACTGTAAATGTAACAGGAGTAACACCTACAACTGTTGGAACCAATCCAATATCAACGGTATGTGTAAATATATCCCATGCTAATGATGCCCAAGTTGATATTTACTTGGTTTGCCCGGATGGCACACAAATACAATTATCAACAGACAACGGTGCGGCGGGTGATAATTACTCGCAAACCTGTTTTTCACCGAATGTTTCCAATATTATAGGTTCTGCAGGAAATAACACAGCTCCTTTTACCGGCTATTTCGCTCCAGAAGAGAGTTTCTCACTACTAAATGCATGTAACGTAAATGGCACATGGACATTATTAGTTGCAGATGATGGTGGTGGGACAACTGGAACTATATTAGATTGGTCAATTACATTTAATACAGATGTAATTACTACTTATAGTTGGTCACCTACAACAAATATGACAAATTCAACTGCTTTGAACCCAACCGTAAATCCAACTTCGACAACAACTTACACATTAACTTCGACAGGATTAAATGGATGTACTAATACGGATCAAGTTACCGTAAATGTATCTAACTGTGGTTGCACGATCACGGCAAGCAACTCAGGATCTGTTTGTCCAGGTGCTACTGTCAACTTAACTGCTACAGAAGTTATCGGAGCAACCTATTCTTGGAATGGTCCATCAGGTTTTTCTTCGGCTTTACAAAATCCAACAAGCTTTACAGCACCGATTACCCCTGGTCAATATAGTTATACGGTTTTAGCGCAACTTCCAAATGGTGATAACTGTACTTCTACTGCTCAATACACCGTTTTTGCCCCAACACCTGTTAACGCGGGAAATGATGCTTCAATTTGTATAGGAGCTAGTGCTGTATTAAATGCTTCCGGAACTCCAACCATCAACTGGACAGGTGGTTTAACTAATGGGCAATCAGTTTCTCCGTTAATTACTACATCTTACACCGTTAATGGAATTGATGCAAATGGATGTTCATCAACAGATCAAGTTACAATAAATGTCAATTCTTTACCTGCTGTTAATGCGGGAACTGATCCTTCAGTTTGTATTGGTGGTTCAACAACACTAAACGCATCTGGAGGTAATACTTACACTTGGGCTGCTTCATCAGATTTAAGTACCACTTCAGGAGCAACAACGATAGCTACACCGACAGCAACTTCAACATATACAGTTACGGGAATTGATGCCAATGGTTGCCAAAATACAGATCAAGTTACGGTTACAGTTAATCAACTTCCTACAATATTTGCGGGTTCTGATGTTTCTATTTGTAACGGTCAATCAACAACACTTTCAGCTACCGGAGGGTCTTCATATCAGTGGGCTCCATCAATAGGATTAAATTCTACATCAACAACCAGTGTAATTGCCAATCCAACGTCAACCACCACTTATACTGTGAATGGAACAGATGCCAATGGATGTTCGAATACAGATGACGTAATTGTGACAGTCAATCCAAATATTCCTGTAAACGCAGGTTCAGACATTTCAATTTGTCCGGGAGGAACAGCAACTTTAACCGCATTACCATTGAATACATTTACTTCAATTGTGTGGAATAACAACGTTCAAGATGGAGTTGCTATTAATCCTTCTACCACAACAACCTACACAGTGACAGGAACAAGTGCAAATGGTTGTATTACAACAGATCAAGTTACAGTAACGATACTAACGCCTCCAACAGTTAGTGCTGGAATTGATCAAACAATTTGTCCAAACGGTTTAGTTATTCTTTTAGGATCTGGTGCTACAAATTACACGTGGGATAATACTATTCAAAATGGTGTTGCTTTTGCTCCAATTGGCACAACAACTTATACCGTTACAGGCACAGATGTTTTTGGGTGTATTGGAACTGATCAAGTCTCAGTAATCGTTTTACCTCCGCCAGTTTCTTCTTTTACAGCCTCTCCATTAACAGGAAGTATTCCATTAAATGTAACATGCATAAATAATAGTTCGAATGCATCAAACTACACGTGGAACTTCGGAAATTCAGATGTACAAACTACAAATGATTTAAGCAATGTAACGACTATTTATAATGTAGATGGGACATATACAATCATGCTAATAGCTTCAAATGGTTTGTGCGAGGACACCTCTTATCTTGCAATTGAAGCAATACCCCTACCTCCACTAGAAGTTGAAGTACCAAATGTATTCACCCCGAATGCGGATGGAAACAATGAAGGATATTTTGTTTGGACGAAAAATGCAGCAAGTATTGATGCCGTTATCGTTAACCGATGGGGAAATATGATGGTAAAAATCGATAACTTAACGTATCAATGGGATGGAAAAACACTCAATGGAACAGATGCCACAGCAGGAGTTTATTTTATTAAATATACCGTAATCGGTTTAGATGGCTCGGAAATAAAAGGACATACTTATTTCCATTTAATTCGCTAAATCAATAACACTTTTTTCAATTCGAAAATTTAATAGTATATTTGCAGCCCTAAATGCCCCGGTGGCGGAACTGGTAGACGCGCTGGATTCAAAATCCTGTTCTTTCGGGAGTGCCGGTTCGATTCCGGCCCGGGGTACAAAAACAGAGTGAAGATAATCACTCTGTTTTTTTTTGCCTCAACCTAAATTACAGTAAGAAACACATAAAAATAGACGGAATTTCCTTTTTCCATACATCAACATCAAATATCTAAACGAAGGAAAAAAACCAAATTACAGAGGGTAAACCCCTATTTTACAATTCAAGCTAATTAATCAATTTCTCCCTGGATCCTTTATCCAATAAGGCTTTCAATTTTTAATTTGCTGTCTTTTAGTTTGAACGGGGAATTTCTTGAAAAATAATGGGGATAAATTGAAGTATTTTACTCCTTATTCCCTTCTTCAATGGCTTTCTTTGATTTTCTATACAAGAAGCTTTCGTAAATAAATCTCTTAGCAAAACGAACTTGTTTATCTGAATTGATTAATTTTTTGTAGACATTGGCATTTACACCGAAATACTCATAAGTTGCACCATCGGTAAAAGTGATTTCCAATAGTAAGCCTTTATGTTTGAAATCGGCAATTCCACATTCCATGATGGTTTTATGGTATTCCACCAGATTAGCTTCCTTGGTTTCAGGAGCAATACTCACTAAAAAGTGATACCCATCAGTAACTTGTCGCCCAATAATGTTAGCTTCCTCTTTCAACGGATCATCATCCTGGAACTTATCTGGATGCCACTGCTTGACAAGCTTGCGATAAGTTAATTTTAAAGTCGCCAAATCAATTTCACTTTCAATCTGAAATAATTTTTTGTATTCGTTGATGCGTTTCATTT
>Ga0049081_10000794_pt1 | contig 11945 bp, 17 predicted proteins | sample GreLakmeER78MSRF_FD_66717 | JGI IMG/M metagenome (GOLD analysis project Ga0049081, IMG submission 66717) | Freshwater lentic microbial communities from great Laurentian Lakes, MI, USA - Great Lakes metaG ER78MSRF | ecosystem: Environmental > Aquatic > Freshwater > Lake | place: Great Lakes...
TGGTAAAGAAACATTAATTATTATAGAAATTGCAGAATATGTATATCAGAGTAGTATGGTTGTAGACAAAGAAATTACGTTTATGGCTTGTATTGCTAAAGTTATTAAATCAATTAATAAATGATTAAATTCAATCAATTGGATGATACAAACAGAGATTTTTCTCTTGAATACGGAGTCTATAATCAGGAATATGATTCTAATAAAATGTGGATTTGGACCAATCAACATTTTGGTGGAACAGTTTCGAACATTTCATATATAACACTAACAGTTGAGTCTAATATACAAAATACGTTATATTATGACGATATCTCTGTAAAATTAATTCCAGATTGTGTTAATATTGTTAAGATTAAAACTACTGGCAAAAAAACATTTGAAGTCAAGTTGACGGATCCTTATATTGTAAGTAATGATGATCGTGTTTTGGGCGTTAGAATTACCAGAATAATGATTGACCAAGATGTTATATTTTAATATTGTTCATATGGTAAAAACATTCAAAAATTATACAGATGAAGAATTAAAAGATTCTGGTTTAATATTTGGTACTAATGTTTTTATTTCCAATGATGTTATATTTCATAATATACACAATATAGTTATTGGAAATAATGTTCGTATTGATTCACATTGTATTTTAATTGCTGGCAAAAATACACAAATTAAAATAGGAAACAACGTGCATATTTCAGCCGGATGTTATTTTTATGGTAACTCCGGCAATATAACATTGGAGGATTATACATGTACATCCGCTAGATGCATATTGTACACTGCTAACGATGATTATACAGAAGGTTATGCAACCAATTCAGTGGTTGATGAGTCAATAAAAAAAGTAACAACTGGAGATATTCATATAAAGAAACATTCGATTGTAGGATGTAATAGTGTAATATTACCAAATGTAGTATTAGAATATGCGACCTCTGTTGGATCACATTCGTTCATAAAAATAAATACCAATATGTTTGATATTGTGGCTGGGGTACCAGCAAAATTTATTAATAAAAGAAAAAATATTCATTTAAATTAAATACAATATGGCGAATGGTGTGTATAAAATAACAGAAGAATTTGAATCCGCTTTATCTAGATATACAGGATCCCCACATGTAATTACGGTTGATAATGCTAGCAATGCAATTTTTTTGGCATTAATGTACGAAAAGGTATCTGGTAAAAAAATTACAATTCCTTGTCGAACATATCCATCCGTACCGTGTGAAATCATTCACGCCGGTGGCAAGGTTGAGTTTGATCCGGTTGAAGGTAAAACTATCAAAGGAGCATATCAATTAAAACCTACAAAAGTATGGGACAGTGCGTTGAGATTCACTCATAGTATGTATATTCCAAATACACATATGTGTATTTCATTTACAGGACCATATAAACACTTTAAGTTAAGTAAGGGCGGGGCTATATTAACCGATGATTATGAAGCACATTTATGGTTTAAACGAGCGAGATATAGTGGCCGGCGTGAATGTAGTTATCACGATGATAATTTTGATATGTTAGGGTGGAATTTTTATATGATGCCTGAATTGTCTGCTAGAGGACTATTATTGATCAACCAATTTTATAATACGGATGGCACACCAAAACACAATGAGGATTTGGAAATGCCTTATCCAGATCTTTCAAAATTTAAGATTTATAACCAATGAGAAATTATAATTACACAGTTGATTGGTTCGGAAAAGGAGAAGATCTAAATAAGATTATTAATTTTGATAAAGAGTCTGAATTACATATATTAGAAATTGGATCTTTTGAAGGTAGATCTACTACTTGGTTTTTGGATAATATATTACAAAATCCAAAATCAACAATTACATGTATAGATCCATGGACTAGCTATTCACAAGATTCTGATAGTTTCAATAGCTATGATAAGGAAAATACTGAGTGGAATTTTAAAACACATAAAAATACTTTTCTATATAACATATCAGAATCAGGCCGTGCAGAACAAGTTATAGTAAAAGAGGGATTTTCTCACAAATTAATACCAGAATTGATTATTCAAAATAAAAAATATGATTTAATCTATATTGATGGAAATCATACATCTCCGTTTGTTTTAACAGATTGTGTATTGAGTTGGCATGTTTTAAAAGAACAGGGTTTAATGATATTTGATGATTATTTGTGGGGAAATGGTTCTCTTATAACACCAAAACCCGCAATAGATACGTTTGTTCACATTTTTTCGGAATATTCTGAAGTTGTGTGGTCTGATTACAAAAAGGCAATTAAAAAAATAAAATAAGAGTTTTAACATATGAACAATGATCCAATAAATCTCATTTCAAGATCTTTAAAATACAGTGAATATCATTATTTTATGACTGATAATATTACTAATGATAGCCTAGCTAATTATTTCGAGAAAAATTATAAATGGAGTGGGATTGTAATCAATAAAATAGAATCTTTAGAAAAACAATTTGAGAAGTTTAATTTACCTTCTACAATTACATTATTAGAAATAACAAATGATTTTGAGTTTTTATTAAATTTAAATAGACCTGTAATGAAAACAATCTCATGTTATCCAATGAATATAACATTCATATATTCAAAAATTTTATTTGATGAAAATATTAAAAATACAATTTCGATTAATTATTCTAAAATTGATACGACGTTTGGAGAACTTTATGTTAATAATAATTTTAAGCAGTTTACACATTTCATATGAACAAAAAAATACATGTTTGTTATATAGTATTTGATTTAGATTTATATAAGAATTTTATTGGTATACCATGTAGAATTTTAAATTCTTATGTTGATAGTATTAAAATATTTTATGTTGGTCCCGAGTCATATTTTCATTACGGTGATTATTTAAAATCGATTGATAAAGTTGAACTTTATCAGTATAAAGGATATGTAGGAAATATAGAACCATTATTCAGAATGATTTTTTCTGTAGTGGACGTTGACGATTGGATTTTAATTCAAGACGCGGATGAGATAGCGGAACCATCACTATTAAGTAATATTAGGAATGTAATTGAAAAGTTAGATATGGAGAATTCTGCTATAGGAATTATTCCAGTCCGAACCCATGAGTTTTTTAGAAAATCTGAATCAACTCATGGTAAAGTTATATATTCAGAACCATGGCAATCTATTGTTAGTACTGATCCATTTCCAACTGAAACAGAATTTCGTTCAGGAAATGTCGGATATTGGTTTACAGCAAACAAATTAATTAAACGTACACAATTTGTACAACCTTTTTCAGTATATGGACTACATTATAAAATACAACCAGAAACAAAATATAAAAATAATGACAAATATATTTCATATGGTATAAATCATTTTAAAATTTATAGAGAGTGGTTTTCTTCATATGTTTTAAGTGGATTTACAAATCCATTTGTTCATGGGGCCGCCTCAATAAATATTAAAGATCCGCACGATTTGGAACTTTTAAATACGTTTGATAGATTAAAATTAAAATATAATATTAGAACATCTAATCAGTTCGTGATATCTATTATGGACGAATCTCTTCAATCTGAATTTATAGATTTTTTATTAAATCTTCAACCGGTTTACGGAAATTGGGGATCTCAAGACTTTATAGGAAACAAAGGATATTTTGGACATTTATCAAGATGGGTACATACTTATGGATTAAATATAATGTATAATTCCAACGTGCGAGATTTAAAACTTTGTCGGTCATTTTGTAATTATGAATCCAATTATTAAAACGTTCTCAATACAAGTATCTACTAGTAATATTTATAAAAATAAAACAGCGTGTTTTGAATTACATGATTGTATTATAGATTTACGTGAATTTGGAAAGCACGCTGAATATGAACAAAATCGTAATATAAAAATATATTCGGGCAATCGACGTATCAAGAAATATATAAACAGAAATCCTGAAACTAATGCTCTTTGGTATGACGAGTCTGTACCATCATACTATATCGATAATGAGATCACAAATTTATCGGATATTATTGTAGATGAGGAAATACCCGAATTATTTTTTTGTTATGATTATTTAGAATGGCAATATAGCCATTTTCTCACGGATGTGTATCCTAAAATGTGGTACTATCCTAAACTTAAAAACAATTTTTCAAATTTAAGGTTTGGTCAAATTCGACCGATTATAAATTTTGCATATAATTTGAACGATAAAACATTAAATACAAAATTAAATATTGTATCGGATTTTGCACATCAAATCACAGATTTTTATTTAAAACACAATTCTTGCGAAAAAGATTTTTTTGCTTTGGAAATTGGAAAGGTTTATAAAATAAATAAATTATTTATTCCTGTGCCGTTTACATCTCAGGATGTATTGGAATGGCCCGATGTTCAAATGGAGATGTATGAATTGTTGATTAAAGAATCTGATAAAGTTGTTACTAAACAATTTCCAAAAAAAGTATTCATTTCAAGAAATGATACCGTAAAAAATGGATGGTTTAATCTTAGACATTGTATAAACGAGAGTTATATTTCGGATGCACTTATTCCACTCGGATATGAAGTTATTGAACTAATGTCTTTGAACATATTTGAAAAAATAAAAGTATTTTCATCAGCTGATGAAATTGTACAATTAGTTGGATCTAATTGTTTTAATACGGTATTTACTAGACCTAATACCAAAATTTTTACAATTCTTCACCCACATTATATAGGTTGGTCACACATGTTAGATCATCTTGCTAAAAAGCGAGGTGCAAAATTTATACCGTTTAATGAGAACATTAAAATGATTGGATTAGATGGTTATCCGGATAATTATAAAAAAATTCCAGATCAACCATGGCGATTAACCAACGTTGATCCTTTAATAAAATTAATCACAAAAAATAGTAATATATGAATAATACATTTAATGATTGGGGTAAAATCCGTAAATTTAACTTAAACAAAGTCATCAATTTAGTACTAACTAATGGTACACACGAAACGATCAAATCTGATAGTTGGTTAACTTCAATGTTTGGAGATAAAAATGCAAATTTATCAATACTCGATTTTGGATGTGGAGTAGGCCGTAATATTTTTGAATTTTCACAAAATTCTCCACTGAATTGGAGATTTTATGGATATGATAATTCAAACATGATAGATAAAGCAAATGAATATTCCAAAATAAAATTTAACAAAACAATATACGATTATCCAAACTTAGAACTCATATCAGATTGGGATCGATTAAAAATAATGAAATTTGATTGTATATATGCCACTATTGTTTTTCAACATATACATGAAAAAGATCTTAACATATATCTTCAAGACATAAAACGAATGACTAATAAATTGATTGTGTCAGGTAGAAGATTCAATGATGATATGGTCTATGGTAAATATAAAAACACATGGCAAATACTAGAAAATAATGGATATTATCCGTCTAACAAAGATGATATTAAATACTCTACAGATGGTGATCCTGAAGAACATATTCTATGTATATATGATATTTGATTTAAAAGATTTAGAAATACAAGTTCTAAAAAAATTTGATGGTGTCAACAATTATTTCAATCCATCTCATTTTAATGGAAGAACCATATTTCGTAGAGAAAGCAAGTTTGATGATAAACTATTGGTCAGTGATATTGTAGATGATCAAGATATTGTTTTATTGCAACATAACACAGATGACACGTATATGTGGAGTTATGAAGATGCAAGATTTATAAATGATAACGAAATAAGCGTTTGCTGTTGTAAACGAGATAAACATGATATTGAGAAAATTATAAACGTCGGGTACAAAAAATACAATTTAACTACAAAAGAGTTTACACATTTTAAAACACAAAATGCTCATTTTGAAAAACATTGGCAATTTTATAATGACAAAATAATCTATCATATAAATCCATATACAATTATGGATGGTAAAGAAGAGGTTGTATTTAAAAAACAAATTAATTTACAACCGTGGATTGAAAGATATGGTAACCCAGGATTAAGCACAAATGTATTTGAAGTGGGTGGGATTAAATACTTGTTGTTTCATAGTTATGTGTGGTTTAGCAGATTATATTTTAAATACTTTGTAGGATTATTAAGATTAAATGACGATTTATCTCCCGTGGGATATGCATATAAACCATTGTTTGAAGCTAATAGAGAATATAGTGACAATACGTTATTAAATGATTTGTGGAATTGGAGAAAAACAGAACTGTGTGAAACTGTTAAATATGAAGTTATTTTTCCTATGAATGTGGTTGTTGACGATACATATATTAACATATATAGCGGATTGAATGATTGTAGTGCTGTTAACATCAAAATCGTTAAACAGTTATTTATAGATAAAATAAAAAATGAACCGTTTATACTTTTATGAAATACTTAATTTTTGGAAGTGCGTGGTATATTGAAGATTGGTGTAAAGAATATAATCAGTATTTTAATCTAGGTTGTTTGGTTTCTATTAATAACTCTGTAAAAGTTGCATCAAAATATCATCTAGTACATCGGTGGTATACAGGTACGGATTTCTTTATTAAAAAATATCAAGAGGAACCTACATTTAATATACACGAATATTATAATAACTATAAACATGGACACCCTTCTATTATAAGTGGTGACTTTTTAATGAATCCGCATGGTTATTATTGTCCCAAGGGAGGAACAATGATTCTAAATGTGTGCTATGATTTATTAAACAAGTCAATATTACGACAGGAAAAATGTACAATTGGTATAATTGGATGTGATTTAATATACAATAGAACACAATCTCATTTTTATAACGGCGGTGGGTCCGATCCTTTACGATTGGGTATTGATACTTTAAAAAGTCATTTAAACATTTTACAAAATTCTTTCACATTTTCACATAATTTAATTTATAATTTAAGTGAAGAGTCTGATACATTGTTACCGTTTGAAAAAATTTCTATAAAACATTTTCACGAATTGATATGATTTTAAACTTTAACAATTATTAAAATAAAAAAATGAACCTTTTGTATTGACATGAATAAAAAAATACTCATTTCGTTACACAATGGCATAGGAGATTTAGTAATTACGTTTCCCATTATTCAACATCTTTTATTATTGGGGTATAAGATAACATACGAAACAGTTCGTAATAATTTTGATTTAATTGAATATTTCTTTGAAGATAAAATACAAAAGATATCATATATAGATGATATAGATCCATCAAAAAAATACTTAAAAAGAACACCCGATGATGCATTATATGATTATGTAATTAATCTTAATAGAATGTATGAGTTAAATAAGATCAGTCACCATTATTACAATGATTCCCACGCTAAACAACTCAACAGACAGATATTAGTTAATTTTTTATTCGTTAATTCATATTTGATTGATGTCCCCAGAGACTTGGATATGTCTAGACATTTCGATATACCAAAACGTAAAAATAACAATATAATCTTTTTTACACAATCTAAAGCGGCGGAAAACAGAAAAATATATTATGACTTGGTGTGTGAGTTGACAGAACATTATAGAGACAATAACAATGTTATAATTGATCCGAAATATAGTAATATAACAGAATTGTGCCAACGCATAAATGACTCCAAATTGGTTATAACTGTGGATACAGGAACATTACATATAGCCGAAATATTGAAGACCAATTGGATTGGTTTGCTTACAAATTTTGAAAAAAATGTATTAACCAAGTACTATAAATATGGTCAGCAAATTATTCAATCTAACGTACCTTGTTCCCCGTGCAATTATCACGGGGGTGGATGTGATAGAAACACTGATAATCAATTTAATTGTACATATGGTTTTAGCTTTGAATCTATTGTAGATGTCATAGACAAAAACCTATAAATTTTTGAAAAACTCTACCAATTTACCGCTATTTTTATCAATAATGTTTTTGAAGAGTTTTCGTCTTTCTTCATTTTTTCCAATCGGTTTAAAATTATCAATTATATCTTTTAAGTGTTGTTGTTCGATATGAAAACTCTGTCTGATTGGAAATCCTCCATTTTGATTTTGTTTATCGAATGAATAGGTATAATCCAAGTTTATTTTTGTCGGTACAAATTGAACCAGATCTGGATCTAAGTTTTCTGTGAATGTTGGTATATCTGAACATATTATTTCGTTTCCGGTAGATAATCCTTCATATAAGTAATGACCCCAACTTTCGTATAAACTAGTACATAAATGTATGTTGTGTGTATTTAGTATTAATTGCAATTCTTCTTGTGTTTGATATTTGTTTATATGAACAAAATGATTTGGCGGAAAATGTAAAGAGTATGGATCTAGTAATGTGATTTGTTGTGATTGTTTTAATATTAATTCGGTATTTTTTTGTATAGATCTACCAGCAAAATGTAAGTACGAATTATATCGTACAATATTTGTGTCATAGTAGTCTTTAGATATAAACGGAAGGTATATCACATTATGATATGAAGATAACAACTCTTTAGCGTATTTTGATTTACATATTACATAATCAAATAAATATAAATTATTAAGTTCGTGATCTCCAGCCCACTCCTCGTTTATAAAGAATATATTTTTTTTAAATAAATTTAATAAATTAATGTCATAATTTTGAATCCATATGCCGACATCTGCAGTTTCTACACTCTGTTCTCCAATAAATTTAACATCTACTTGTTCTGATACGTTGTTATAAATTAGATCTTTTAATAGAATTGCATCAGTTACTATGCCCACTCCATTATTGTATGTTAGTATATTAAATCTCACAACTATGTATATATATGCACATTTTAAACAAGTTATTTTCTAAAGTTTTTGTTATAACTATAGGCACTTCAAATGAACGTTACGACTATATATCATCATATTTAACAAATTTAAATATAAATTACGAACTCAGAGTGTCGGTTAATAAAAATTTTTTTGAATCGAAATATCACAGTATTCATAGTATAAATCAAAGCGAACAAAGTTTATCATCACAATATGCGTCAATTTTTTACGAGAATTATTACAAGAATATAGATTCATTTGTTGTATTAGAAGACGATAATATGTTCTGTGACGACTTTGAATATAAATTTGAAAATTTCTTTAAATGGTTGCCAAACGATTGGGATGTAATTCATCTCGGTGATTATAATGACGAAACTAATATTAAAAAAGAAAGTGTCAATGAATATGTTGACCGATTATATTTGAAGTATACAACTAATTGTATGATATTTCGTAGTACAGAAAACTACAAGAAAATAGCTGAAATGGTTGACAAAAGTCAATATCAGATCGATTATGTTTTAAATCACTTTTACACTAATAATCTTTTAAAATGTTATTGTCCAACTACTCAGTTAAGTAAACAACTTTCTTATAGAAAGGGGATAGATTCTATTAAAAAATTTGAAAGCTTAATAAGGTGATCTCAATTATTTGATAGGATAGTTTTTATAAAATAATATAATCCCCTATATACATGTCAAAAACATCTACTTTTGAATAAATATCCACTACACATACGTATATATATCTATGAATCTTGGTCTATATAGTTTTTGTACAACCGATTTAAATCCAGATATAGCATCCTATCAGCGACGTGTTTTTGAAAAATTCAATTTAAAAATCGAGCAGTATATTGAAACTCCTTCTAATGATACGTATAAACAACACGGAGAATGTATAAATAAAATAATAGAACAGTCTAAAGAAGATTATCTGATAATTTTTGATATAGATTCTATTCCTTTAAATAAAAATTTTTATAATATTATTGTTAATGATATTTATGATAAAAATACATTGGCTGGAGCTGTGGGATGTGCAAACCACTTAAATCCAGACAAAGTATACGTACACCCATGTTTTATGGCATTTCATAAAAAATTGTATTTTGATTGTGATTGTCCACCATTACACGCATATGGTGATTATGATGTAGCTCAACGATTTACTGATGTTTGTATGTTTAAAAATAAACAAATAAAATATTGGGAAGTTACAGACTCATACGACAAAACTTGGGATTTAAAACCATATAATATGAAATTTGGACACGGTACTATTTTTAAAAATTTAATCTATCATCAATATGAAGTGAGAATGCAAAACCAACAACAACAATTTATTGATAAATGTAAAGAAGTTATAAATAACTCCGATTTATGCCAACCATAGAAATAACGACAATGATTGGATGTCCATTAATGTGTAATGTATGTCCACAAGATAAATTGATAAAAAGTTATAAAGGTAAAAAATACTTAGATCTTAAAGATTTACAAACAATTTTACCAAAAATACCAAAACATGTTAGAATTGATTTTTCCGGAATGTCTGAACCGTGGATAAACAATCAATGCACTGATATGTTTCAATATGTATTAGAATCTGGATATGATATAGCTATCTATACCACCTTGGTAGGTATGACTATCACAGATACGGACAGAGTTATCAATCTAATACATAAATATATTAATAATATAAAAATATTATGTATACATTTACCGGATGAACAGAAAAACATGAGGGGATGGAAATTTACAGAAGAGTATAATTATAGTCTTTCCAAAATGGTTGAATTAAGAAATTTTCAGTTTTTTCAAGCTATGACCATGGATAAAACATCAAAAATTCACAATGACATTAAACACTTTGATATTAAATTGGTAAAATTGAATAATAATTGGTTAGGACATACAAGAGCAAATAGTTTAACAGTTACTACACAAAATAAAGATGTAATTTATTTACACACGGAACATCAAAATCCTGTTTCGTGTGCATCTACACCTTTTTATGATCATAATGTTCTATTACCTAACGGAGATGTAGTCTTATGTTGTATGGATTATTCATTGAAACATATTATTGGAAATTTATTAACAGATGATTATGATAGTTTATATCTTTCAAGTGAACTTATAAAAATAATGAAAGAAAATAAAAAGATCACGCATTCAAAATGTTCAATTTGTAAATCGTGTGACAATGCAAAAATTCATAATTTAACATTTAATCATTGGATATGAAGATAATAATAGTTCTATCACAAGTTTTTGGTGATTGGGCAATCGTAAATCCAATCATTAGGATATTATTAAAAAAATGTTTTCTGACCTACCAAGTGTCTAATTTTGTTTGACTTTATTTTGAATAGTCAAATATTTATAAGTATATGTCTAAATTACGAGAATTGGGAGATCTAGGCGACAGAATGATGCAGGGATTGCCATATGGTCAAGGAGGAGCTGTTTCTGGCGCTTCTGATGTGTCTACCTTTGATAGTCCAGATGTGTCTCAAGATCCCAGTAATTTTGGTACGCTAACTGATAAAAGTAAAATTACAGCTGATGCGAAAGATTCAATGTCAAAAATCTCCCCATTTGGTCCGTATACAGGTCAAAATCCAAAAGACTATGTAGGAGACGTTGAAAAAATCAAATACAAAGTTACTCCTGATGAAATCATTATGGGTATTGACTATGAAATGAAAAAACTTGTATTAAAAGATAAACAAGTAGCCAAACAAAATGTCGTGAACAATTTAAAGAAAGATCATCAGTACTATAGCAAACTTCATATGTTGGATATAACAGATGAACCTGAAAAGTCAGAGGAGCCAGATTATCGTACCCCACAAGAAAAAGCTATAGCTGAAATAATACGAGATTTGCACGAAGCGAAAAAACAACGTAGAAATTGGAATTAAATATGCGAAACTTTGCTAAAGATGGTGATCCTAAATATCGTAAACCAGATCCGCTTCATAAAGGATGGCATTATATTGGCGATGGTAAATTTCACGATCCCACGTTGGGAAGTGATGTAATGCGAGGTCGTAGATGGATGATTGATCCAAGTGCGGGAAACGGTAAAAGCTTTTCAAAATTTCAACAAGGTCTTAAAAATGATTAATAATTTAATAAAATTACCAGGAGGAGTAGGCG
>Ga0049081_10000795_pt1 | contig 11939 bp, 10 predicted proteins | sample GreLakmeER78MSRF_FD_66717 | JGI IMG/M metagenome (GOLD analysis project Ga0049081, IMG submission 66717) | Freshwater lentic microbial communities from great Laurentian Lakes, MI, USA - Great Lakes metaG ER78MSRF | ecosystem: Environmental > Aquatic > Freshwater > Lake | place: Great Lakes...
TGGTGAAGGTCTGCGCATTCAGCGCGACCGTATCACCGGGCGACACGAGACGGAAGCTGAGCAACCGGTCGCCCGTCTTGGCGAGCTCCACCGGGCCGCCTTTGGTGCGCCCCTTGTTGGAGAGCGCGAGGTACTGCGGCATCTCCACGCCGATCAGCGCGGCGCCCCGGTTCGTGGTGCGGAAGATGGCCTGCGTGGTGGTGACCACAGCGGTATCGACTGGCATCACAACTGGCTGAGACGCCGCGATGACGGAGTCGGGCAGGGCGCTCATGCCGGACGCCGTGGTCGCGGCGGAGGCCGTAGCAGCCGCGGACGCCGCGACGACGGGAGTGCTGCTGGTGGAGTCTGTTACCGCGGTCTTGCTTCCGGGCGCCGGCACAGGCGACGGGAAGAGAATCGGCGTCAGAATCAGGACCGCCGCCATCAGGACGACGGCGAGGGCGATGCGGCGTGGTTCCATGGTCTGTATAGGGGAGCGCTCAGGGCACCGGATCAAATCCGCCGGGCCGGAACGGATGACAGCGCCCGATTCGGCGCAAAGCCATCCATCCTCCACGTAGCGCACCGTGACGCTCCAGCGCCTCGAGCGCGTACGCAGAACACGACGGATAATAGCGGCAGGCGCCCCCGAAGATGGGCGATAGCGTGAGTTGGTACCCACGCACTACCAGCATGAACAGCTTCGCGATCACAGCGAACGAGTTGGAGTTACCGGGCGATGCGACGCACAGCCTGCAACACTTCGGCGCGCAGTGTCTCGAAGTTTCTGGTGTACGCCACCGGAAGCACCTTGAACACAAGGTCCAGCGGCGCCAGCCCAGGGAGTACCTCAAGACGGATGAGCTCACGGAGCCGGCGTTTCAGGCGGTTCCGCGCGACACCCGACTGCTTGTACTTGGGCACCACAAAGCCCACGCGGGGAACGCCAAGAAGGGAAGACAGAGTGCGCACGTCCAATGAGGCGGTGCGCACTCGCTTCCCTTCGTGTCGAACTCGCTCGAGATCGGACCCGCGCGTTAAACGTTGCGCGCGCGGGAACGACCGGGAATCAGGCGCCGGTATACTTCGTCGGAATCTGGACGGTCAACACCTTGCGGCCCTTGCGGCGGCGACGGGCGAGTACCTCGCGGCCCCACTTCGTCTCCATGCGCGCACGGAAACCGTGCTTGCGGACTCGCTTGGTGTTACGCGGATTGTATGTGGGCTTGCCCATAGTAGTGCTCGAGGTAACGCGGGATAAATCGCGGCGGGTCGACTTGAATTTCTCAGCACTCGCACCACCCACGCGACCTGACAGCCGCGGCGTGGCAGAGCCCTGACCTAGCCTTCCAAGTTACTCGCGCGAGTGGTGTGAGGTCAACCCCGCCAAGTACACCCGTGACAACGATTTGCCCTCGTCCAAACAACCCGAATACCGACTTGCTTGCGCTCACGAATGTGAGGCTGGTGTCACGTCGCTGACGCGATTGACTTATCCACAAACACGCGTAACCTTCGCCCCCCCCGCCTGATTCCCGCCAGTGGCCGGGGCCGCCAGAACCCCCTCCCCCCGTCATGTCCCTTACGCCTGCCGAAACCTGGGATCGCCTGCGCCAACGCGCGCGCCAGGTCCTCCCAGAGCAGACGTATCGCACCTGGCTCGAGCCCACCGATGCCCTCGGTGTGGAAGGCGACACCCTCCTTATCGGCGCCCCAGACCAGTTTTCGGCAGACTGGAACGAATCCAAACACGCAGATCTGCTGACCGGCTTCGCCGCTGTCGCCCTCGGGCACCCCATGAAGGTGCGCTTCAAGGTGGCCGAAGAACGCCTGGGTCGCGTGCAGATGGACATGTTCGTGCAGCCGCCGCCAACCCCTGTGGTGGCGCCACGAACGGCACATCAACAACGCCTGTCGGCTCCACTGAACCCTCGGTATACGTTCGACCAGTTCGTCATCGGGAAGTCGAACGACGTCGCCGCCGCCGCCGCCCAGGCCGCGGCCCAAGCGCCAGGCAAAGTCTACAATCCGCTCTTTATCTACGGCGAAACCGGACTCGGCAAGACGCACCTCATGCAGGGCATCGCCCACGAGCTGCTCACGCGCACCCCCACGCTGCGCCTCGCCTTCGTCGGGACCGAGCAGTTCACCAATGAGTTCATCAACGCCATTCAGACCGGACAGATGGGCGATTTCCGGCGCCGCTTCCGGGAAATCGACCTGCTGCTGGTTGACGACGTCCAGTTTCTGAGGGGGAAGGAGTCCACCCAAGAGGAATTCTTCCACACCTTCAATGCCATCTATGAGGCCGGTCGGCAGATCGTCCTCACCTCCGATCGGCCACCCAAGGACATCCCCGGACTCGAGGCCCGCCTCGTCTCCCGCTTCGAATGGGGCATGGTCGCCAATGTCGACTCCCCCGACCTGGAGCACCGGATCGCGATCCTCCGCAAGAAGGCGAGCCTCGACCACCTCGAGCTCACCATCCCCGACGAGGTTATCGAGTTCATCGCCCAGCACGTGAAGTCGTCGGTGCGTGAGCTGGAAGGCTCCATCATCAAGCTCCTGGCGTACGCATCCCTCAAGCACCGAGAGATCTCCATCGAGCTGGCCCGCGAAGCGCTTCGTGACAAGCTTAAAAGTGCGACGCTCTCGGATTTCCCCGATATCCCACCCACCACGATTACCGTGGCCACGATTCAGCAGGTGGTCTCGCGGGAATGGGGCGTTACTCCAGACGGACTCCGCTCGAAAACCCGGACCAAGCAGCTCACGACTCCACGCCAGATCGCGATGTACCTGTGTCGGGAGTTGTTAGCACTTCAGCTGGTCGAAATTGGCAACGCCTTCGGCGGACGCGATCACTCCACCGTGATCCATTCGCTCGATCGGGTGGCCGAGGACATGGGCAGAGAGCCCGGTTTTGCCGACCGGGTGCTGAAGGTTCGAGGCATGTTGGAAACGCTCAGATCCACTGGACAACTCGGCACCTAAGTCCCCAGTCCTCCACATCGCCGCGCCTCTTTCCCACCGTTCTCGGACCCGGATGTGCAGGAATGCGGAGAAAAAGCACTCCTCGACATGGAATGCACATGACTCGGCATGGCGGAAGTGCTTTCGCACAGGTAGCTTGCGACGTTTGTAGACAAGCCCACACGTCCTGCTACTACTACCAGTTTTATCGCTAAACCTCTTTTTAACAGCAGTCCTTCCACACAACGGGCATGCGCTTCACGATCTCGCGCGAAAAACTCCAAGAAGGACTCGCGGCGGTAACCGCCGCCGTACCGGCCAAGACCACGTTGCCGGTCCTGTCGAACCTGCTCGTCGAAACCACCGAGCGCGGGATTCGTTTGTCCGCGACCGATCTCGACATTGCCGTCAGCACGGAAGTCAGTGCCGATGTTGAAACGCCAGGGTCGATCACGATTCCCGCCAAGAAACTCAGTGAGATTGCGCGCGAACTTCCGCCGTCTCCCGTTAAAGTTTCGGCCAGCGGTGAACAGCGCGTCACCATCGAATGCGGACGATCCAAGTTCAAGCTGCTTGGGCTGCCGCGTGATGAGTTTCCATCGTTCCCCACCGTGCGCTTCAATGAGTCGTGGCGCGTGAAATCGGGTGAACTGCAAAAGCTCATTTCGCATGTCGCTTTCGCGGTGAGCACCGAAGAGTCACGACCCATTCTCAATGGCGTCCTCTGGGAGCTCCGCGAGGATCGCATGCGCATGGTGGCCACCAACGGGCACCGCCTGTCGAAGATGGAATTACCGGTGGAATCGAGTAGCGCCCCGCCAGGTGATCTGATCGTGCCGCCCAAGGCGCTCGAGCAGATCAAGCGACTCTTCCCGGCCGAAGAAGAACTTGAAATCGCGCGTGGTGAAAATCACCTCGGTTTCCGGTCGCCATTCACGTCGGTATTCACGCGTTTGGTCGAAGGCCCGTATCCGAACTACGAACAGGTTATTCCGAAGGACAACGATCGCTTCTGCCTGTGCGATAAGGCCGCGCTCACCAGTGCGCTGAAACGCATGAGTGTGATCGCGTCGGATCAGACCCATCGTATCAAGATGTCGTTTAACACCGGCATGCTAAAGTTCAGCGTCACTACGCCAGACTTGGGCGAAGCCTCCGACGAACTGCCGGTGAATTACAATGGCGATCAGCTCGACATCGGCTTCAACGCCACGTATCTGCTGGAGATCCTGCGCTATATGCCCACGGAGCAGGTACGCCTCACGTTTAAGGCGCCAGAACGCGCGGCCACGATCGAGCCCGAAGGGTGGGACGATCCGGCCAAGTATCTGTGCCTGGTGATGCCGTTGCGCTTAATGGACTAACAGGCAGCGTCACGCCCTCGCCTGTCAGCGCTGTCGTTCCGCCCGGAGCTCTACCCGTTGCAGCACCTGCTGCGATCGTGGAGTTCCGGGCGGAATGCGTTCCGTAAGCTGCATGGTGAGCGTACTGCTGCCCTGCAGCGTTTCCAGGATACCCGTGCGCGCGGCAATCTCGAGGCGTTGCGTCCCTGACCCTGTGCCAACGAGTTCAAAGGCCCGAAACGCGGAGCCGCCTTTGCCTTCCAGTCTCGTGGTCATCTCGCGACGCACGACCAATGTTTCTCGCGACACCGTGGCCAACGTAGAGTGCGTGATCGTATAGACCGTGAGTGGCACACCGCTCCGACACACCAGCGTCACGGTGCTGTCTCGCCACCGAGCGCCTTCCCCAACGCCGTCAGGGACACGCACGAGCAGCTCACGCGCCAGCTGCATCGCACTCACCTCGGGACGATCGCACTCATTCGCTAACGGCGGGCGGGCGACCACACGCAGGCTCGTGCTATCGATGAAGGCGTCGATCAGCAACAGTGATACGCGAGAAGGTACCGCAGCCGTGAGAGGTGCCGGCGTGGGACTGTCGGCGATGCTGCTGCGCACCGTGAACGAATCCACCTGTCCCGATCCGCGCAGCGCGCCAGTCGCCGTTCGCTCGAATGACATCGACACGAGCGCTCGCGTGTCAACACGTTGTTCATCGGAGACACCAGCCGGCATCGCGGCTCCGCTGACGTTCAGGCGGGTCGCCGCTGATATAGTCCACGTGGTAAGCGGTTGTGTGCGCGGCAGCAGCACGCGAGTGCTCACGATCGGCGATGGCAGCGCAGGCGCCGCTACGGCCGGGCTCGGCGTTGGTACTGGTGCGGGCGACCCAGCGGTGCAGGCCAGCATCAGCGCGGGGCCAGCCACACACCACGCGACCAAACGAGCGATGGATGTCATTGGTTCGATACCACGTGCCACTCCACTGGAAACTCCGCGAGGGGTTCCGAGATCTCATGGAAAGTCGCCGGCCTATAAGCCGGGTTCTGTCAGTGCTGATGTACGCGAGCGTATCCCAACACCGGACGGTCATTCCTCTCGGCGTGCAGTCGCCCACACGCTCCAGCAGCCTACCCGCGACTCGACGTCTTGCGACGTCCTTGCGAGACGGGTCATCTCTCGCCGCTTATTTGGCCTTGCTCCGACTGGGGTTTACCGAGCCACCTTCGTTACCGAAGGCGCGGTGGGCTCTTACCCCACCCTTTCACCCTTACCGCAGCATCGGTTGCCCAATGACACGGCGGTTTGCTTTCTGTTGCACTGTCCGTCACACGAAGCTCACGCCGCATGTGCCCAGGCGTTACCTGGCAGTCTACCCTGTGGAGCCCGGACTTTCCTCGGTGTCTGAGCTTGCGCCCAGACATCGCGACCATCCGGCCGGCGACCAATCCATGAGTATAGGAAATATAACCAGCCAGCGAACCCCTCGGCGCGCGGTGCGGTTCTACTGCGAACGAATACATCACATCGCCACACAGTGACGGCATAATGACGACAGTGCGGTAGCCTATCCTCGTAATCGGCCCGCTGTGCCTGCAGCGCCGGCCCGTACACGAAGACTCCGCTGGGCGAGGTGTATATGACAGCTCCATTGCGAGCGTTGGCAACATCGCAGGCTCCCACCGCCATCTATCCGAGAACACCGGTGAAGTCTGTGGCGGCGACACCGGCGGACGCCGTTTCTGCGCGGTCCATCGTGACATTTCTCACGCCCGCCGAGCGTCAACGGGTGGATGCGCTGGGGGAAGGGAGCTATACCACCGTACACCGCGAAAGCTTTGATGACATTCTGCGCGATCTACGGAGCCAACCCGTATCGGCGATCCTGGTGTCGGTGTCCCGCTATCAACAAGATCACGGCACCCAAGTGGCACGCATGGTGCGAGAGTTTCCGCGCGTTCCCGCGGTGGCGTTGCTCACGGGCAACGAAGCGCGCACCACCCAATCGTTGCTCGCGTTAGGGCAGCGAGGGGTGCAGACGCTGGTGGACGCGCGTGACCCCGCCGGATGGCGCGACCTCAGACAGTTCGTGAATCGCGAAGTCGCAACGACGATTGAATCCGTGGCAATTCGCCGCATTCGCGCCGATCTCACTGGTGCCAACGACGACTGCTTGCGCTTCTTCGACGAACTCTTTCTCGCGCCGATGTCGCTTACCACGGTGCGTCAGTTGGCGCGGCGGTTGGGCGTGGTGCCTACCACCTTTATGAGCCGGTTCTTTCGCGCCGGCATTCCCGCACCCAAGAAGTATCTCGCCACCGCGCGGTTGGTGCGCGCGGCGCGACTGCTCGAGAACCCGGGCTACAGCCTCACGCAGGTCGCGTTTTTGCTCGAGTACTCGTCACCACAGAGCTTCTCGCGGCATGTCACGCATTCACTGCAATGCGGCGCGGCGGAGTTTCGCAAAACGTACAACGGCGACGCCATGCTCGAGTACCTGCGGCAGCGACTCATTTTGCCGTATCAACAACAGCTCATCGCGTTCGCGCCCGTCGAGGTCACGCCGCCGTGGATTTCCCGCCCCGCGCTGGTGCCGGCGCGGAGGCCGGATACGGGGCGTGCGTCGCCGAGCGCGGTATCAGCGCTGGCTTAGGCCGACGGGATCAGCGGCAGGAGATCGGCGGCCGTGACCAGGCTGATCACCGTGAGCCCGGCGGCTTCAAGGGCTTCGGAGCCGCCTTCTTGGCGATCGACGAGGGCGAGCACACCGAGAATCTCACCGCCGGCAGCGCGAATGGCCTCGACGGCCTTGAGGGCCGACCCACCGGTGGTAATGACGTCTTCGACGACCACGACTTTGTCGCCGGGCTGAAACGGGCCTTCGATCAGCTTTCCGGTGCCGTGCTGCTTGGCTTCCTTGCGAACGGTAAAGGACCGAACCATTTCCCCGGTGCCCGCTTCGGCCTCGAGGGCGGAGGCGTGAGCGATGGCGTAGGATATGGGGTCGGCGCCCAAGGTGAGGCCGCCCACTGAGTCGACCGGCCACCCGCTGTCGCGGAGGGCGGCGAGCGCCTCACGCCCGATGAGCATCTGCCCTTCGGGGCTCATCGTGGTGAGGCGGCAGTCAACGTACAGGGTGGAACGGCGGCCAGAGGCCAGCACGAAATCGCCCCGCTTGGCCGATCGCTCGGCGAGCAGGGTGGTCAGTTGCGCCGAAATAAGCCCTTCATTTTGCCGAAGAGTCCACCCGTGTCTTCACCGGCCGTGGCGGCCGGCCCGGCACCACCCGACGGGCTGGCCGAGCGGCTGACGCTCGGCGCGCTGCTGGGGCTGGCCATCGCGGTGGTTTCGGCGGCGGCCGCAAAGGCGTCCGAGAAGTTTTTGACCGTGGGGTACCGATCGCCGGGGAGCTTGGAGAGCGCCTTCATGACGACATTCTCGACGGCCACCGGGAAGGCCAGATTGGGCTTGGCCTTGTTGAGCGCGACCGGCGGCTGCGTGAGGAGCTGGGAAAACAGCTCGCGCGGCGACTTGCCGGTGTACGGGAGGGTGCCCGTGAGCAAGAAGTAGGCGATGGTGGCCAGCGAGTACTGATCGGCGGCGGGCCCGACCAGTTCGCCCGACAACGATTCCGGCGCCACATACATGAGCGTGCCCACGAAGAAGCCGGCGCGCGTGAGGCGCTGATCGGGAGCGGCGTCCGTGTCGGCCGCGATGCCGAAATCGAGCACTTTCACGTGGTGCGTGGCGGAATCGTACATCACGTTTTCCGGCTTCAGATCGCGGTGCACGATGCCGACATCGTGTGCGGCCTGTACGGCGCTGCAGATCTGCGACAGGATGCCGTAGACTTCCTTCGACGGGAGCGGTCCGGACTTCTCGGCAAACTTGTCGAGGATGTCACCCCCAGCCCATTCGATCGCGAGGTAATAGCGCTCGCTGTCGGATTGACCGTAATCTAGGGTGCGCACGATGTTCGGGTGTTCTACTCGTGCGCCGAATTGCGCCTCGCGCAGGAATCGCGCGACCGCGGTTTTGTCATGCTGCAGCTTCTCGCGCAGCACCTTGAGGGCGACTGTACCATGCGTGGCATGTTCGGCCCGAAACACGGTAGACGTACCGCCCTCGCCGACTTTTCCGCGCACCGTATAGCCTGCCAACGTCGTTCCGACTAGCGTCTCTATGGCCACGCGGCGAACGTAACGCCGAGCTGCGGTACCAGCAAGAAGGTTCCGGATATAAAGTCCAATCCGTGACCAGTTCGGTTGATCGGCACGGTTCTAGCGGGTAATCAGCAACCACGGCGGGCACTTTATGCCTGCACGGACGGGAATATGCGTTTCGTGAATCCACGCGCCTTGCCACTTCGCGTTCGCTCCGTCGTCGCGACGACGTTGGCGGTGCTCGCCGCCTGCTCCGGCTGCTCCGGCAAGCGACCGGCGGTTGGGCCGGGGCCGGCCGCCGCCGCACCGAGACCCGGTGGTGCCGCCGGGGCGGCGGGTGTCGGCGTTGTTCCTGGCTCGCCGGCCGACATGCAGCGGCTGTATCGCAGCATGGGCCTCATCGCCGGCACCGGTGCCATTCCGTTCGTGTCGTCGGTGTCGTTTCTGCGCTCGCCGACGCCCGACAGCACACTCACGCTGATCGCCCTTAGCCTGCCGTCGCGCGTGCTGGGTTTCACGCGCCAGGGCGAGCGATACGGCGCGAGCTACGTGGCGCGCCTCGAAGTCAGGCAAGGCGCCACGGTGGTGAAGGTGATCGAAGCCACCGAAAAGGTACTGGTGCCGACTTTCCGTGAAACCTCGCGCACCGACGAGAGCATCATCTGGCAGCAGTTCCTGAGGTTGGCGCCGGGCCGCTACAGCGTCGCCCTCAGCATCAAGGATGAATCGAGTATCCGCAACGCCTCCGAAGAGGTGCAGCTCGAAGTGCCGCGCCTCTCCCCTGACATGCTCGGTTCGCCGCTGCCGGTGTACGAAGCGATCCCTCGGGCGACGGCCGACTCGCTCCCTCGTATCCTGGCCCGTCCTCGGGCCACCGTGGTGTTCGGGCAGGATTCGGTGCTTCCGCTCTATCTCGACGCGGTCGGTTCGGCGGCGCCAACCCGCGTCCACATCCGCATCATGGGGGAAGGCGACACGCGCCTATTCGATACCGATATCGAATTGCCCGCGCGCGGCGATGGACACAGCACCACCTACGGTGTGCCCGTCGCCAAGATGGGGATCGGCATCAACACGCTGCTGGTCAGTGTGCCGGGACGCGCCGACACGGCGCGGGCACGCGTGCTCGTGAGCCTTGGCGATGATCTGCCGATTGCGTCGTTCGATGAGATGTTCTCGTATCTGCGCTACTTCACGACCGCCGACCGACTGAAGACGCTGCGCGACGCCACTCCAGCCTTTCGCCCTGAGGCGTGGGCCGCTTTTCTCAAGGCCACTGATCCGATTCCCGGGACGCCGGAGAACGAAGGACTGCGCGATTACTTCGCGCGCATTCGCGCGGCAAACATTCGCTTCCGCGACGACGGCCCGACGGGCTGGCAGAGCGATCGCGGCACCGCCTTCGTCGCACTTGGTGATCCCGATAATATGTTCGATTCCGGCATGACGGACCCCAATGCACGCGTGCGTCAGCAAATCTGGGAGTATCGCGAGCTGCGGGTACAGATCGTGTTTGTCGATCAAACCGGATTCGGACGCTGGCGCCTGTCCACGCAGGGTCGGGCGGAACTCGACAACGCGATCCGTCGTCGCATGGCGTCTCGGCAGTGAGCGAGGTGCAACGTCCCACCGCACCGCGTCTGTTCCTGATCGACGGCTATGCCCTGATCTACCGCGCGTTTTTCGCGCTGATGACGCGACCGCTCACCACGCGTCACGGCGAAAACACATCGGCCGCTTGGGGGATTGCGACGTTCCTCAAGCGATTGTTGGTGACGCACCAGCCGGAGTTGCTGGGCTGGGTGCACGACTCGGGCGCCACGTTTCGCGACGACCTGTATCCCGAATACAAGGCGACGCGAGAGAAGCTCACTGATGAGTTGCAGGCCGACTTCGACCGGGGGCTTGAGCGCATTAATCAGCTGCTCGCGGCGTACGCCATTCCGGTGCTCGCGGTGCCTGGCTTTGAAGCCGACGATGTGATCGGCACGCTCGCGCGAAAAGGGGTGGACGCCGGGTACAACGTGGTGATCGTGTCGGGCGACAAGGATTTCCAGCAGCTCGTGCGCCCCGGCGTGTGGTTGCTCAATCCCGGCCGCGGTGGTCCAGCCAGCGTGGAAGAGCAGTGGGTGGGCGTCGAGAACGCGAACGATCGGCTCGGCGTGCCGCCCGAGCGGGTCATCGACTATCTCGCGCTGGTGGGTGATTCGTCGGACAACGTGCCCGGTGTGAAAGGAATCGGCGAGAAGGGGGCGCAGGAGCTTATCGCGCAGTTCGGTGCGCTCGAAGACATTCTCGCGCACGTGCAGGAGATCACGAAGAAGCGGCCGCGTGAAGCGTTGCTGGCGCAGGAAGCGGAAGCGCGCCTGTCGAAGCTGCTGGTCACGATTCATCAAGACGTGCCGATCGCACTGGATCCGTCCACGTTGCAGATGAGCGCACCCGATACGCAGGCGTTGCGGCATCTGTATCTGGAGCTCGAGTTCACGTCGCTGTTGAAGGACATGGGCGGCAGCGCGCTGAGCGCACCCCCGCCCGGTGATCTGTCGGCGCTCGTGCCGCGCCCAGCCGAGCTGTCGTTCGATACCGACGCGGCCGACAGCGTGCCGTCGCAGGCGAACCGTCCGGCTGCGCTGGCGATGACGATGAGCGCGAGCGGTGTGCCCGTGCTCTCCGATGCGCGCTATGTCACGGTGGACTCGATGTCGGCACTCGAGGCACTGCTGGCCCGTGTGCGCGAGGTGCCGTGCATCGCGTTCGATACCGAAACGGTGCTTGAACCCGGTGCGCCGGCCACCATCGATGCGATGCGGGCCGTGCTGGTGGGCTTGTCGATTGCGGTCGCTCCCGGCGAGGCGTACTACCTGCCCTTTGCACACCGCCACGATGATGGCAGCGGTAATCTTGCGTTGTTGTCGGGTGATGCGGGGATCGCTGGCCGACGGTTGAATGCGGGCGTGGAGCCGCCGGTGAATCTGCCGGCGTTCGGCAGTGAGGCCATGGCGCCGCTGCGCGCCATGCTGGAAGACGCGACGGTGAAAAAACTGGCGCAGAATGCCAAGTACGACGTGCTCGTGCTGCGCGGTGCTGGCGTGCGACTGGCCGGTCTCGAATTCGATACGATGTTGGCCAGTTATGTGCTCGATCCAGGGCGCCGTTCGCATGGACTCGATCTCTTGGCGCTCGAGTTCCTCGGCCACACGATGACGGCGTACGAGCAGCTGTGCGGCAAGGGGCGCAATCAGTTGCCGTTCGATGTCGTACCGGTGGACGCGGCGCGTGACTACTCGTGCGAAGACGTCGACATTACGATGCGGTTGCGTGCCGTGCTCGAGCCGATGCTGGGCAACCACGGCATGTCGGACTTGTTCCGTCACGTCGAGGTGCCGCTGGTCGAGGTGCTGGCCGACATGGAGTGGGACGGCATCGCGATCGACCTCACCTGGTTCGCATCGCTGAAGACGCGATTCAAGAGTGA
>Ga0049081_10000798_pt1 | contig 11917 bp, 11 predicted proteins | sample GreLakmeER78MSRF_FD_66717 | JGI IMG/M metagenome (GOLD analysis project Ga0049081, IMG submission 66717) | Freshwater lentic microbial communities from great Laurentian Lakes, MI, USA - Great Lakes metaG ER78MSRF | ecosystem: Environmental > Aquatic > Freshwater > Lake | place: Great Lakes...
GCGCGCGCCGTTGGCCTGCGGGTCACACCCGTAGCGACAGCCCACCACCACCTTCATGGGGGGCAAGAGCCCAGCCAGCGCGCGCACCGCCGTGGACTTTCCGGTGCCGCGGTCGCCAAAAACCATGACCCCACCGATCGAGGGATCGACGGCCACCAGCAACAGCGCCAGTTTCATTTCATCTTGGCCTACGATGGCGCTGAACGGAAAAACTGGTCGCATGCGGGCTCACAAGGGTTCGTGCGGTGGCCTCATCGCGGCCAATCCACCGTTGACGACGATAGAATCAGGGCGTCATGGTCGCAAGAGCTTTACGTCCTAATGTGTACACTTTTCTTGACACTCCCGTTTCCTCTGCTTATCGTCGGCCGTGATCCCTCCCGAGCATGCCCTGACGGCCCCCCAGGTCCCGGCCGCGGCGACTGAGCGCGCCCAAACACCAAACGTAGCCCAGCCCGCTCCCGCACTCGGCGCTGCGGCCATCGCAGGCCCGTCCGCCTGGCACGAGCGCATCCGCGATCGGTGGAACGCGCTCGTTGCCACCGAATCGTTTCAGCGATGGAGCGCGCGGTTCCCGCTCACGCGAGCGGTCACCATGCGGCGATCCCGGGCGCTGTTTGATCTGGTGTCGGGGTTTGTGTACACCCAAACCTTACTCGCCTGCGTCGAACTCAACCTGTTCGAGTACCTCGCTGGCGGCGCGCGTACGCTGGACGAGATCGCCGAGCACACGAACCTGTCTCGGGCCAACACCGAGCGGCTGCTCAACGCGGCGGTCTCGCTCCGCCTCATGATGAAGCGTCGCCACGGACGCTACGCCCTTGGCGCGTTGGGGGCCCCGCTCGTCAGCAACACCGGGGTGCTGGCCCTCATTCGGCATCACCGGATGGCCTATCAGGACCTCAGCGATCCCGTGGCGCTGCTCCGTCAGGGCGCCGATTTCCGCACCGAGCTCTCGCGCTACTGGTCGTACGCCGACGCGCCACGGCCACAGCAAATCGACGACGCCCGCGTCGCAGCGTACTCGGAGATCATGGCCGATACGCTCCCGCCCGTCGCGCACGACGTGCTCGACGCCTACGACCTGTCGAAGCATAAGTGCCTGCTCGACGTCGGCGGTGGCGAGGGCGTGTTCCTGTCGCTCGTCGGACACCGCCACGCCCGCCTGCAGCTGCGTTTGTTCGACTTGCCGGCCGTGGCCGTGCGCGCGAAAGTGCGCCTCGATCAGGCCGGTTTCAGCGATCGCGTAAACTGCCACGGGGGCAACTTCCACGCCGATGCCCTCCCCACCGGCGCCGACGTGATTTCCCTGGTGCGCGTGCTGCTCGACCACGACGACGAGTCCGTCCTGCGCCTGCTGAAGCGGGTCCGGGCCGCCCTGCCGAGCGGTGGGGTCCTCCTGATCGCGGAGGCGATGGCGGGCGTCCGTGGCGCGGAAACCGTCGGCGACGCGTACTTCTCCTTCTACCTGATGGCGATGGGGAAAGGCCGAGCGCGGCGAGCGTCCGAGCTGCACCAGATGCTGCAGGCGGCCGGCTTCCGCCGCAGCCGCGAAGTCTCCACGCGCTTTCCGATTCAGACCGGCCTGATCGTCGCCGAAGCCTGACGGCGGCACGCCGCTCCGTTGGCGCTGGTGCGCTTCAGCACCAATCCCGACAAATCCAGTCCTCCAATGTTGACAGTCTTGAGTGTCAACAACACGTTACACCTCGTGAAGACCAGAGCAGTCGTTTTCGAACAGCCCCAGCAGCTTTCCGTCCGCGAGCTAACCCTCGTCCCCGCCACCGACGCCGACGTGCTGGTGGCGATGCGCTGGTCTGGCATTAGTACGGGCACCGAGCGCATGCTCTGGACCGGCACGATGCCTCCCTTCCCGGGGCTCGGCTATCCCCTCGTGCCCGGGTATGAAGGCGTCGGCGAGATCGTCGAGGCGGGCTCCGAGTCTGGTCGCACCGTCGGCGACCTGGTGTACATCGCCGGCTCGCGCGGATTTACCGATGCGCGCGGCCTCTTTGGTGGGCAGGCGTCGTTGGTGGTGGTGCCCGGCACTAAGACAGTGGCGCTCGCCCCCTCGCTCGGGGAGAACGGAGCCCTGTTTGCGTTGGCCGCTACCGCGCACAATGCCCTCTGCGCCGTGGCGCCCGGCGTGTCGCCGCGCGACGTGCCAGAGCTCTTACCTGAGCTGATCGTCGGCCATGGCGCGTTGGGCCGGCTCATCGCGCGCCTGGTGGTGCTGTATGGCGGTAAACGGCCCACCGTGTGGGAGATTAACCCGGTGCGCATGGATGGTGCGCGCGGCTACGACGTCATCCACCCGGATGCCGACACCCGCCGCGACTATCGCACGATCTGCGAAGTGAGCGGGGCCAACGGTTTGATCGACGCGCTGGTGGCCCGCCTCGCCCCCGGCGGTGAGATCTGCTTGGCGGGTTTCTACAGTGAGCCCGTGAGTTTCACCTTTCCGCCCGCGTTCATGCGACAGGCCCGTTTTCGCATCGCCGCACAGTGGAAGGAGTCCGACCTGCAAACGATCGCGGCGCTGGCCAACTCGGGAGCGCTCGCGCTCGACGGGTTGATCACGCACCGCGAAACAGTATCCCGTGCGGCCGACGCCTACACCACGGCGTTCGGCGATCCTCACTGTGTCAAGATGATCCTCGACTGGAGAACGGTTGCATGAGTGAAAACGGTACCAACTCCGCCAACGGCGCCCTGCATCAGTTGCACGCGAGCATGCGCGATGAAGCCGCGACTGCGCCCGATGCAGTGCACACCGGTCCGGTCACGAAAGAGACGCAGATCATTGCGATCTACGGCAAGGGTGGCATCGGCAAGAGCTTCTCGCTCGCCAATCTGTCGTATATGATGGCGCAGCAGGGCAAGAAGGTGCTGCTCATCGGCTGTGACCCCAAGAGCGACACGACCTCCTTGCTCTTCGGAGGACGCGCCTGCCCCACGATCATCGAAGTGTCGTCGCGGCTCAAACTCGCCGGCCAGCAGGTGTCCATCAGCGACGTCTGCTTCAAGCGCGACGGCGTGTTTGCCATGGAACTCGGCGGCCCCGAAGTGGGACGCGGCTGTGGCGGACGCGGCATCATTCACGGTTTCGAAATCCTCGAGAAGCTGGGCTTCCACGAATGGGGCTTCGACTTCGTGCTGCTCGACTTCCTCGGCGACGTGGTGTGCGGTGGCTTCGGATTGCCGATCGCGCGCGACATGTGCCAAAAGGTGATCGTCGTCGGATCGAACGACCTGCAGTCGTTGTACGTGGCCAACAACGTCTGCTCGGCGGTGGAGTACTTCCGCAAGCTCGGCGGCAATGTGGGCGTGGCCGGCATCCTGATCAACAAGGACGACGGCACCGGCGAAGCCGAAGCGTTCGCGGCCAAAGCGGGCATCCCAATTTTGGCCAAGGTTCCCGCCAACGACGACATCCGCAAGAAGAGCGCGAACTACGAGATCATCGGCTTCCCCGGTGGTGAGTGGGGCCCGTTGTTCGGTGAACTCGCGCAGGCCGTCGCCGACGCACCGCCGGTGCGCCCGAAGCCGCTCACGCAGGACGAGCTGCTCGGACTGTTTGCGGCCAGCCAGGTCGGTGGTAATGTGGTGCTCGAGCCGGCCACGATGTTCGACCTCGTGGGTCGCGAAGACGTCACCAAGCCGTCGCTCGAAGTCGTGTACGATACCGTTTGATAACGAGACCGACATGAGCAGCGACATCAGCAGCGGTGAAGTCGTGTACGACGACGCGGGCAGTACGCCCACGGCCAACGATGCCGACCAGCCTTCCTCACGCACGTTGCCCGTCCTCGACGGCAGCGCGATCAACACCGCCGCCACGGCCGCCGACGGACTGGGCTGTCACGCGGGCGCCAACGAAATGCTCGCCGCGGCGAAAGCCGCGGGCAAGAGTGAAACCCTCGATCGCTACGCCGCCGACTATCCAAAGGGACCGCACGATCAGCCGCAGAGCATGTGCCCCGCGTTCGGGTCGTTGCGCGTCGGACTGCGCATGCGCCGCACGGCCACGATTCTGTCAGGCTCCGCCTGTTGCGTGTATGGTCTCACGTTCACGTCACACTTCTACGGGGCGCGACGCACGGTGGGCTACGTGCCGTTCAACTCCGAGAGCTTGGTCACCGGACAGCTGTTCGAGGACATTCGCGATGCGGTGTTCAAGATGGCCGATCCGGCGCTGTATGACGCGATTGTGATCACCAATCTGTGTGTGCCGACGGCGTCTGGTGTGCCGCTGCAGTTGCTGCCCAAGGAAATCAACGGCGTGCGCATCATCGGCATCGACGTGCCGGGCTTTGGCGTGCCGACGCACGCTGAAGCGAAGGACGTGCTGGCCGGTGCGATGCTGCGCTATGCGCGCACCGAGGCCGAGCTTGGTCCGGTGGCCGCCCCGCGCGGTGGCGTGAGCGAGAAGCCCACCGTCACGTTGGTGGGTGAGATGTTCCCGGTCGACCCCATTGGCATCGCGATGATGCTCGAGCCGATGGGACTGGCCGCTGGCCCCGTGGTCCCCACGCGCGAGTGGCGCGAGCTCTACGCGGCACTCGACTGCGTGGGCGTGGCGGCGATTCATCCGTTCTACACGGCGTCGTACCGCGAATTCACGGCGGCGGGCCGCCCCATCGTGGGCTCGGCTCCGGTGGGCTACGACGGCACCGAAAGCTGGCTCGAATCCATCGGTCAAATGGCGGGCGTGTCGCGCGATCACATTGACGCCGCCAAGAACAAGTTCTTGCCGATGATCAAGGGCGCGCTAGCCAAGATGCCAATCAAGGGGCGCATCACGATGTCGGGCTACGAAGGCTCGGAGCTGCTGGTGGCGCGACTGCTGGTGGAAAGCGGCGCCGATGTGCGCTACGTGGGCACGGCGTGCCCGCGCACGCCGTACAGCGAAGTCGATCGCGAATGGCTCGCAGCGCGTGGCATTCACGTGCAGTATCGCGCGTCGCTGGAACAGGACCTCGCCGCGTTGCACGAGTTCAAGCCCGACCTCGCGATCGGCACGACGCCGGTGGTACAGAAGGCAAAGGAGATGTCGATCCCGTCGCTGTACTTCACCAACCTGATCTCGGCGCGCCCGCTGATGGGGCCGGCCGGGGCCGGATCACTGGCGACCGTGGTGAACGCGGCGCTTGGCAACAAGGCGCGCTTCGATACCATGACGGCGTTTTTCGAGGGTGTAGGCACCGGCTTCGCGAGCGGGGTGTGGGAAGACGTACCGCAGGATCATCCCGAATTCCGTGATCACTACAAGCGCCATCTGGCCAAGCTGGCCAAGGCGCGTAAGGCGCAGGAGATGGTCTGATGCTGGTGCTCGATCATGATCGCGCTGGTGGCTATTGGGGCGCGGTGTACGTGTTCACCGCGATCAAAGGCCTGCAAGTCGTCATCGACGGACCGGTGGGGTGCGAAAACCTTCCGGTCACGTCGGTGCTGCACTACACTGACGCGCTGCCGCCGCACGAGTTGCCGATCGTCGTCACGGGACTCGGCGAAGACGAACTCGGACGGAATGGCACCGAAGGCGCCATGCGCCGCGCGCACAAGACGCTCGACCCCGAACTCCCGGCCGTGGTGGTCACGGGGTCGATCGCCGAAATGATTGGCGGTGGCGTCACGCCCGAAGGCACGAACATCCAGCGCTTCTTGCCGCGCACCATTGATGAAGATCAGTGGCAGGCGGCCGAACGGGCGCTGTACTGGCTGTGGACCGAGTATGGTCTCAAGAAAGGCATCGCGCCGAAGCGTCGCGAGAAGCAGGAAGGCGACAAGCCGCGCGTGAATATCGTGGGCACCATATACGGCTACTTCAATTCGGCCAGCGATCTCGCGGAGATCCGTCGGTTGGTGGAAGGCATCGGCGCCGAAGTGAACATGGTATTCCCGATGGGCAGCCACTTGGAAGAAGTCCCGCGCCTGGTCGATGCCGATGTGAACGTGTGCATGTATCGCGAGTTCGGCCGCATGCTGTGCGAAGCGCTGGAGCGTCCGTATTTGCAGGCGCCGATCGGCCTGCACAGCACGACGAAATTCTTGCGCACCCTGGGCGAGATGCTGGGGCTCGATCCCGAGCCGTTCATCGAGAAAGAAAAGCACACAACGATCAAGCCGTTGTGGGATCTCTGGCGCAGCGTCACGCAGGACTTTTTCGGCACCGCCAGCTTCGCGATCGTGGCCAATGAAACGTACGCCCGCGGTGTGCGCCATTTCCTAGAGACGGAGATGGGGCTACCGTGTACGTTCGCCTTCTCCCGTCGTCCAGGCGTGAAGCCCGACAATCAGGCCGTACGCGAAGCGATCCGCACCACCCCACCGCTCATGATGTTTGGCAGCTACAACGAGCGTATGTATCTGGCGGAAACCGGCGCGCGATCGATGTATATCCCGGCGTCGTTCCCGGGTGCGATCATCCGACGCCATCTGGGCACGCCGTTCATGGGGTACTCCGGGGCGACGTACTTGATTCAGGAAGTGTGCAACCAACTGTTCGATGCGCTCTTTCATATCCTGCCGTTGGGCACGGACATGGACAAGATCGAAGCCACCCCCGCGCGCATGCACAAGGAACTGCCGTGGGATGACGAGGCCAAGAGCGCGTTTGATGAAATCGTGGAGACGTACCCCATCCTGATCCGCATCAGCGCGGCCAAGCGCCTGCGCGATCTGTCGGAAAAGGACGCCCGCGAATTCGGCGACGACACGGTCACCCGCGACCACGTGCTGGCCTCGCGTCGTGGACTGGCCGGCGCCACGGCGTAATCGCGCGGCCCGTCTCCACCACGCGCAACGCCACCGGATCACGTCTCCGGTGGCGTTGCGCGTTATGGCCCCTCGATCCGGGCCAGCACCTCGTCGGGACGCTCCTCGGGGAGGAGATGGCCGCCCGGCACGTCGACCAGGGTCGCCGTAGGCAGCCTGGCGGCGGCACGCCGCAGCGCGGGCAACGGCACCCATCGATCGCCCCGCCCCGCAAGCAGCGTGAGCGGCGTGCGCAGGGCGGCCGCGTCCCGCATCAACGCGGGGAGATCCCAGCGGGACATCATGGACAGCGCGGCATGGACGTGGTCAGGCTGCCGACAGAGCCATTCGTAGCGAGCGAATTGGGGCGCCGTGAGGGAGGAGCCCGCGCTCTCGAGCATCAGGCGGACGAGCGGCGTGCGCTGCGCGACCCAGGCACCGCCAGCGGCCACCGCGTCCGACTCCACGACGGCTGCGAGCACCGGTGCGACGAGTCGGACATACCACGCCGGCGGGGCCACCAGCGCCGGACAGACGCCAAGCAGATGCTGAGGCGCGATGTCCCGCTGGAGGGCGAGTTGCATCAGCACGGGCATGCCGGCCGAGTGTCCGACGGCGAACCGGGGGAGCGCGTCGAGATGCCGGAGCAGCGCGGCCACCGCCGTGGCCATCTCCGCCAAGCCGAACGGCAGCGGCGCGCCGGCGGCGCGGTCGGCGGCCTGCGTAAATCCGTGCCCCGGGAGATCGATGGCGACCACACGGTACCGGCGTGCCAACGAGGCCGTACACGCCGCCCAGGAGTGGGTGGATCCGCCGGTGCCATGGAGCAGGAGGACGGTCGGCCCGTCCCCTTGTTGCTGCACGTGCCAGCGGACGGCACCGACCGTGTGGAACGACGAGTAGGCTCGATCGGGCCACGCGTCCGGCAGGCGATCGAGAGGAGAGGAGGCCGAATTCCGTGTCATGGGAGGCAATTGCGGAGACGAGTCAGAGAAAATCGCAGATTGGTGTAAGTTTTCCTTGACGCTGTTCGGTGTCAGGCACAGTTTACACCCGTCTTCAAGAGGTTCATGCCGTCTCCCGCCCGGGGGACGACTCCCCAGCCGCGCGGGACGAGCGCGGCAGCTCGAAAACACTCGGAGGATTCGATGTCGATGTACGAGAAGAGTGGCGGAATGACGGAAGAGGAAGCGATTCGCTTCAACAAGTACTGGATCGCGGGCACGGGCGTGTGGGTGCTGGGCGCCGTGATGGCGCACCTGTTGGCGTGGTCGTGGCGTCCCTGGTTCTAGGCTTCGCCGGACCTTCCCTCTCAACAGCGTATTAGGAGACCACTATGTATCGCATTTGGATCGGGCTGGATCCACACCTGATTATGGGCGGCATCGGCTCGTTCATCGCGGGCGCGGTGTTGTTCATGCACTTGTTTGCGTTTAGCCAGCTGAATTGGCCCTCGTCACTGAAGGCCACTTACGCGAATTCGGCCGCACCTGCCGCCACCCGTTAAGGAGTCGTCATGCATCGTATTTGGCTGATGTATGACCCGCGTCGAGTGATGGTTGCCGTCGCCGGCTTTGTAGGCGCACTCGCGTTCGTCATTCATTTCATCCTGCTCAGTTCGCAGCGTTACTCGTGGATTGAAAACGGGACGCTGTCCGCCGTGCAGGCCCCCGTTGGAGCTTCGTCTCCGGCGATGGCGGCAGAAATGTCGCCGCTCCCGCCCGGCCGGTAACTCGTCGCGCGTCCACGCCGGAGTGGCGATTCGCACGTGTCAGTGCGAAGCCATCTCCGGCTGACGCCAGTCTTTGCCCTCGACGCTCGCTTGGAGAAATCGCCCATGGCGATGCTCAGTTTTGAGAAGAAGTACCGGGTACGCGGTGGAACGCTGATCGGCGGAGATCTGTTCGATTTCTGGTTCGGTCCGTTTTACGTAGGATTTTTCGGCGTCTCGGCCATCTTCTTTATCGTCCTTGGCACGGTGCTTTGTGTCTGGGGCGCAGCCATGGGTCCGACTTGGAACCTTTGGCAGATCTCTATAGCGCCGCCTGACCTGAAGTATGGTCTGGGCTTCGCTCCGCTCCGCGAAGGCGGACTCTGGCAGATCATTACGATGTGCGCGGTCGGCGCGTTCGGCAGCTGGGCGCTTCGTCAGGCCGAGATCAGCCGAAAGCTCGGCATGGGCATGCACATCCCCTTTGCGTTCGGCGCGGCCATCTTCGCGTACGTGACCTTGGTGGTGATTCGGCCGGTGCTGCTCGGCGCCTGGGGACACGGCTTCCCGTACGGCATCTTCTCCCATCTCGACTGGGTGTCGAACGTCGGGTATCAGTACCTGCACTTCCACTACAATCCGGCGCACATGATCGCCGTGACGTTCTTCTTCACGAACTGCCTCGCCTTGGCGATGCACGGGTCACTGATTCTGTCCGTGACCAATCCGAAGAAAGGAACGCCCGTCGGTACGAGCGAAACGGAGAACGTGTTCTTCCGCGATCTTCTTGGGTACTCGATCGGCGCGATTGGTATTCACCGTCTCGGTCTGTTTTTGGCCATGGGCGCGGCGATTTGGAGCGCGATCTGTATTGTGATCTCAGGCCCCTTCTGGTCGTCGGGGTGGCCGGAGTGGTGGGGCTGGTGGCTTAATCTTCCGATTTGGCGCTGAGGAGAATCGACCTGATGCTTGAGTACCAGAATCTCTTCACGCGCGTCCAAGTTCGTACCGTTCCCGAGGCGGGTATCCCGATCGAGGATTCGCCGGGCGGACGCGCGGGCACAGGGGCTTTCTCGTATCTCGCCGGTAAGTTCGGCGATGCGCAGATCGGCCCGATCTATCTTGGCACCGCGGGCACGTTCTCCCTGCTCTTCGGCTTCCTCGCCTTCGAGATCATCGGCCTGAATATGTGGGCCTCCGTGGGCTGGGACCCGGTCGAATTCATTCGACAGCTGCCGTGGCTGGCCCTTGAACCGCCGCCACCACAGTACGGGCTGCACCTTCCGCCGCTACAGCAAGGCGGCTGGTATCTGATGGCCGGTTTCTTCCTCACGGTCAGCATTCTGCTCTGGTGGCTGCGCGTGTACCGTCGGGCCACCGCGTTGAACATGGGCACGCATCTGCCGTGGGCGTTCGCCTCGGCGATCTTCCTGTACTCCGCGTTCTTCTTCCAGCCGCTGTTGGTTGGCAGCTGGAGTGAGATGGTGCCCTTCGGCATCTTCCCGCACCTCGACTGGACATCGGCGTTTTCGATTCGCTACGGGAACCTGTACTACAATCCGTTCCACGCGCTCTCGATCGTCTTTTTGTATGGCAGCGCGGTGCTCTTCGCCATGCACGGCGCGACGATCTTGGCGGTGGCCCGTCTCGGCGGTGAACGCGAGATCGAGCAGATCACCGATCGTGGCACGGGCGCCGAGCGCTCCATGCTGTTCTGGCGCTGGACGATGGGTTTCAACGCGACGATGGAGTCGATCCATCGGTGGTCCTGGTGGTTCGCTGTGCTCACCACGTTTACCGGCGGTATCGGTATCCTGCTCACGGGCACCGTGGTGGACAACTGGTATCTCTGGGGTGTCAAACACGGTCTGGTATCACCCTATCCGGCGCAAAACACCCTCACGGCCGAACAGCAGGAACTGCTGCGTGGCCGGTATCAGGGAACAGCACCGGACTCGTTCCCCACGTACGTGGCGCCGCAACCCGCGATGATGCTCGACTCGACTGCCCTGATGACGCCAGCGGATTCCCTTCCGGCGGATTCGACCCGAGTGGACTCCCTCGCGACGCCGGCAGCAGCCGGTCCCGCTGCCGCGAAGTCGCCCGCCACTCCGGCTGGAGGAAAGTCACCGTGAGTTTCCTGACACCCACGTGCCGCCGCCTCGTAGCGGCGGCCATCCCCTTGGCGATGCTGTCGCTGGGGGCGTGCGGCGATGCCCAAACAGACTCGGTTCAGGTCGGGTACCGCGGAACGGCCATGGAGCAGAATTACGACCATGGCGATCTGAAGGCGAAGTTCGCGCAGGTGAAGATCCCCACGCCGCTCCCCCCGGCAGGCGAGTCGCCGCCGGGCCCGCTCCCGTGGCAGAACGTGCAGGTACTCAACGACATCTCGGTTGGCGAATTCAACCGCACGATGGTGGCGATGAGCACCTGGGTGGCCGGCACCGGCAACTGCGCCTACTGCCACAACATCGCCAATCTCGCGTCCGACACGCTGCCGAACGGCAAGCCGCTGTACACGAAGCTCGTGGCCCGTCGCATGCTGCAGATGACCCGCCAGATCAACGGCCAGTATTCGCAGCACGTGAAGAACACCGGCGTCACCTGCTACACCTGTCACATGGGCAAGCCGCTGCCGAACGGCCTCTGGTTTTACTCGAGCCAGACCGACTACCTCCGTCACTATCTCGACCGAGACGGGGCGCGGGTCGTCACGCAGCAGGTGACGCCGACGAACATGAACAGAAGCTCGGTGAAGCAGACGGAGTGGACGTACGCGCTGATGATGTCCCAATCCCGTTCGTTGGGCGTGAACTGCACCTACTGCCACAACAGCCGTCAGTTCGCCAGCTGGAAGGAAGCGCCGCCGGCTCGCGTCACCGCGTATCATGGCATCCTCATGCTTCGCGACGTGAATCAGAACTACCTGTCACCGCTGCAGCCGGTGTACCCGGCCGTGCGGTTGGGCGCACAGGGTGATGCCCCGAAGGCCCAGTGTGTGACCTGTCACAACGGCGCGTACAAGCCGTTGTACGGCGCGCAGATGGTGAAGGACTACCCGGCGCTCTGGGGGCGGTCGGATTGGAACGGTGTGCCATTCCAAGGGTTGGGGACACCAGCCGTTGCCCCGACGGCAACCGACAGCACGGCCACCCCCGCAGCGCCGGTGCAGCCGACGGTGAAGGCGAGCAGCAGTGCGGCCCCCTCGACTGGAGCCGCGACGGTGGGTGCTGGCAACATGAACCGGCCGTAGCCTCGTAGCGACTGGAACTGCGCATCGGGCTCTTGCCCACCGCGCAACCCACCCCGCAATGCCGAGTCGGCATTGCGGGGTTTCGCATTAACACCGGACCGTTCGGCGATTCGCGACCGCACGTGCGAAACCGAAGCGCACAGCACCGCGAAGGCGCTCTTGATTTCGCCGCGCGCGCGCGCGAAGATGCTTCC
>Ga0049081_10000800_pt1 | contig 11908 bp, 8 predicted proteins | sample GreLakmeER78MSRF_FD_66717 | JGI IMG/M metagenome (GOLD analysis project Ga0049081, IMG submission 66717) | Freshwater lentic microbial communities from great Laurentian Lakes, MI, USA - Great Lakes metaG ER78MSRF | ecosystem: Environmental > Aquatic > Freshwater > Lake | place: Great Lakes...
TTAACAGTAACAGGAGGCTCAGGAATTTATACGTATTCGTGGAACACGACCCCAATTCAGACGACAGCGGATCTTACAAATTTACAAGCAGGCAGCTATACGGTGACAATTACCGACCAGGGCAACTGTACAACAACAGTTACAGTATCTATTACTCAACCACAATCACTTGATGCAATTGCTTCAGGAACTCCGATTACATCAAACGGAGGAACTTCTGAAGTTAGTGTTTCTGCTTTAGGAGGTACATCTCCTTATTCTGGAACAGGAATATTTTTGGAAGTTGCAGGAACATATACATACATGGTAACGGATTTTAATGGATGTACAGATAATGTTACAGTAACAATTGCTCAACCTGAAGCGCTTGTAGCTCAGTCAGTAGTATCCTTACCTATTAATTGTTATGGTGGAACAGGTGAGATTACTGTCTCTGCAACTGGAGGAACCGTGCCTTACACAGGAGCAGGAATATTTACTGTTACTGAAGGTACTTATACATATACAATTACTGATTTCTATGGCAATACTGCTTCAACAACGATTTCGTTAACTCAACCTGATGAACTTATTGCAAGCTCAAGTGCCTTAACAATTCTGTGTTTTGGAAATGAAGCGGTTGCTGATGTAACCGCAGTTGGAGGGGTCACACCATACACTGGAATAGGACAATTTAATGAAGTAGCTGGGACTTATAGTTATACGGTTACAGATTTTAATGGTTGTCAAGATATTACGACAATTACAATTAATCAACCTTCACAAATCGCTCTTGCAAGTGATGTGCAAAATGTATTGTGCCTTAATGGTTCAGGATCGATTGATTTGTCAGTTTCAGGAGGTGTTGGTCCATATGATGTAATTTGGAATAACACAATTAACTCTGAAGATTTACCAACCTCAGTAGCTGGTAACTATAATGCTTTGATCACTGATAATAATGGATGTGATACTACATTAAGTTTAAGTGTAATTAATACATTCGCTTCTACACCAATATTAACGAACTTAACTGGTACCACAGAATTGAATTGTGCAGTTTCTTCTATTACAATTCAAGTTGATAATGCAACCAGTTATACATGGAGTGGTGGTTTGTCTACAGGTACCGGAAACAATTCATTTAATTCTCCTGATACATATGTTGTAGATGTTGTAGATGCTAATAATTGTCCAAGTCAGTTGAGTGCAACCATTACACAAAATATCAATCCACCTACACCTGGAATTAATAATTTATCAAATAATTTAATTTTAACTTGTACAAATCCAACAATTAATGTTCAAGCTACAGGTGGAGTTTCCTATCAATGGTCAAATGGTTTAGGTTCAAATGCAAATCAATCTTTAACACAATCGGGCGCCTATACAGTTACAGTCACCGGTTCAAATGCTTGTACTTCAACGTCCTCCATAACGATTACCTCTAATCAGACTGCTCCTACAGCAGTGATTACCAATAATACGGGTTCATCTAGCTTACATTGTAATCAAGCGCAAATAAATGTAACAGCTTCTGGTGGTGCTTCATATCAATGGAGTAATGGTTTAGGATCAAATGCTACCGTAAATTTAACTTCTGCAGGCACATATACAGTTACAGTAACAGCGTCAAATGGCTGCACGGATACGGAATCTATTACAATAAATCAAGTTGCCAATCCAACTGTAACGGTAAGTTCAATTACTATGTGTTCGGGGAGTACAGGTACATTAACAGCTGTTCCATCCACTCCAGGTGGATCCTATGTTTGGATACAATTACCAAGTAATATTAGTATTCCTGGATCAGGGGCTTCAGTCAGTATTAATCCAACTACTAATTCAATCTATAATGTACAGTATTTTGATTTAAATAACTGTCCAAGTAATAATGTATTGGCAAATGTGGTAGTCACTCCTACACCAGTTGTAAATGTTAGTGGAACTACGACTATCTGTTCAGGAAACAGTGCCGTAATAACCGCTAATTCATCGTTGACCGGAGCTGGTGGTACTTATACATGGAGTCCAAATTCTACTTCAACTCAATCTGTAACGGTTGCTCCAACAGTATCTACCACTTATTCTGTTTATTATACATTAAATGGATGTCCGTCAAATACAGCCAATCATTTAGTTACAGTTTATCAAACACCAACTGTTTCAGTAAACAATATTGGAATTTGTACCGGTTCACAAGGCACATTAACTGCTACTCCAAGCGTATTAGGGGGAACATATTCTTGGAATACGACTCCTAATATTTCAACTACACAAAGTATTACGCTTCAACCATTAAATACTGTTTCTTACACAGTAGTTTATACTTCAACGAACAATTGTCCGAGCCAGCCAGCAACGGGCACAATTACGGTAACGGATGTTCCTTCTGTTCAACTTGATGATATATCCGTGTGTGAAGGACAATCAGGCACGTTAACAGCAATTCCTTCTGTTCCTGGTGGTGTGTTTATCTGGACTCCGTCCGGTGGTACAAGTGGAAGTTCATATACGATTACCCCAACGGCATCCACCTCTGTTTCTGTCATATACTCGTTGAATGATTGTCCAAGTCCTTCTGTATCAGCTCAAGTAACTCTTGTTTATACACCAACTGTTACAGTTAATAATGTTGCAATTTGCCAAAATCAATTTGGAACTTTAACAGCCAATCCTTCAGCACCTGGTGGAACATATTTATGGTCTACAGATGAAACGAGCCAGACTATTAGTGTTAATCCTCAAGTAACAACAGTTTATTCAGTTATTTATTTCTTGAATGGATGTCCAAGTCCACAAGCGATAGCTACCGTAACTGTTAATCCGATTCCGGTTGTGACCTTTGATGTTGATTTCACGGAAGGATGTTTACCGTTGACCGTTAATTTTACAAATACGACTACAAATATGCAAAACTGTACTTGGAATTTAGGGAATGGTGCAACGTTGAATGAATGTGGTAATCTCAGCTATACGTTTCAAAACCCAGGATGTTTTGATATTTCCTTAACAACAGATTCTCCAAATGGATGTTCAAATACGTTAACCTTAAATGATTTGATTTGTGCCTATCCAACTCCGATTGCTGATTTTACACTTTCATCAAATCTATTAAATGTGAATGATCCAACGGTGTCGATAAATAATAATTCTACCGGTGCAGTAGATTATATTTGGAATTATGGGGATAATACAAATGATACCTCAATATACAATCCTGAACCCCATTTATTTGAAGGTTATTTAGATAGTATGTATACTATTACATTGATTGCGATTTCAGAAAATGGATGTACCGATTCAATGAATCAGATAATTACCTTTAATGATGACGTTACAATTTACGCCCCAAATTCATTTTCCCCTGACGACGACGGATTAAATGATATTTGGCTCCCTGTAATTTCATCAGGTATTAATACAAATTCATACCAATTAAGAATATTTAATCGATGGGGACAAGAGTTTTTTGCAACCAATAATATTCTGCAAGGGTGGGATGGAACATTTTTGGGAAATAAAGTTCAAGATGGAACATATAGCTTCCAACTGTCCTATAGTAAATCTAGTCAAACTAAGAAAAATATTATTGTAGGTCATATCAATCTTATCAGATAGATTGGAATGATTCTTGAAAATAAAGTAGAAAATTAAATATGAATATTCAATTTTCTAATGTTATCCCTGTACCATTATCCTCTATTCAACCCAAAGCTGATAGCATTTGGAGAGCAGATTTCTCAATACAATCTGGTGAAAAAATTCTATTAAATGCCGCAAGTGGAAAAGGTAAAACTACTTTCACTCATTTATTGATGGGGATTCGAAGTGATTATTCAGGGGATATTTTTTTTAATGGAAAAAATATTGACTCTATGATGTTGGACGAATGGATGCTTATTAGAAAAAATAAAATTGCCGTTGTCTACCAAGATCTACAATTATTTCCAGAACTAACAGCATTTGAAAATGTTATTATTAAAAATCAATTAACACAAGTTTTAACAATCAATGAGATTGAATTTATGTTCGAACAAGTTGGATTGATTGATAAAAGAAAACAAATCGCAGCCACTTTGTCTATGGGGCAAAAGCAACGCGTGGCAATCATTCGAGCTTTATGCCAGCCCTTTGAATGGTTGATTTTGGATGAACCTTTTTCACATTTAGATAATGAAAACAGAGAGATTTGTTTTAAAATAATTTCTGAGAGTTGTTCTATGAATAATGCAGGAATGATTTTAACATCATTAGACGAAATGGATATTTCAGATTTTGATAAACAGCTAAAACTCTAGTCATGCTGAAGAAATTACTTTTTCAACATCAAGATAAAATTCAATATAATATTGCAATTGTAGGGTCAATAATTGGCATTTTGTTTTTAATTACTTCTGTACATTATTTAATACGGGTCAATGAATTTGGTCAAGGACAAGAAATACTAGGTCCAAATACGATGATTATTCAAAAGAAAGTGAGTAATTCATCTAGTTTGAATCTTTCAAAAACAGATTTTAGCTTAGACGAAATCAATCGATTTAAACAAGAACCTTTTGTTAGTGATGCTCAGGCCGTAATTTGTAATAATTTTAATGTGCTTTTTTTAACAGATGACTCATTGGTCCCTAAATTCAGTTCCGATGTTTTTTTACAAACCGTAAATACCAAATTTCTCGATGTTAAAACTAAAGAATGGGTTTGGAATGAAGGAGATACCGTTGTTCCTATGGTAATGCATAGAGATTTTTTGGTTATGTTAAATACGTTCATGAGTGCAAGCGGTATTCCACAAGTTTCTGAGGATTTAGCCAAACAAATAAAATTTAAATTAAGAATTTCAAATGATAAAAAACGAGAATTTTTTTGGGCTAAAATTGTAGGTTTCACGAATGAAATACCTTCTTTGTTGGTTCCTGAATCATTTATGATTGCTTCAAATGAAAGATTTTCAACAGGAAAACAAAGTAAAATAACAAATGTGATGATTTCTTCTAAGGAAGGTGAATTTGGAAGAATGGAAGAGTTTTTGAATGAACGTGGACTTGAATCAAGAAAATCTCAAGTCGTTATTGGTAAATTAAAAAGTATTGTGAGCACATTATTTATGGTTGTTCTCGTAATTTCCATAATTACTGTCATTGTTTCGGGTTTGGTTTTAATTCAATACTTACAATTGTTGATTGCCAATAATAAATATTCTATACGTACACTATTGCGTATTGGTTATCAGCCAAGTAGCTTAATACGTGTTTTTATTATTTATTTCTCGCAAACATTCGGGATATTAACTTTTACGAGTTTTGCGTTATTTTACCTTTCTAAATTTATTGTTGACGACCTGTTCGCTGCTGGAGGATTCTTACTAAATGAATCAATTTCCATGTTAAGTATAATCGTTGCATTCATTTCATTTTGTATTTTTGCGTTGGCTAGCTATATTGTTGCAAAGAGTAAAATAAGTAAAGAGTTTTAATCGTTAATAAAATGTTAAATTTTAAACCATTCAGGCTTCATTTCGTCATTAACACTAGATCAATTAAATTACTATGAAATTCATTATCCTTTCTTTAATTTGTGGCTTTACGATATCTTGTAATGCCCAAAAGTTAAGATTTAAAGTTACAGGTCCAAAAGATTCAACCGTTTTTTTAATAAAATATTATGGTCAAAAGTTGTTTTATGCTGATACAGCTGAAATGAAAAATGGCTATGTTGAGTTTGATGCTAAAAAGCAACAGCCTGGTATTTTAGGATTATATCTACCCGATCAAAAATTCTTTGAATTTATTTATAATAACGAGGAAGTGAGTATTGAGACTTCTGGGCCAGACTATACGGGTAATTTAAAAGTTAAAAAATCAGAAGAAAACGCCATTTTTATTCCTTATGTTAAATTTATTGGAAGTAAAAAAACAGAAGCTAATAAATTAGGAGAACAGCGTTCGAAAATTAAGGAAACAGATCCTTCCTATAAAGTTTTAGGGGATCAAATTGATCAAATTAATAAAGAGGTAGAAGATTATCAGTTAGCTCTAATTAAAAACAACTCCGATAAATTAGTTGCTAAAATAGTAAAAATGTCCCGCGAAGTTGAAGTACCTGAAGCTCCGAAAGATGAGAGTGGTAAAGCTTTAGATCCCGATTTTCGTTTCAAATATTATCGATCTCATTATTGGGACAATGTAGATTTGAAGGATGATCGTTTGGTGAACAATCCCGTTTTTCATAACAAAATGGAATTTTATTTTACAAAAATGATGGTGCAGCATTGGGATACGGTTATTCATTATTCCTATGATTTTTGTGATAAATTAAACCCTAAATCTAAAGTGTTTGAATACGTTGTTGGTTGGATTACTTCCAATTATGGAAAGAGTCAAATAATGGGGATGGACAAGGTATATACCTACATGAGGAATCGGTATTATTGTTCTAAAAATTCAGAAGGAAAATCTCCAGCGTTTTGGGTTGCTGATGATAAATTTGAGGATTTATGTGGTAAGATTAAAACTGAGATGAATTTAGTTATGGGTGTTCGTCCTCCAAATTTAATTTTAAAGGATTCTACGGATTCAAAATGGGTTAATTTACACCAAGTTGCTGAAGCGGCTGAATATACAGTTTTGTATTTTTGGGATCCTGAATGTGGTCATTGTAAAAAGACAACCCCAAAATTACAAACCTTGTATGAAAAGAAATTTAAAGATCGAAATATAGAGATTTTTGCTGTAGGTAAAGCAGTTGGTGCTGACTTTGAAAAATGGAAAAAATTTATTCGAGACAATAAAATGACTTTTTATAATGTTGCAGTTACTGATAAGCTCTATGAAATCGCCAAAAAAGACCCGAATAGTTTAGTGCCAGTTCAGGGAGATAATAGACCTAAACCAACCACATTGGAATCATTGAATTACCAAACAGCTTACGATATTTTCTCTACTCCTCAAGTATATATTTTGGATAAAGAAGGAAAAATAATTGCTAAACGAGTTTCAATATCTCAAATTGAGGAAATGTTGGATGCGCTGCAAGGAAAAAAAGACTTGCCTAAATTATTTCCTCCGGATCCCGAGGAAGATAAGCAAATGCAACAGCACTAAAATTTCATTCGTTGTTGAATGTACTGAATATCTTTGCGTATTTCTTGTAAAGATTGATTGATATTTGTTGTATCAAGTTGTACATCTGGTAATTCTGGTGAAATATAATTAACGAAACGCCAAATCTCTACGATAGAATTTACATGAACCACGTACGGTTTATATAAAGTGTTTGTTGAGCATAATTGAAAAGAACCACTTTCATCAAGCATATTGTTCACCACCTTAAATACTATTCCTTCTTCTTTGGTAACAATTATACAAGGAGTTCCTGAACGAATTGATTGCCAATTTTGAATAAATTCAGCCACCACAAAAGATCCTTCAACAACCGGAGGCATAGAATCACCTTGAATCGGAAAAGACCTGTACTTTTTATCCTTAGATAGAAATGGTAATGAAAAAGTTGGTAAAACTTTTAGGTATTCTGGATCGGCATAGCCAGAAACATACCCGGCAGAGGCTTTTAATGGAATCATTTCTATAACTTCTTCATTGTTTTGATCAACAATCGACGCTAAAATCCGCAGCTTGTCACCCTTTACATCGGTTAAATTGCCAGTTTCAAATTTTTGCCATTCTTTTTCTGATAGAATTTCAAAGTTGTTCCGTAATAAATCATCTATTGAAACCTTATAAAAATCGGATAACACAATTAAATTATCAATATTCGGTTGTGCTACACCATTTTCATATCCACTGTAGGTTGAACGAAAAAGATTCAGACTCTTTGCAACTTCTTCTTGTGAGATTTTTTTTCTTTTTCTTAATGCTTTGAGATTTGTTCCTATGTTCATGGTTTATTATTTTCAACAAATATATAAAAAAAATTAAAATACAACCAATTATCTGACTAAAAAATAATCAATTACAAATAAGAGTAATTTTGACTAATTTTGTACGATTGACTCAATAAATTATGAAAAGTTGTGCCATTGTTTTTTTATTTTCTGTTTTAATACTATCGTCTTGTGCCAAGGGGTACGGAACAGCTTATGTTTCAGGTGATGTTTCGATTTATTATTATTCTCCTAAAGATTTAAATCAAGTAAAGGCATTGGCTGAATTTTGGAATAGAAATAACCTATCCAATAGAAAGAAACAATTTTTACGAATAGTTAAAACAGATAAAGGGAATTATCAACTTCAACTTATTGCTTCCAAATCTGAATTAGCTAACCGACTAAAATTTGATGAAATAAAATTGCTTCAAGAGCTAGAAAACAAGTTGAATAAAGAGGTTTTTACACAAAATAAAATAGATTTAGTGATTTGTGATTCACGATTTACCGTCTTGAATGATTTAAATTTTTAACTTTTTTTGATTTGATGTACTTTCTTCTATGTTTTATCGTTTGTTAGATATGAAATTTAGGTTCTCCATACAAGTATTTGTGTTTTTTATTTCTTATTCGACTTATTCTCAAGGTTCGTTCCAACAGAATTTTTATTCATTGTCTGAGCTTGGACCAACAATTGGTAATATGTATTACCTCGGTGATTTAAATCCATCCAAGCAATTTTACAAGCCTAATTTAGCGGTTGGTCTCATATATCGTTATCATGTAAATGCTCGATTGGCATATCGTTTTAATGTTGCAACGGGTTCGGTAGAAGCATCAGATGCAGATTCTCAAAATGATTTATTAGTGAATAGAAACTTAGGTTTTTCAAGTAATATTCAAGAAATTGTTGGTGGTATTGAATTTCATTACCACAAATATCAAATGGGAAACAAGAAATACCGAGCAACGACTTATATGATTTTTCAAGCAGGGTTATTTCATTTTAATCCAACGCGTGAATTTAATGGAAATGAAGTTGAATTGCAGCCATTGGGAACAGAAGGACAAGGGACATCATTTGGTAGAAAAAGGAAATATAGCCGCTATCAGTTGTGTATTCCAATTGGACTAGGTGCAAAAATCTCATTGGGAAAGGTCGCTAATCTTAATTTGGATATAGCAATTCGGAAAACTTTTACCGATTATTTGGATGATGTTGGCTCTAATTATAGTGTCGATCCTGCCGCGTTCGATGGACTAAATGAAGACACAGCCATGGAATTGTCAAATACAAGTCTAGATAATTCACGATATAGTCGTCGAGGCAATAAATCAACAGATGATTGGTACGTTTATTATAGTGCGTCTATTACCTTTCGATTAGGAAAATCAAATAAATGCGCTGAACCTCGCTAATATTCTCTAACTTTTTACCTTTTATTTTGTTCAATACGTGTAATTTCACGAATTAAAATAATTTAAGTATGAAAGTAGGCGTTTTGTTGCTTCAATTAGGTACACCAGATAATGCGACAGTAGGTGCAGTTAGACGTTATCTTTCCGAATTTTTAAATGATCCTCGGGTTATTGATATACCTTGGCTGGCTCGAAAAATTTTAGTAAATGGAATTATTGTTCCTTTTCGTGCACCAAAATCCACTAAAATCTACAAGGAATTATGGGAGGTAGGAAATGGTGTTTCACCGCTTTTGAAACATACTGAAAAGGTTAAGGACTTATTACAAGAACGATTTAATGGAGCAGATGTCACAATCGAAATGGCCATGCGCTATCAAAATCCATCCATGGAAAAAGTAATGGAAAAAATGCATAAAGCGAATTATGATAAATTAATCATCTTACCATTGTTTCCTCAATATGCAAGTGCTTCGACTGGGTCTGCCGTTGAAAAAGCAATGGGTATAATAAAAAAATGGTGGGTAATTCCTGAAATTTCGATCATTAGTCAATTTTATGAAAATGAGGGTTATTTGGACTCAATAGTGGACAATGCGTCTAAATTTAATTTTGGAGATTATGACCACATTCTTTTTTCTTATCATGGTTTGCCTGAAAAACACGTCGATAAAGTGTATGAAGCAACTGATTTGTGTGGCGACCAGCCCTGTGAAACCGAGATTAATGATGAAAATAAATTCTGCTATAAAGCTACTAGTTATGCAACAACGCGCTTGATTGCCCAAAAATTAAATTTAAAGGAAAGTGATTATACCGTTTGTTTTCAATCTCGTTTGGATAAAAAATGGTTGACCCCATTTTCTGATAAGGTAGTGGAAGAATGGGCAAAAAAAGGTGCAAAGAAATTATTGGTATTTAGTCCTGCATTTGTCTCAGATTGCTTGGAAACCATTATTGAAATTGGCTCTGAGTATCAAGAAATCTTTGAAAGTGGGGGAGGAGAAAAAGTTCAATTAGTGCCGAGTAGTAATTCCCATCCTCGTTTTATCGATGGGTTAGAAGAGCTTGTTCGTCAACGGATTTAATTGCATTACGGAAGTTAATGTTAGCGCTTTTTTTTTATATTTGAGAAGATGAATTCCAGCAAATCATTAACCAATATCCACTGGGAATAGGTCAACCAATTGATGTTGCGAATGCCACTTTATTTTTATTAAGTGACTCATCGAAATGGATCACGGGTACAACATTGAAAATGGATGGCGGATTATTATTGAATAGTAAGCGCTAGTTATTTGAACATCCAGCTTCCTCCGACACTTGATACATTTTTTAATTGTAAGTAATCATTATATGTAGAGGATGTAATTCCACCAGTTGGACAAAAAATTACTGAAGGAAATAATTGACCGTATGTATTTAATGCGTCAATTCCACCAGACAAATGCGCTGGAAAAAATTTTAAAAATGTACAATTCCATTCTAAAGCCTTCATAATTTCACTAACGGTTGAAACTCCTGGGATAAACGGAATTCCACTTTTATGAAGTTCACTAACTAATTTCTCGGTTAATCCCGGTGAAACAATGAAATCAACGTCCAAAGCATGAACGATTTCAATTTGTTCTGGACAAATTACAGTGCCAACACCAACCTTGAAATCAGGCAGGTCCATTTTTTTAATTTTTTCAATTGCAGTTAAAGCATAATCCGTCCGCAAGGTTATTTCAATACAGGAGATTGAAGCGTGTTGAATTTTTTCAAGTTGAAGTAATAATTCCTCATAATTGTGGATCGTGGCAACAGGTATTACCTCATTTTTACTTAAAATATCATGAATTCCATTTTGTTTCATAGCTTATAGAATAAAGGAAGCTCCATCTTCACTGGAAGAAATGGAAGTTCTTAAATTAGTAAAAAGTTCACGTCCAAATCCTTGTGTTTTAACCGTTTTTGTTGACGCTGTTCTTAGTTCAAACGCTGGTTTAAGGCATTGTAGGGTTCCATTGATTGCGTCCAATTTTAGAAAATCTCCTGAATTTATTTTGGCGATCGGACCACCATCTGAAGCTTCAGGTGTCAAATGAATTGCTGCTGGCACTTTTCCAGAAGCACCGGACATTCTGCCATCTGTAACTAATGCAACCTTGAAACCTCTTTTTTGCAGGATGCTTAAGGTTGGTGTGAGTTGATGAAGTTCAGGCATCCCATTTTGTTTTGGACCTTGAAAAGGTAAAACGGCAATAAAATCTTTTTCAAGTTCACCATTTTTAAATGCCGTAATTAAATCTAACTGTTCATTAAAAACAATGGCTTTAGCTTCGATAACAAGGTTTTCATCAGCAACTGCGGCAGTTTTAATTACGGATCGACCTAAATTACCTGTAAGAATTTTTATTCCTCCGTTTGCTGAAAATGGATCATTCGCTGATCGAATAATCGAATTGTTTAATGTATCATTGGATCCTTCCTTCCAAATTAATTGATGATCTTTGATTTTTGCCTCCTGTGTAAATAAGCGCATTCCATGACCTAAAATTGTTCGAACATCTTCATGCATTAACTCATTGTCTAGTAGGGTTTTAATTACAAAACCCATTCCACCTGCTGCATGGAAAT
>Ga0049081_10000802_pt1 | contig 11888 bp, 6 predicted proteins | sample GreLakmeER78MSRF_FD_66717 | JGI IMG/M metagenome (GOLD analysis project Ga0049081, IMG submission 66717) | Freshwater lentic microbial communities from great Laurentian Lakes, MI, USA - Great Lakes metaG ER78MSRF | ecosystem: Environmental > Aquatic > Freshwater > Lake | place: Great Lakes...
CCAACAGGTCCAGCAGGTCAAGATGGTGTGTTAGGCGGCACTGGTCCAACAGGTCCACAAGGTGCAGGTGGTGTAGGATTACCTTTTACTGTTACAACTAAAAATTTTACTGGAGATAATACTACAGTCAATTTCGCAATTGATAGTGGATATACCATAGACAGTCTTTTAGTTGTTGTAAACGGTATTGTACTAAAAGCCACAACAGATTATACACTAAGCGGTAGTACTCTAACATTTATTACAGCGCCTAAAACTGGTCACGAAATAGTAGTACGTGAAATGATGGGCGATGGTGCTACAGGCCCTACAGGTGTTCAAGGACCCACAGGTTCTCAAGGTGCTGCAGGTCCTACAGGGGCTCAAGGTGTCCAAGGTATTCAAGGCGTTCAAGGTATTCAAGGCGTTCAAGGTCCTACAGGCTCACAAGGAGCTGCAGGTGCAGATTCTACAGTACCTGGTCCAACTGGTGCAACTGGTCCACAAGGTCCTGGCGGTGCAGGTTCTGTAGGACCAACAGGTGCACAAGGTATACAAGGTATACAAGGTGCTACAGGACCCACAGGCTCACAAGGTATCGTAGGACCCACAGGCTCAACAGGAGCACCAGGAACTTCAGTAAATATCAAAGGTGAAGTAGCTACAGTTGGTGCATTACCAAGTGGAGCTAGCGTTGGAGATGCTTATATTGTTACCGCTGATGGTAACCTTTATACTTGGACAGGAAGCGCTTACTTAGATGTAGGACAAATTGTAGGGCCCACAGGTTCACAAGGTGTTACAGGGCCAACAGGTTCTCAAGGTATTACAGGACCTACAGGTGCTACAGGTATTTTAGGCGGTATAACTTATAGTGTAACTAATTCAGGTGCTAGTGCATATGCAATTAATAGTAGTAATAACCCTACTATTAACTTAATTAGAGGATTTACTTATTATTTTAATGTCGATGCTAGTGGTCACCCTTTCTGGATTAAGACAGCTTCAGTTACAGGTACTGGTAATGCTTACTCATCAGGAGTAACAAATAACGGTACAGAGGCAGGAACAGTTAGTTTTACTGTTCCATTAAATGCTCCGTCAACGCTATACTATATTTGTCAATTCCATGGATCTATGGCGGGACAATTAAATGTTAGTGATATAGGTCCCACAGGTCCTACAGGCGCTCAAGGAACAAACGGTACTATAGGTGTTGATGGTGCTACAGGTCCTACAGGTGCTCAAGGCGTAGCAGGTCCCACAGGAGCTGCAGGGCCAACAGGTTCTCAAGGCGTGCAAGGTATACAGGGTGTACAAGGCGAAGTAGGCCCCACAGGAGCCACAGGAGCCACAGGAGCCACAGGAGCCACAGGAGCTGCATCAACCGTACCAGGTCCTACAGGTCCAGCAGGTCCAGCAGGTTCGGGTGGTTCGGGTAGCAGCGCTCCCTTTTCAATGGTTACCAAAGACTTTGTTGGCAATGGAACTACTGTAAATTTTACTATTGACAGTGGTTATACTATTGACAATATATTAGTTACTGTTAGTGGAGTTTTATTAAAAGCTACTAGTGATTATACACTATCAGGAACAACATTAACATTTGTTAGTGCTCCTGGAAATTTGCAAGACATAGTTGTTAGACAGATGACTGGACAAGGTCCAACAGGTCCTACAGGTCCAGCAGGTACTAATGGTACAATAGGTACTAATGGAGCAACCGGGCCAACAGGCCCACAAGGTATTAGTGGAACAGGCTTACCTTTTACAGTTGTAACTGAAAGTTTTACTGGAGACGGTACTACTACAACTTTCACTATTAATAGTGGATATACTGTAGACAGTCTTTTAGTTGTAGCTAATGGTTCATTACTTAAACCCACAGCAGATTATACACTAAGCGGCACTACACTAACATTCTTAGTTGCCCCAGAATCTGGTCAAGAGATTGTAGTTCGCGAAATGATGGGCGACGGTCCAACAGGTCCTACAGGTGCCGCAGGTCCAGCAGGCGGTCCAACAGGTCCAACAGGAACTGCAGGTAGTAATGGTTCTACAGGTCCAACAGGTCCTGCTGGAGCAAACGGTACAGCCTATATAGGAGATACTGCACCAGCTAGTCCTACTTCTGGTCAGTTTTGGCTGGATTCTACTACTGGCGAATTTTTTATATACACAGGCACTGAGTGGGTTATTGCCGTTGGAGCTTCTGGTAGTCAAGGACCACAAGGTCCGGCTGGAACAAACGGAGCAGCCGGTGCTACAGGTGCTACAGGTGCTACAGGTGCTACAGGGCCCGAAGCTTCTGCAGCAAAAACTGTCGGCTATTCGCTGATATTTGGAGGATAAGATGGCAGCACCAAATTTAATTGGAGCAACAACAATAACAGGCAAAACAAGTGGCACTAGTTTAACAACAACTAGTGCCACTAGTGTGCTAAGCAATGCAGCTAGTAGTGGTAAGTGTTTAAAAGTAAACACACTAAATGTTAGCAACACCACAGGCACAGCAGCAACCGTTACAGTTTCATACTATAATGCAGCAGCTATTGGTGGTACTGGTTTTGCAATCGTAGGCACTATGTCTGTGGCAGCAAATTCAACTATTAACGTAATAGATAAATCTAGTCAATACTACCTAGAAGAAAATTCTAGTTTAGGTGCTACTGCTGGAACGGCAAATGCACTTGTAGTAACCGTCAGCTACGAGGATATAAGTTAATGACTAAAAGATACCGTGGAGGGCTGTTAAGTAGTACTACACTAAACCTTTTTGCTGCCAACGGTATCTGGAATACTACTAGAGCTGGTACAAAAGCAGCAAGAAAGTTTTCTACACCGTTTGTACCTTCTGGTCCTTCTGGACAACAAGCTTATATCACTTCAGGCACGTATAGCTGGACAGCTCCAGCAGGAGTTACAAGTGTATGTGTTGTAGCAATTGGTAGCGGAGCTGGTGGTGGTAATGGAGGCCAATGGTCAGGAACTGGCGGTGGCGGTGGCGGCTTAGGATGGAAAAATAACATTACAGTTGTACCAGGAAATACTTATACTGTTGTTGTAGCACCAGCTGCTACAAGTGGTACTAATGGCTCAAGTAGTTATTTTATAAATACTTCTACAGTGGCTGGCAACGGTGGCGCTAGTGACCGTACTGGTGGAAGCTATGTAGGAGATGGTGGCGGCAATGGTGGAATTGGCGGAGCCGCTAGTACGTGGTATGGAGCTGGTGGCGGCGGAGCTGGTGGATATGCAGGAGTTGGCGGAGCTGGTGGGACTTTAGACGTTAATGGATCTAATGGAGCAGGTGGTTCAGGAGGTGGTGGTTCTGGTGCTCCATCAGACCCACAAGGCGGTGGGGCAGGTGCAGGCGGTGGCGGTACAGGTATACTTGGTCAAGGCACTGGCGGTGTTGGCGGAGTTTCTGCTAACAGAACAGGCGGAGCTGGCGGCTCTGGTGGAACAAACGGGGCTACAGTAGCTGGTTTGCGAGTACCTGCTGGGGGCGGGGGTATGTACGGCGGAGGTGGCGGAGGTGCTACAAATGGACTAACTGGTTTAGGTCCAGGTGGTACTGGTGGCTCTGGAGCAGTTCGAATAATTTGGGGAACAGGTCGAGCCTTCCCAGCAACTAATACAGCAGATGTATAAAAAGGATAGATATGGCTTTTTCATTTCCTAGTAACCCAACACTAAATCAAAGCTACACATTTAATAATAATATTTGGAAGTTTAACGGTAAAGGTTGGGCTAAAGATTCTGCTGGCGGAGCTTCAGTTACAGCAAGCGCAACAGCACCTGCAAGCCCTACAGATGGAGCTATGTGGTTAGAAAACGAAAGTGGTGACCTTTATGTGTACGGTGGCGGTAACTGGATTTTAACAGGTGTTAATCCTGGACCAAGTTTTAGTGGCAGTTATAATGACTTAACAGATAAGCCTACTATAACTAGTGTAGTTCCTTCAGCTATTAGCGACCAAAATAACACAAGCACTGGTTATTTTGACTTACCATCAGGTACAACAGCTCAAAGACCTGCTACTGCATTTAACGGAGCAACCCGTTTAAATACTACTACTAATTATTTAGAAATTTATAATAACGGTAACTGGGTTAGTTTAATATACGTTGGTATAATAGTTGCCTCGTATACTGGTAGTCCTTTAATAAATACCAGCAACGGATATACTACTCTTACATACAATACTGGTGGCACATTTACAGTAACCAATGCCCCAGCAGGTGCAGCACTAGAGCTTTTAGTAGTTGCAGGTGGAGGTGGTGGGGGTAATACTATGGGAGGCGGAGGTGGAGCCGGAGGTTTAATTTATACTAGTACATTTAATCCAACAATAAACTCTGCATACACTATTACTATTGGAGCAGGCGGAGCAGGTGCCCCAAATCGTAATGTTAGCGGAAGTACTGGTTCAAATACTACTGCTTTTGGGTATACTGCAATTGGTGGTGGCGGGGGTGGTAGCTGGGAAGCAGCAGGCCTTGTAGGAGGTTCTGGAGGTGGGGCTCCTAATGGCAAAGGTGGTGGATTAGGTACTACTGGACAAGGTTTTGCAGGTGGTAGTAGCCCAAGTGCTACTGCAGGTTCTGGTGGAGGCGGTGCTGGAGCTGCTGCAACTAATACAGCTACCGGTCCCGGAGGTATTGGGTTTACTGTACCAAACATTGGTGGAACATACGCAGGTGGTGGTGGAGGAGGGGCTGGCGGCAGTTCTTACGGTAGTCTTACTACTGGTTTAGGTGGTGCAGGCGGTGGTGGCCGGGGTGGGCTGGTAGGGTCTGCCGGAACTGCCGGAACTGCAAACACTGGCGGTGGTGGTGGTGGTGGTAGTTGGGATGGCGGTGACTACTCAGGCGGAACTGGCGGTTCCGGTGTAGTTATTGTACGCTACCGATCAAGTTAACAAGGAATAATATGCCAATTTCATTTCCCTTAAGTCCTACTTTAAACCAGACCTATACGTACAACTCAGTAACTTGGACGTATAATGGTAAAGGCTGGACAAAATCTCCTACAGCTGCTTCAGCTTTACCAACACAAACCAGCAATTCAGGAAAATATTTAACAACAAACGGCACAGCTGCTAGTTGGGGTACGTTAGTTATAACACCACCAACACCTACAGCAGTAAGCGATCAAGTCAATACTAGCACCGGGGCTTTTGATTTACCTTCTGGTACAACAGCAGAACGTCCTGCAAGCCCTAGTACTGGATATACTCGCATAAACACAACAAACAATTCACTAGAAGTATATAGTGGCGCTGCATGGAGCGTAGTACAGTATTTTGGGTACATTTCCGCAACTGGCGGTACAGTTACTATTCAAGGTGATTTTAAAATTCACACTTTTTTATCAAGCGATAATTTTGTTATCACTAGTGCACCAGCAAACTCAACTGTTGACTATTTAGTAGTAGCTGGTGGCGGTGGAGGAGGTGCTGACATGGGTGGTGGCGGAGGCGGTGGTGGTTTACTTAGCGCAACCAATGTAGTATTAACTTCTGGAACTTATCCTGTTGCGGTAGGTGCCGGTGGAGCAGGTGCACCAGCCGGTACAAATGTACTTGCAGGCAGTAGTGGTAACAATAGCTCTATTAGTCTTACAGGCGGTACAACTTTAGCAAATGCCATTGGCGGAGGCGGAGGTGGTAGTAGTCACCAATATGGTGACAGACCTGGAAGGACTGGAGGCAGTGGTGGCGGAGCCAGCGGACAATATACAACAAACAAAGGTCTAGGTACTCCTGGTCAAGGTTTTGACGGCGGTAACAGTATTGGCCAATGGTATCCAGCTGGTGGTGGCGGTGCTGGTGCTGCAGGCGGTGTAAATCCTGCTAATGGGGGTAATGGCGTACAAAACGCAATTAATGGCACTAACCTATACTGGGCAGCTGGTGGTGGCGGAGCTGGTTATACCGGTGTAGCAGGTAATGGCGGATTAGGTGGCGGTGGCGGTGGAGCTCCCAAAACTTCAACAACTAGCGGTTTAGCCGGTACTGGCGGACTTAATCCAGGCGTTAATGGCACTGATGGTTCACTAGGCGCTCAAACAAACGTACCTGGTGGTAATGGCGGAGCCAATACTGGCAGTGGTGGCGGTGGCGGTGCACACTATCAATCAAACAACTTTGGTGGTACCGGTGGATCTGGTATCGTTATAATTAAATATAGGTTTCAATAATGGCACATTTTGCAAAAGTAACAGATGGCATAGTAACACAAGTAATCGTTGCTGAGCCAGAATTTTTCGAAACATTCGTGGACACAAGTCCTGGCGAATGGATTCAAACATCATATAATACATATGGTGGTGTACATAAATTAGGAGGTACACCACTACGCAAAAACTTTGCAGGTATTGGGTACAGCTACAATGCCACAGAAGATTGTTTTGTACCTCCAAGACCCTACGCGTCATGGACCTTAGACACTAATACTTGTTTATGGCAACCTCCTGTAGCAATGCCTACAGACGACAAAATGTATCGTTGGAATGAAACGGCACAAGCTTGGGAAGAAGTTCCAGGAATAACGCCACAGTAAAGGAATAACATGAGCACAGCATCTAGATTAGCAAAATTAGCAGAAGGCTTAGACTCAAATGGAGTTTTGTCTGCTGACAAAGGCGGAACCGGAGCTACTAGTTTAGCTGCTGTAGTTACCAGTGCTACCCCTGCAGGAGTTAGTGATCAAGCAAATACAAGTACTGGTTACTTTGATTTACCTAGTGGTACAACTGCACAACGACCTGGAACTCCACTAAATGGAATGGTTAGGCATAACACCACACTTAATTACCCAGAATGGTATAGTGAAGCTTACTCAAATTGGTTTAGTTTTGCAAGCAGCGGCACGTACTCTATAGACTATCTAGTAGTCGCAGGCGGTGGAGGCGGCGGTGGAAATTATGTTGGCGGTGGTGGGGGTGCAGGAGGATACTTATCAGGAATCAGTACTGTAACCTCTGGAACAACATTTTCAATAACTGTAGGAGCTGGAGGAACTGCCGGTACAATAGGTACTGGCGGAATAGGATCAGGTTCTAAAGGCAGCTCTGGTAGTAACTCTATACTAGGTATTTTAGCAACTGCTATTGGAGGCGGTGGTGGTGCTATTAGCCAAAATGGATCTACAGGCGCAACAGCTTTAAACGGCGGATCTGGCGGAGGTGCAGGCGCTTCAGGTAGTCCTACTAATACTTATGGTACGGGTACAGCTGGTCAAGGTAATCGGGGCGGTGCAGGCTATGATGGTTTATCACAGTTTACTTGTTCTGGCGGAGGAGGCGGTGCAGGGGCTGTAGGAGGCAATGCAGGAACAAGCACTTCTAATGTTGCCGGAGGTAACGGCGGCGATGGGCTACAGTGGCTGAATGGTACTTATTATGCAGGCGGCGGTGGTGGCGGTACTGATCAAGGTGCTACTTCGTGGTCGGGTACTAAAGGCGTGGGCGGACTTGGTGGTGGTGGAGATGGGGGAGTATGGAATACAAGTACACTTCCAACTGCTGGTACTGTTAACACAGGAGGCGGAGGCGGAGGTAGTACGCGTATTGGTAGTGCAGGCTCTGCAGGGGCCGCAGGAGGCTCCGGTGTTGTAATTATTAGATATGTAGGTGCACAGCGTGGTACTGGAGGCACTATAGCTTCCGCAAATGGTTATACCTATCATACGTTTACTACCAGCGGTAGTTTTACTGCTTAATAGAAAGAATTAAAATATGAGCATAGCACAAAGACTAGTAAATTTCTCAGACGGCTTAAGTGCTGATGGCATATTGTCGGCCGCAAAAGGCGGGACGGGTAACACCACAGGTGGTGGAACTACGTCCCCTACAATTTCTCAAATTAGTTATGGCGGTGATGACACTGCCACTGACGTCGCTGGCGGAGGTTTAATTACCTTAACTGGCACAAACTTTGCTAGCGGTGCAAAAGTCTTAATCAACACCACACCTGTTGGTGTGGTCACAGTTGTGTCAACAACACAAATTACATTTACTGCACCTGCACTAGCCGCAGGCAGCTACATTCTTTATGTAGTTAACTTAGACGGGTCAACTGCAATTGCAGTTCCTGGTATTCAATATTCAGGCGTTCCAGCTTGGACCACAGCTGCAGGTAGTTTGGGCACTAGTTATGAAACTGCTGCTATTTCAAGCACCTTATCAGCAACCAGCAATTCGGCTGTTACTTATTCAATTTTTTCAGGCACATTGCCTAGTGGAGCTACACTAAACTCAAATGGTACTATTAGTGGCACAAGTCCGCTTGTAAGTGGATCTACTACTTATACGTTTACAGTTCGTGCAACTGATGCAGAACTTCAAGACACAGATCGTCAGTTTTCACTAACCATTAACCCTGATGTGGTCTCTTGGTCTAGTTCAAACACAGTAACATTAGCACAAGACACCGCATCAACAACCACACTGTTAGCCACTAGTGCTGCAGGTCAAACGGTTAGTTATGCAACTGATACGCTACCCACAGGTTTAACACGTAGTGGTGACATAGTTAGCGGTACTCCTACTGTTGCAGGTACTACCACTACTACAGCAACTGCCACAGCTGCAGTTACTGGTAAAACTGCTCAACAAACTATTACTTGGACTGTGTCAGTTGCTGCAGATGCAAACTGGCGTTATACTACACTATTGTTGAATTCAGAGAATACCACACTGCCGTTTGCAACAGATGCTAGTACTAATAATTTTGCTGTAACAGTAGTAGGCGACACAAAGCCATCAAATTTTAATCCGTACACCGCAGGATATTACTCCAACTACTTTGATGGTACTGGTGATAGCTTAACTGTAACTGGAAATGGCAGTGTTGTAAACTTTGGTACTGGGGATTTTACGATTGAAACCTGGGCTTATGCATTATTCAACTTAACAGGTGCATTCAATATTATAGACACATGTCCTGGCGGAGTTGTGTCACCAACAAATCGAATTATTGTCTATATAGACACTGATGGTAGTGTTTATTACAAAACATTTCAAGGTAATGTAACTCTTATAGTTTCGGCAGCTGGAGCAGTTAAAGCAGCACAGTGGACTCATGTAGCACTAGTTAAGTTTAACAATCAAACAAAACTATACGTAAATGGCACGCAAGTTGGCAGTACTTATGCAGATACACTAAACTATCCTGCTCAAACAAATCGACCTATTTTATCTGCTAACGGTTATGATGGCGGTTCATACAACAGCAATGGATACTTAAGCAATTATCGTATTGTTAAAGGTACTGCAGTGTATACCACAAACTTTACACCACCTACACAACCATTAACTGCTATTGCTGGCACAAGCTTGTTAACTTGCCAATCAAATCGGCTAGTTGATTTGTCAACAAATGCCTATACCATGACCAAAACTGGTGATGTTGCTGTAAGTTCATTTGATCCATTTACACCTAACACTAGTTATGCTGCTTATGGCAGCACGTACTTTGATGGTACTGGGGATTACTTAACAGTACCACCTTCCGCAAATCTTGCTTTTGGCACCGAAGATTTTTGCGTTGAAATGTGGTATTATCAACTAACAAACACAGTGGCAGGTTTGTTTAGTAATAGTGCTGGTTCAGGTGGTGGAGACGCTCAGTTTGAAATACAAATTGCAGCATCAACTTTTTATCCTACTGTATACGGTTGGAGCACTGCATTTCTTACGTCTAGTGTAGCATCGACTGCTAGTGCCTGGAATCATTTAGTTGTATGTAGAAGTGGTACAACAATGTCAATGTTTTTAAACGGTAACAGAACAGCGACTACTACCACCGGCAATAATTTTTCAAGCAACAATATTTTTAGTATAGGTCGTCAAGCGACGGGCTCTGCATTATTTACTGGTTATATTTCTAATCTACGAGTAGTTAAAGGATCTTCTGTATATACTCCTTCTGCTACTACAATAGCAGTACCTACTCAGCCACTAACTGCCGTCACTAATACACAATTATTAACTTGCCAAACAAATCAGCCCACAAGTAATAGTCAATTTATTGATAACTCAACGCTTGGTGGTGTGGTCACACGTTTTGGTAACACAACTCAAGGATCGTTCTCTCCATACGGAGCCAACTGGTCAAATTATTTTGATGGCACTGGTGATTATTTAAGTATGACTGAACCTGCTGCAACATCTGGACCAGTAACTATTGAATGTTGGATATACCCAGTAACGCAAGTATATTCTGGTGATGCTTTTATTGTTGGTGATGCGGGTAATGCAGCAGGTGCTTGGGCACTTAGTTTTAATGCAGAAAACAGAACTATAGGTGTTTGGCTTGATAGCTATGGTAGCAAATCGTTGAATTCAAACAATACAATTAATTACAATGCTTGGAATCATATTGCTTTAGTTAAAACAGGTGGAGTAATATATTTATATATTAATGGCACACGACAAACAGCTACTTATTCTCAAGCTGGCTCGTTTGGCCGAGGTACTTCTATAAATATAGGTCGATATACTGGCGGAGGTCAAGAATTTACTGGATATATTAGTAATCTGCGTATGGTCTATGGCACTGCTGTATACACCGGTACAAGTCTTACTATTCCTACTCAACCAATAACAGCTGTTACAGGTACAGTATTATTAACTTGTCAGAGTGGTAGTTTTACAGACAATGGACCAAATGCATACACAATTACCAAATTTGGTGACACAAGCACACAAAAGTTCTCGCCTTTTGCAACTGTAACGCAAACTCCACTGACACACAGTGTGCGGTTTGATGGAACTGGTGATTATATAAAGTTACCTGCAAGCTCAACACTTTCATTTGATGCTGATTTTTGCATTGAGTGCTGGGTTAATACAACTACAACTTCGCTAGACCCTTATGGTAGAAGAGTCTGGTCAAATGGATCCGGTGCTAGTAGTCCTGTACTAAGCTTACTTTTCTATAACGGTTCCAGTGTTACTAGTAATGTATGTGTCGAAGTTTCTACAATTGGTGTTGTTATTACCGGAAATATACCAGTTGCAGACGGTTTGTGGCATCATGTAGCAGTAGCTAGATCAAGTGGAACGCTTAAGCTATTTGTAGACGGAGTTCAAAGTGGTAGCAATTATACTACTGCAGGAACTTATGCAGACGGAGCTACTAATGGGTTATATATAGGATGCTTGGGTGCAGGCGTAGGTGGATTCTTTTCAGGATACATTTCTAACTTCCGTGTTGTAAAAGGTTCTGCCGTTTATACAAGTAATTTTACGCCCCCAACCACGGCACTGACTGCTATAACAAACACCAGAGCACTAACTTGCCAATCAGCTACCTTAACGGACAACTCTGTTAATAATTTTGCAATAACTGCGTTTGCTGACGCAAAACCACGTGCATTTAACCCATTTGGCTACACAACTTCAAGCGCACAAGACTACTCAACCACAACTTTTGGCGGTAGCATGTATTTTGATAATAGTGGGGATTACTTAGCACTGCCAACATTAAATACATACTTAATTGGTTCAGGTGACTTTACTATTGAGTGCTGGGTATATAAGCGCTCAACATCATTTGATACTATATTATCTTATAGTAGCAGTACTGGATTACGTATATTTGTAAATTCAACTGGTGGTCTTGAACTATGGCTTGGAGCATCACAGCAGTGGGCTTTTCCAGCAATTGTTCCTAACAACACCTGGAATCACATAGCTTTTGTACGAACCGGAACTACTCTTACAGGATATGTTAATGGAGTAAATGTAGCAACAGCCACAGTTAGTACTAACTACAATGCAGGTACACTAAACATTGGTGCTGAAGCTGGTGGTAGTTCTTGGGGCGGTTATATAAGTGACTTCCGTATTATTAGAGGTCAAGCACTTTATACTGCAAACTTTGTACCACCACAAACAC
>Ga0049081_10000808_pt1 | contig 11870 bp, 16 predicted proteins | sample GreLakmeER78MSRF_FD_66717 | JGI IMG/M metagenome (GOLD analysis project Ga0049081, IMG submission 66717) | Freshwater lentic microbial communities from great Laurentian Lakes, MI, USA - Great Lakes metaG ER78MSRF | ecosystem: Environmental > Aquatic > Freshwater > Lake | place: Great Lakes...
ATACAACTACAACTCAAAGAATAGCCATACGAAATTTATCAAATACTCTGCAAGATGCAGAACAAGTTAATGTTGCAATTTTCAGATAAGGAAAAACCATGAACTCAAGAATCATTTATCCAAACGATGATGGCGGTGTTGCCATCATTGTTCCAGCACCAGAGTGGCTTGCACAAGAAGGAAACACAATGGAGGTGCTTGCCCAAATGAGAGTGCCTGAAGGCAAGCCTTACAAGATTGTGGATGTGGCTGACATTCCAACAGACCGAACATTTAGAGATGCTTGGGAGTATGCAGAATGATTACCATAAACATTGACAAAGCCAAGACCATTGCCCACGACAAGCGCAGAGAAGCAAGGTCTGCTGAGTTTGCACCTTTGGACATTAAGGCAACCATTCCATCTGAAGCAACAGCGGCAGAAGCGGCAAGGCAAGCAGTGCGTGACAAGTACGCCACCATGCAAACAGCAATTGATGCAGCCTCAACAGTAGACGAAATCAAAGCGGCAATGCCAAAAGCGGATATGCCATGACAACATTTCTTTGGAAAATCCTAGAAATTTCTGCTGCTGATGACGTAATCACCCACGCCAAATATCATGTGACCGCAGAAGCTGACACAGGCGAAAAAGTGGAAACTGAGGGCAATTGGTGGTTTAGCGACAAAATCCTAAAGAAGCCCTTTAGCGAAGTGACCGAAGCTGATGTGGCATCATGGATTGAAAATGAGACTACCCAAAACGGAATAAACCTTATAAAATCACGATTAGAGGAACAACTAGCGTCCCTGCAAGGGAATGGAGTTGTTGTTGCCCCTTGGTTACCACAGAAATTTGTGCCAAAGGTGTAATAAATGACGACTCCTTACGACATTATTAGCAGGGCGCTTAAAGATATTGGTGCATTGGCGGCTGGAGAATCGCCATCAGCAGATGATGCCCAAGACGCATTCGATCTGCTGAACGATATGTGCGCCCAGTGGTCAAATGAAAACATGATGGTTTTCTACAAAACCGAAATTATTTTTCAGACCGTTCAAAATACCGTGCAATACACACTTGGCCCGTCTGGGTCGGTGGGTGCATCTTTTACAGGTTCAATATCAGGCACAACCTTAACCGTTCCTGTGGATGGCGTAATTTCTGGCGCTATCACAATGGGCATGACCATCACTGGCGCAGGCATTGCCGCAGGCACAACCATTGTGGGTTTTGGCACTGGCGCTGGTGGTAACGTCAATGAGGGCGGCACATACACTGTCAGCATCTCCCAGACCGTGGCAAGCACAACAATCACTGCCTACTATGAACGCCCCTTGACCATTGAATCAGCGTTTGTTCGCGTGGCTACGCAGCAAGGCGGCTCAAATATAGCTGGTGGTTATTTGGATTACCCCGTGGCAATCCTGAGTTTGGAAGAATACCAATCCTTGGGCATCAAACAATTGAACGGCCCGTGGGCAAAGATGATTTACTACCAACCTAGCGAAAATTTGGGAACGTTGTATGTCTTTCCTAACCCGTCATCTGGTGAACTTCACTTGTTTGCCAGCACGATTTTCCGCACGTTTGGTTCGTTGTACGACACAATTGCGCTGCCACAGGGCTACAACATGGCGTTGCGGTGGTGCTTGGCTGAACGCATGATGCCTATGTATGGCAAGGCTTCAGCCACCCAGATTCAGATGATTAACGCCTTTGCTGGTCAAGCAAAAGCTACGATCAAACGCACCAATATGCGCCCAGCACAAGTGTCCCGTTATCCTGATGCCTTGATGGTTGGACGGGCTAAAGACGCTGGCTTTATCATGGACGGGGGCTTTAGATAATGGCAGACTTTGGCTTTGTTGGCCCATCTTACGAAGCGCCCAGCATTTACCAAGATGCCCAAGAGTGCATCAATTTTGTTCCTGAGATTGACCCACTGAAACAGCAAGGTGAACGCGGGGTGGTGGCGCTTTATCCAACGCCGGGGCTGACTTCATTGGTCTTGTTTGAAAATCAAGAGGAAATCAGGGGAATGCGTACCCTGTCTGGTGGCGACATTTTGGTGGCAGTCTGTGGCCCATATGTCTATGCTTTGACTTCCACCTACACCACCACAATGGTGGGCCAATTAAACACTTCTACAGGCATTGTTGGCATTACTGACAACGGCGTGAACGTTTACATTGTGGACGGTCAGAATCGCTACACATGGCGCATTTCTAGCCCATCTGCGGCGGTTTTTACAGGATCAATCAGTGGAACAACCTTGACGGTCACCGCAATCACCAATGGAACAATTGCCATCAATCAGGCGTTGTTTGGCGTAAACGTAAGCCAAGCCACCGTCATCACTGCTTTGGGTACTGGAACTGGCGGTATTGGTACTTACACTATTAATCAAAGCCAATCAGTAGCATCCACACAAATGAACAGCGCTACAGTGGGTGCGGTTGTTACTGGGGCAATATCAGGGACAACCCTAACAGTGTCTGCGGTAACTAGCGGAACATTAACTGTTGGTCAAACCATCCAAGGGTCAACAGTTACCGCACAAACCATCATTACAGCGCTTGGAACAGGCACAGGGGGCGCTGGAACATACACAGTCAACAATTCCCAAACAGTCACTTCTAGGACGCTGTATGGCCTGAATTGGTCGGTTTTGCCTAGCACTGACGGGGCATTCACCAGCGCCACTTCTGTTGACATTGTGGACAACTACTTTGTATACAACCGCCCTGATACCCAGCAGTTTGGTGCATCTGCGGCTTTGTCGCCTATTTCACCAGCGTTGAGTTTTGGCAGCAAAGACGGTGCGCCTGATGACTTGGTTTCCTTAATTGTTGACCACCGTGAAGTTTATTTGCTGGGTGAGGTTTCTAGTGAGGTGTGGATTGATGCAGGCACAAGCCCTTTTCCATTCCAGCGAATCCCCGGCACATCCACCCAGCACGGCATTGCAGCCGCATTTAGCGTTGCGCGGCTTGGCAATTCCTTTGCATATTTAAGCCGAAACATTAGGGGTCAAGCCCAAATTGTGCAAATGAATGGCTATGTACCCACAAGGATTTCCACCCATGCAGTTGAAAACTCTTTGACAAACCAAGTGGTTAGCAATGCTGTTGCATGGACTTACCAATTGGAGGGTCACGAAGTTTACGTTATCAGCTTCCCATCAATTAACCTGACATGGGCTTATGACATTGCGTCAGGTATGTGGCATAAGTGGTTGTACACAAACAACTTAGGTCAATATGAACGTGCGCGGGGCAATTGCTGCGCGGAATTTCAAGGTTTGGTAATGGTTGGGGATTACGCCAACGGTAAGATTTACAAACTTGACAAGTTGAATTACACAGATGATGGTCAGCACGTTAGGCGCTTGCGCCGCGCACCGCATCTGGTGGCAGATTTCCAGCGGGAATACTTTGATGAATTGCAGATTCAATTTCAGCCTGGCGTTGGTTTGCCCACAGGACAAGGTGAAAACCCCCAAGCCATGTTGCGGTGGTCGGACAACGGCGGTTCTACTTGGTCAAACGAACATTGGACTACTATTGGTCTGATTGGTAAATATGCAAACCGTGCGATTTGGCGGCGGTTGGGCACAGCGAGGGATCGTGTGTTTGAAGTTTCAATTTCTGACCCTGTAAAGGCGGTCATCATCTCTGCAAACTTGAAATCTAGCGTAGGGGAAAACTAATGTTGCCAACACCACAAAGCCAGCCATATCCGCAATCAGAGTTTTTGGATGGGCAGACCAAAAGGCCAACACGGGCATGGCAACAGTTTTTCATTAACTTGTTGAACTTCACCAGCGCCAGTACAGCGACTGCGGGATCGGCAACATTGCCTGCTAACCCTGTTGGCTTTATGAATGTGACCGTCAATGGTGTGGCTTACAAAGTGCCATATTACAACCAATGAACGACCTGATTTTAAATAATGTGCCAAGCCGTGAGCAGATCGAAAGACTGCAAATGGAAATGTCGCAAATGCCAAGAGCAGATTTGCAATTGGCGGCTGATGCCATGCAGACAGAACATTATTTCCATGCAGGGATGTATGCAAGAAAGTTAACCCGACCAGCAGGCACATTGATTGTTGGCAAGGTACACAAGAAAGATCACTTCTTTTTATGCGCCAAAGGTGAAATAATTGCGTGGACAGAGGGCGGCATGAAGCACTTGTACGCTGGGGACATTGTGCAGAGTAAGCCCGGCACAAAGCGGGTGACGTTGGCGGTTACTGATGCAATTGGGATAACGTTTCACAACAGTGCGGAAACCGACTTGGACAAATTGGAAAAAGAATTGATTGAACCAGATGAACTTGCGTTGTTTGATTCTTCTAATAAATTGAAAACGCTGGAAATTAAAGGGGAATAATATGACTTGGACAACAGTAGCATTAATAGGTGCTGGTGGCAGTCTTCTTGGCGGCTATCTTGGTGGGAGAGGGGCAGAAAAAGCTGCAAAAACACAAGCTGCTGCCGCAAGGGAAGCTATTGCCCAACAGCAAAGAATGTTCGATATCCAAAACGAACAACAGCGCCCTTATAGAGAAGCTGGTTACAGTGCATTGAGTGACATTGCTGGCATGAAACCTTATCTGACCAAGCAATTTGGGCAAGAAGATTTTCAAGCAGGCATTGATCCAAGCTACAACTTCAGGCTTCAACAAGGTAATTTAGCAACCACCAATTTGGCTAATCAAGCTGGTGGGTTGATTGGCGGTAATGCTTTACAAGGTTTGACAAACTACGGTCAAGGCGCGGCAAGCACAGAGTTTCAAAATGCGTTTAACCGTTTTCAAACGCAAAGAGGCAACATTTACAACACATTGGCAGGCATTGCTGGAATTGGTCAAACTGCACAAAAGCAAACTTCAGACCTTGCCCAAAACGTATCTGGCAACATTGGTCAAGCTACGATTGGAATTGGTAACGCAATGGCAGGCGGTCAGGTTGGTGCGGCAAATGCTTATTCAAGCGCTATTCAAGGCGCTGGAAATGCGTACATGATGGGAAATATGTTGCGCCCACAAACAGGAATGCAAGCGCCTGCGGGTTATGGAACACCTGTTCTTCCAAATGCCCCAACAGGTTTGCCTCTAAACGTGGCATAAGGATAAAAAATGGCAGATTTTTCAGTCAACCCTATTGCTCAAACTTTAAAAACACCCACGCCAATGACGTTGGGTGAAATGCTTAACTTTGCCAGTGGCGTACAACAATATAAACAAGCGCAACAATTGAACCCTTTGGCGGTTCAACAGCAGCAGCAACAATTGCAGACACAGCAACAACAATTGCGAGCACTGCAACAAACTTATGAGCAAGCGCAACAGATGAATCCTGAATTGTTGCAACAAGCACAGCAAACAACAAGTTCAGGCGCAATTGCTTTAGAAGTTGAAAAACAAAAAGAACTTGAACGCAAGAATATGCAAACGTTCTTTGCTGACCCAAATAATTTTCAAACAAATGGTCGAATTGATATAGATAAGATTAATTCTGCTGTGCCAAAAATTGCGCCTTTAACTGGTTCAGAGTACATCAACAAATACACCACACTAGGCGCAGCGCAAACAGAAGCTATCAAAGCCAAACAAGGATTGACCAAAGATCAACGATCAATGATTGGTCAAAGACTTGGTGTTTATGCAAGATTAGGCATTCAAGACAAAAAACCTTACATCAATGAAATGGAATTGATGAAAAAGGAAAACCCAGACAATCCTGATTTGCATCGACTGCTTGATGCCTACTTGACCACATGGAATGAAGGAATGGAATCTGGCCCTGATTTGCCGGGAAAAGTAATGGCAGGCGTAGCAACTTTAATGACTCCAGCAGAACAACAAGAAAAGTTTGCGCCTCAAGTTTCTATGGATGAAAAAGGTCGAGTATTAACAACAACTCCAAGCATTATTGGCGGCAAGCCCACTGTTGAAGTTAGCATTCCTCAAGGTTTGCAATCTCCAACGTCACAAGTCGGCACTAGTGGCGCGGTTACTGCGGCTGGTTCTGAAGTTGCCCCCGGAATGCGTTTACCTTACCCCGTAAGACGGTCAGACGTCCCCTATACAGAAATGCCAACTGAAAACAAAGATCAAACATCTGGTTATGAATTTAGAAATAATTTGGTCAATGCTCAAAGTAACTTAGCCACAAAACGCCGCAATGTTGAAGAAGTAATTAATCAGGCTAATAAAATTAGTGAATCGTTGGTTGTGCCTAATTTCTTGGCTCAGTTTGGTTTTTCAAAAGGCGGCGCACCAGAAAAAATGGAACGTGCTGTTCGTCAGTTTTTTGGAAGCGAACAATACGATTTGCTTGCTAAAGACTTGGCAAGAATGGCAATTGACAATTCCCAAGCAATGGGAAATGTTGGGGGTACTGTTGCTGGATTAGACATGGCTTCGGTTGCAAACGGCACAATTAAAGTTACACCTGATGTGTTGGTAAAAATTGCCCGTAGGGTGCAAGCTGATCAAACAAACATTGATATGCAAGCAAGTGCCGCACAGCAATTTGGTTCAAGATTTGGCGACAACAACATGAAAGCATTTCAGCAAGCATGGAATGCAAATTCAAAAGATACCAAAATCTTTGAAGCCATAAACATTTTGGAAACAGAATCTGACCCTAAAAAGATGGAAAACAAATTTAAAGAATTATTTCCATCTGAAAAAAAACGCAAAACAATTCTCAAGCAATACAAAAACTTAAAAAGCATGGCGGCCACAGGTCTGCCAGTAGAACCACTTGGCCCAGAGGATTTTTAAATGGATGCCTTAGAAAAATTCCTTGGAGGTGGTCAAGCTGTTGCTGAACCGCCTAAGAAATCAGGTGGTCAAGTTCCATCAGATGCACAAGCCAAGCGCGAACAAATTGCATTGGCAATGATTAAAGAGGAATTGCGAAAAAATCAAGAAAGGGCGGAAAAAGGCGATAAAGAAGCAGAAATAAATGTTGCTGCATTAAAACGTGAAATTGCCCGTTTTGAAAAAAAATCACCAGCGGTAGCAAAAGCCGCCCCTGCCGCCCCTGTTGCCCAAGCTGCTGCATCTGATCCGCTAGAGGCGTTTTTGTCTGGTAAGCCTGCACCCCCTGCACAACCAGCAGCACAACCCGCAGCGCAGTCAACAACACAACCAGCGGCAATTTCTGGGTCTAATCGTTATCAAGGTTATTCTGCTGCTGAAGAACAAAAAGCTGGCAAGGTCAAACAAAAAGTGCCAATGGTGCGGCAAATTTTGACCAATGCTTTGACAATGGCAACGCCAATGGTGCAACCTAAATCACCTGAATTTGCACAAAGAATTGCTGGCGCTGTTGATACTCTTTATGAGGTTTTGCCTACTGCTTATGGTGCGGTACAACAAGCTATTGTGCGCCCATTCACTACGCCTGCAAAAGCTGAAGAATTAGGCAAAGAAGCTGGTCAATTTATGTTTCCAAGCCAGCCTTTAGGTAAGGTTTTTGGTATCACAGGTAAAGAATCTTATCAGCAGCCATTGGGTGGAGTGACTGAGCCTATTGCCGAACAAATTAACAAAATGTTTAATGCAATGGGTATGACCCCAGAGCAAATTTCAGAAACATTAAAATCAAAATTTAATGTGACTTTACCGCCAGAAGACATTAGAAACATGGTGGTCATTGGATCAGCAGCCGTACCGCAAGCACTTAAAGAGGTCAAAAGCGCCGCGCAACCTTTGCGTGAAATAGCAAAAGATTTGGAAATTGTGCGTTCTGATGCTAATTTAAACAAGCCTGCTAAAACTAGCGGTTTAACATCAGAACAATTGCAAGCGCAATTTGAAGCTAGAGGTGGCAATTTAAAACAAAATGCCGAGCAGTTGAATCAAAATTATGAACAACAACGGGCAAGCACAACTGAAGCTCAGTCGGTTCAACAACCAATTTTGGACTCAAATGGGCAAGTGATTGGACAAGCTGATCTTGGTACAGCAAAACCAACCCGCCCAAATTCTGAATTTAAGCCTGTTGAATATGCTGAAAATGGTTTGCCATTGGATGAACAGTTTGCAAGAGCAAAAGCTATGCAGCGGGTCTTAGGTGAAGACCATGCGGCTGATTTGGCGGCATTGGAGGGTAAGGGCAAAGAACGCGCAACAAATTATCAGACTTCAAAATCTGATACGCCATTGGGTAATTTTCTTGCTGAAAAATTTAAAGATGAACAAAGGCGATTGCAAATATTTGCTGATCAACAAGCGCAAAAAACAGGCGGTATTGTTGGATTGGATGAAAGCGCCAAATACAAACGTGGCGAGGCAATCCTTGATCCACTGAAAAAATTAGAAGATTACTTTAACAAAGAAACCAAAAAAATATATGCAGAAAGAGATGCACAAGCTGCAACTATTCCTGTTGAATCAAACAACATATTAAAAGTTTTAAATGATGATTCTTTGACTTTGGCAAACACAGAAACCATTGGTTTGGCAAACATTGCAAAAGCAAGAATGCGTCAATTGAAAATGATTGATAAAGACGGCAATTTGTTGCCTACTGACGCAAAAACCGCCGAAAACTTTAGACAATTTTTAAATGAAAATTACGATAGAAAAAACGCAAATTTGCACCGTGCTTTAAAGTCAGCAGTAGATGAAGATGTATTAGCAAACTTAGACACCAACACGCCAATTTACAAAAACGCTAGAAGTTTGGTTGAGTTGCGTAAAAACACATTGGACAATCCAAAAGGCATATCTGCAATTTTGGATGAAAGTGGGCCAAACAACATAAACCGCAAAGTTGACAAAGAAAAAATTTCTCAAAACATTGCAAATATGTCTGTTGAGCAATTTACCCATGTGATTGATACGTTGAAAAATATGCCGCCAGAATTGCGTGTTGCTGGCAATCAAGCCTTGGCAAATATCAAGTCACAATTTGCAAGCAACATAGCTTCATTGGCAGATAAGCCAAAACAGTTAACCAAGTTCATGAATGACAATCGTGAAGTTATGCCGCGATTGTTCAATGCTGAAGAAATGAACAATTTTAGAGATTTGCATAATGTGGCGCACATCTTAAAAACAGACACTGGGTATCCCGGCGCTGCTGTTCAAAAAATAAACATAGAACAAAAATTGGCTGGAAAAATTGGTCAGCAAATTTTGCAAAAAGGTACTGCGGCTGCTGCTGAAGTTGCTACAGGCGGCTCTGGTTTTGGATTACCCGCGCTTGCTGCCCATGAATATATTGGCGCAAAATTAGAAAAAGGCAAGCTAAAGAAAATTGAAAAAGCTGAAGCTGAAGCGTTTAAAAACGCACAATCACGGTTTGTACCAATCAAAGACTTGATAAACAAATAAGGACGCATCATGGCAGTTAATCTTTCGCCTATTGGCAACGGGCAACAATTCTTTGACAACACAGGGTTGCCATTGAATGGCGGTCTTATCTATACCTACCAAGCTGGTTCAACCACGCCCTTGGCAACCTACACAGATGTGAATGGCACAATTGCAAATACAAATCCTATTGTGTTGGATTCATCTGGTCGCACACCCGCTGAAGTTTGGTTAACCTATGGCTTTAATTACAAATTTGTTGTCAAAACATCTGCTGCGGTAACCCTTGGGACATATGACAACCTTTATGGAATCATTGGCGTTCTAAACACCAGCACTGGCACAACCATTCCCACGGGCATGATTTCTCTGTGGTATGGGTCAATCGGCAGCGTTCCTCTTGGTTGGTACTTGTGTGATGGCACAAACGGCACACCAGACTTGCGAGACAAGTTTGTGGTGGGCGCTGGTTCGACTTATTCTGTAGCAGCTACTGGTGGTTCAACTGATGCAATTGTGGTTAGTCACAACCACACGGCGACTTCAGTGGTCACAGACCCCGGACACGTTCACACAGCAAAATCATATAGCACTGCTGGCATTGGTAATGCTGGTGGTGGTGGTGCGCGAGTTACTGAAAATAATGTAAACACTGGCAGCGCGGTTACAGGCATAACAGTAGCCACAACCAACGCATCTGCTGGCGTGTCAGGCACAAATGCAAATCTTCCACCCTACTACGCACTTGCGTATGTTATGAAGTCTTAATCATGGAAATTGACCCAGTTAAATACGGGGTACTTTGGCAAAAGGTTCAGGACTATGAACGCCGATTCGACCAGATGGAAACCAAAATTGACAAGATGGAATCATCTATTGAAAAGCTAGTGGCACTGGCAAATCAAGGGCGTGGCGGGTTCTGGGCGGGTATGGCCTTGGTATCTGCTTTGTCATCTGCTGTGGGCTATGTAAGCCACTGGGTGGGTAAGAATTGAACCTATCACATTGGCATTGGCTGCAATTGCTGGAATTAAGCAATCTGTGGCTCTGTACAAGGATGCAAAAGCTGCGGGTACAGACCTTTACAAGATAACCAAAGAAATATCTGGCTTCATTGGGCAATTCTTTGAATCGCACGAAGAAATAAAAAAAGAAGTCAAAAAACAAGAACTTGACCCGCCCAAGACCAAATCAATGAAAGCACAGGCATTAGAGAATGTGTTTCACCAAATTGAATTGGAAAGGCAGTCAGTAGAATTGCGTGAGTTTTTGATCTACCACACAGACCCAGCACTAGGTGCAGTTTGGTCAAGGTTTGAGGAAGAATATAAAAAACTGAACGAAGAAAACGAAAGGCAGATTGAACTTGACCGCCAGATGGAGATGCAACGCAAATGGCAACGCAGAAAAAGACTCAACAATCTGCAAGACAAAGCCCTAATAATCGGGGCAATTCTGACAGTTACTATATACCTCCACCTCCTGTTATGGTCAATAAAGCAGATGACAGCGGGCAAATAATTTTTTTGATTTCATTGATTGTGGTGGTGTTGATTCTGCCGCTGTTCCTGTATTTGATGGCCTCTATGTATTTTGATATGCTTGTGTTGCAACAAGAAAACAAACAGCATCAGGCCATTATTCGCCGCCTTATTACCCAATTGGAGGAAAAGAAATGATTCCCATAGTCGCATCACTGCTTGGCACATTGGCTCAAAACGGCCTTGGCCTGCTATCTAGCGCCATCCAAGCTAAAGGCAAACAAGTGGTTGAAAACACGTTGGGCGTGAAAATCCCTGACGCACCAACACCTGAAGATGTGGGCAAGCTTCGCCAGCTTCAATTTGAACACGAAGAACGCCTGATGGAATTGGGCATTGAAAAAGCCAAAATGGAACTAGCCGAGCTTGACCTGTTGGCAAAAGCCGCCCAAAGTGACGCAGACAACGTGACCGACCGCTGGCAGGCAGATATGTCTAGTGATTCATGGTTGTCCAAAAACATACGCCCCATGTCCCTTATAGCCATCTTTCTAGGCTATTTCTTGTTTGCCATGATGTCTGCCTATGGGTACAACGCAAATGAATCTTATGTAACCCTGCTGGGCAACTGGGGAATGTTAATCATGGGCGCATACTTTGGCGGTCGCACAATTGAAAAACTTGCTGATATGCGAGGCAAAAAATGAGTTTAAGCACTGAACAAGCTGCATTCCTACTAGATGCCTGCAAACTGATCCAATACGCCACAGAACAGGGTTTTATGGTCACTGGCGGGGAACTATCCCGCACACCAGAACAACAGGCTATTTACTTCAAAACAGGGCGATCCAAGACCATGAAATCCATCCACCTGAAGCGCTGCGCCATTGACCTAAACTTTTTCAAAGATGGCAAGATCATTTGGGACAAAGCCATTATTGAACCGCTGGGCATCTACTGGGAAAGCCTGCACCCTAAGAACCGCTGGGGTGGACACTTTTCTAATCTGGTGGATTGCCCACACTTTGAACGTAACGTTTAATCTGCAAAAAAGTGCAGTAAGGCAACAA
>Ga0049081_10000813_pt1 | contig 11857 bp, 13 predicted proteins | sample GreLakmeER78MSRF_FD_66717 | JGI IMG/M metagenome (GOLD analysis project Ga0049081, IMG submission 66717) | Freshwater lentic microbial communities from great Laurentian Lakes, MI, USA - Great Lakes metaG ER78MSRF | ecosystem: Environmental > Aquatic > Freshwater > Lake | place: Great Lakes...
GTTTAAATGCCTTGTAATAGTCGCGTAGCATTTCAATGAGTTTGATACTTATGGGCACAACCCGGTCTTTTTTTCCTTTTGATTGCCTGATGAATAGTAAGTTGCGATCAGATAAAATGTCTTTTAATGTCAGATTTAATAACTCACTTCTTCGCAATCCACAAGCATAAATTAAACTGAGCATGGCTCGATGTTTTAGGTTTGTTGATGCTTCTAAAATGGATTTTACTTCATTTTTACTCAGAACATTTGGTAAGCGTTTTTCTCTTCTTGGTCGCTGAATGAAATCTACCTCCATCGCGCGGTTAAAACGATTTCTGTAAAACAATTTGATGGCATTAATTACTTGATTTTGGTAACTCGCCGATAGATTTTTCTTAAGAATATAAGAAGTATTAAAGTTGATAATATCTTCAATGTTCAGACTTTCGGGCGCTTGATCCTTATAAAATCTGAAAAAAACTTCCAAAGCATCAGCGTATGTTTTGATGGTATTTTGACTATAACGCCGAAAGTTCATATAATTTTTGAACGAAATTAAATGCTGTTCTATTTCCATATTTCTTATTTTTTGTATCCTACTTGTTTTCGAGTAATCTGCTGCGTTTGTTGCTTGTCTTTTTGCATAAGATAGGTAAGCACCTGTTCTATGTCATCAAATTTTTGATTGTGCTGTTTTTCGAGTTCTAATAGTTTTTCTGAAAGTTCATGATAGGTTAAAGCAAATTGGCGCATCATTACAAAGGCACGTATAATGAGAATACTTGTTTGAACTGCACGTTTTGAATTTAACACTGCACTAAGCATAGCAACTCCCTGCTCGGTAAAAGCAAATAGAAGGTATTTTGGAAAATTCCCTTTTCCGGTTTTAAACATCACAATTTGTGATCTTAAAGAATCCCATTCCTCTTTTTTCAATTCAAACATAAAATCATCCGGAAATCGATCGATGTTTCTGCGGACTGCTTGTTTTAAACTCTTGTTTCTACTTCGTAGATTATTGCTAAATCCATATCTAGCATTACCTTCTTTCCTCTGATTTCTAGGATACTTTTTTTGATTTGTTCTATTTCCATCGTTCTATTTTTATATGAATATACGAAAAAATAATCAAAACAAAGATTATAAAGTAATCAAAATTAGCAAATCGTGTTCTTATTGATTCATTTAAACTATTTTTGTATAAATTTGATTAATGAAAAGATTCCTACTTTTATTTGGTGTGTTTTATATTTTCTCATGCTCTGATCAAAAGGAAATCAATTCAACTTCAAATGCAGCAGATCAAAAGGAAATTAATTCAACTTCAAATGCAGCCGAACAATTGGATTTTGATAAAATAGAATACAGTTTTCATGATGCATCTGTTTCTCCTGATTATCAAAGAAATTTCAAATGGATCATCACCCAAGATAGTATTCAGTTTATCGTTAATTCATACAATAAGATTCTTCAAGATACAATCATTAAAACACCTCCAAATAAATGGAAGCAATGTAAAGCTGATTTTTTTACCTGTGGAATAAAGAATAAAAAGCAAGAAAGTGAAACTTCCTTAACTGGAGGAACTTCTGTGTCAATTCGAACCTTTTTGGGAGAAAAAGAAACATTTTCAGGACACGTCTATGAAAAGTCTTATGGTGATATGATTGGAGATATTGACCAATTTTTACTAATTATTCAACTAGGAATTGACTCGAATTTTTATCAGATTCGGTGAACACCAGTTTTTATTAATTGTTCCAAAATTTCTATAAATCGGTCTTGGATTTTATCGGGTTCCTTTTCAACTATGTTGCTCCTCCGGCAGCTGCCATTGAATATTCGTTAACTAATGCCTTTCAATAAACCTAAAATCATAGAGCTATTATTATTCATTGTAATTTGGTTTCTTTAACCATTCTCTGGCACCATTGGTCTCTTCCCAAACTTCCTGAGCATAACTTGCATAATAGTCTGCTTCGTTTTCGTCTCCAAACCCGTAAGAATCTGATAATTCTGTTATAATTTTGTTTGACAAAAGTCTCTTTGCAACGTGCTTATTTTGCTTTAGTGCTTTACTTAATTGTTTATTCGCATTTTCAGTAGCTCCCTCGGTCTTGAAGGCAAACAATGCACGGTTAAAAAGAGCGAAAGCCATACTGTCATCCTCATACATTTTGGCATATTTCATAAACTTTTTATTTTCATCAAGTCGAATTAAGCCAAGCAGAAGCTGGTCTCTTACACCCTGATTATCATTAGGATTCAACACAATCATCTCTTCAAGAATAGCAACACTTTCTTTTATTTCCCCCATTGTATATAAACAATCAGAGTACTGTTGCAAGCAACGCATGAATGGCCTTGTTTCGTGAAAGCCCCAAAACATTCCTTTGTTTTCCTTTAAATAGTTTCCACCAAAAATTCGCCTACCGATAGAAATCCCCTTTTCGAAAAAAATGATTGCAATTCCTATTGATCGTTCTATTGAACCTAAATACTCATATGCTTCAATACACTCGGGATCAAGCTGTAAAGCCTTTTCAATTTTCAATTTAGCTTTAGCCGGTGTCAGTTCATATGCTTCAAAAACTAAATCTTGGGCTTGTTCCTTATTATTCAGCGTCTCCTTTGGGAAGGACGGAATTTTTTCTCCAACCATAGTGTTCATAAACTTGCGAAGATCTTCCTCTGATTTTAAATCTTTCGTTTCGAGAAGACGTTGTAGGTCCGCTATTAATTTTTCATGTTGTTTATTCATGTGTTAAAGATATACAATTTTTCCGCCGCTTCAAATGCACTCATTTCTTGGGAAAGGACAGCTTGTTTAATTGCATTGAGTTGTATGTCAAACCCAGCTTGGGCATAAAACCCAGATAAAATAAGTTCATTCAATGTTTCTTGCATCCATGCAATATCTTGTACGTGCCTGTTTTTTTCAATCCAGCCGTTCATTGTATTGTGTCTGAAAAATTCATCCGTAAGTTTCCACGCTTCTTCCAGATTATCACCTGTCATTGAACTGCAAATCTCTGTCCGTGGAATCCAATCGTTTTCCTTAGGCGGAAATAAATGCAAAGCATTTGCGTAACTTGCTCTAGCTATTTTAGCCATTTTTACATTATCGCCATCGGCTTTGGTGATCAGAAGCGCATCAGCTAGTTCCATAATTCCACGTTTGATTCCCTGCAATTCATCACCAGCACCGGCAAGCATCAGCAGTAAGAAAAAATCAACCATGGAATGAACCATTGTTTCCGATTGACCAACTCCCACAGTTTCGATGAGAATCACATCAAAACCAGCGGCTTCACACAAATAAATACTTTCTCTGGTAGCTCTTGCAACTCCTCCGAGTGTATTTCCAGCTGCCGATGGTCGTATATAGGCGTTGGGTTCTTGCACCAAGGTGTGCATGCGTGTTTTATCACCTAAAATACTTCCGCCCGTTGTTGCCGATGAGGGATCGATGGTGAGCACCGCTAATTTGTATCCTTGTTCCAAAATTATTTTACCAAAAGCTTCAATAAATGTACTTTTACCAACTCCAGGTACACCCGTAATTCCGATTCGTTTTGATTTTCCTGAAAAAGGCAAGCATTTACGAATCAATTCATTGGCAAGTAATTTGTCGCTTTCTAGCTGACTTTCAATCAAGGTAATCCCTGCGCTCAGCGCAAAGCGATCGTGATTTTGTATTCCTTCAAAAAGATGTTCGACCGACCGAGAAGCTTTTAGCTCCTTGCGTTTGCGTAACCAATCTTCTTTGTGTTCTTGATCCATTTAGATTAGTTGGATGAGTGCTTGAATGGCTTGTTGGATGTTGTTTCGAATCTCTAAGACAGTTGCATCCATCATATAACACGGAGCTGAAACAATTTTGAGATTTTCATCAATCGATATTTCGCGAATGGTTTTCATTTCGGCATGAACTCCGGTTTGACTTAAGCCACTAGAAAATGTATGAATATCATACGGTGATTTCTCTTGATCTGTTCCTAAAGTCATGGTTGGATGTACATCCGAATTTTGGAGTGCCAAGGCGAGTACCACCGGACTTACGCACAAAGCTGCAATTGGTTTTTTAACGGAAAGGCATTTTTTTATAAACTCTTGAATTTCAGGAAGAACGGTTCCATTTGGACCATCAAAAGCCCAAGAAGTGAAATTTTTTGCGCTACCAAATCCACCCGGAATGACAACTGCGTCCAATTGAGAAATGTCGTAATTAGAAATATCTTGAACGGCTCCTCTAGCGATTCGCGCAGCCTCAACCATCATGTTGCGACTCTCAGTCATTTCTTCACCCGTCAAATGATTGACAACATGGTGCTGATTTTTATTTACGGATAAACAAACCGCTTCAGCTCCAGCTTCCTCAATGGCCAATAAAGAAAAAACGGCTTCTTGAATTTCTGCCCCATCGTACACGCCACAACCCGAAAGTAAAACTCCAATTTTCATAATCAATTATTGAAAAGTATAAACAATTTGCTCCTTCCAACCTTCTAAATTCAACTTAATCACACTTCCCATTTCTTTTTTGTAAGCAAAGTTTGAAATATCAAAAAACAGTGTTTCGCTCATAAGCTGTTTACAAGATTCATTTTCGGATGAGTGAATTAATTTTATGGAGCGAATAGGGGGTAAGGATTTTGAAATCATCTGATTTCCAACAAGATCAAAAGTATGTGAAGCACAACCACCAGTGTATTCAACGGTAATCCATAATGTATTACCTGTTAGTTGAATATTCTTAATAGTAGTTGGCAATGATGTTTGATTCATGTCTCCCAAAACAGCAATTTTAACGACAGGAGCTTTCGAATAAATCGGATTTTCATTATTCATATCACTGATTTTTTTTGTAGAAGCGCAGCCAAATAGGAAAACTGCCAGAGAAAAGAGAATTATATTTTTCATGATAACTAATTTTAGGCTCCTTTACAAAGATAGCACCAAGTTACCAAAATTCGCTAATTAAACAAACTCCGCTAGTACTAACCAACGATCAGATTTTTGTTCCAAATCGGATACTACTTTTGCCAACTGATTACCAAGTTCCATAATCTGTTGGTTATTTCTTGTTCCATCCGATAATTCGTTGGTTAAACGCTCTTTTTCCGATTCCAATTGTTCGATGTCAGTCGGTAAATTCTCGTATTCTTGTTTTTCCTTGAAACTGAGTTTACGCTTTTCCACTGGTTTTTCAGTGACCTTTGGTTCTTCTTTTACAACAATTTCTTTCGGAGGATTATTTTTGATTTCTCGTGCCTCCAGTTTTTGATTTTTACGGTAATCTGTATAATTTCCAAGGATGTCCTTGATTTCACCATCTCCTTCAAAAATGAATAAATGATCAACCATTTTATCCATAAAATATCTGTCGTGTGATACCACAATCAAACAGCCTTCAAAAAGTTGCAGGTAATCCTCCAAAACGCTCATTACAAAAATGTCGAGGTCATTGGTAGGCTCATCCAAAATTAAGAAATTGGGGTTGCCCATTAAAACGGTCAATAATTTCAATCTGCGTTTTTCTCCTCCACTGAGTTTATGAACGTATTGATAATGAGCATCTCTAGAAAATAAAAAACGTTCCAATAATTGAGCTGCGGATAATTGTTTTCCTTTTTCTAATGGAATGAATTCTGCAATGTCTTTGATAACATCAATCACGCGTTTGTCGGGGTCAACTTGAATGAGTTCTTGGCTGTAATACCCAAAAACAATTGTTTCACCAACCACAACTTTACCTTTGTCCAAAGGTTCTTTCTCTTGAATCAAATTCAGGAAAGTAGTTTTTCCAGCTCCGTTTTGTCCAACAATTCCAACGCGTTCTTTTCGCTTAAAGTGGTACGAAAAATCATTCAAAATTTTAGTTTCACCATACGCTTTTCTCATATGGTGTAGCTCGAGAATTTTAGTTCCCAAACGCTCCATTTTGATAGGGATTTCAATTTCATCCTTATCGATGCGTTGGTGGGCCGTTTTCTTTATATCGTCAAAGGCATCCACACGGGATTTAGATTTTGTGCTTCTCGCCTTGGGTTGTCTTCTAATCCAATCCAGTTCTTTCCGAAAGGTGTTTCTTGCTTTATCAATTGTGGATTGCATCTGTTCTTCACGCTCTGCTTTTTTCTCCAAATAATAGGAGAAATTCCCCTTGTATTGATACAGATTTTCTTCCGATAATTCAAAAATAGTATCGCAGACAACTTCTAGAAAATAGCGATCATGCGTTACCATTAAAAGCGTTGATTTTGAAGTGGAGAGGTAAGACTCTAACCATTCAATCATATCTAGATCCAAGTGATTGGTGGGCTCATCTAAAATCATGAAATCAGCCTCGGAAAGTAAGGTTTTAGCCAATGCTACACGCTTTTTTTGTCCGCCAGATAGGCTTGAAATTAGTCGTCTAGAATCCGTTAATTTCAAAACTGACAAAATTTGATTTACACGAACTTCATAATCCCACGCATTCAATTCAGTTAATTCTTCGTAACATTCATTCAGCTTATCTTGATCGTTGTCAATTAGGGCTTCGTTGTACTTTTTTAATGCTTTTAGTTCAGGTAAATCGTGGTCAAAAATGGATTCAAGTATCGTTTGAGTTTCATCCATGTTTTCGGTTTGTTCCATGAATTCTACCCGGATATCGTTACGGAAAACCACACGACCAGAGTCTATTTGCTCTAAGTCCATAAGGCAACGCAACAAAGTAGTTTTCCCGCTTCCATTTTTAGCCACAATAGCTACTTTTTGCCCTTGGTCAATACCAAACGTTAAATCTGCAAACAATAAACGATCAGCAAAGGATTTGGTCAGGTTTTCAACGGAAAGATAGTTCATGTAATAAATTGGATTAATCCTAATTGGATGCGAAGTTAGTTGTTTCTTTTGAAGTAGGAGGAAACTGTGAGACTATCTTAAGCGATTCAAAGAATCCAATAGTTTTTTATCACGTTTAACAGAAATTTGACCTAAAAATGCAAAGGGAAATCCGAGAACTAGAAAAATAAATCCTAATCCCAGTTCACGGGTTGTTTCTATACTCTTAGACGGCGAATAACCAATTGTAGCGAAAACGATGAATGCGACTAAAATGAGTAAATAAAGAAAAAAGATGGAACGTGCTAATTGAAACTGACGATTTAAATTTTTGTAAGACATGATCACCACGAATTCTAGTAAAATCAAACCAATTACAGAGATGTACAAGGGAATTGATTTTGTCTCAACCGCTGCTAGTTTTGAGTCTGTGAAATGTCGTGTTATTCCATTAATATTAAACGCATAATAACTATCTTTTGAAACAAAGCGAAGTAAATCCATTCCGGAAAGTAAAAAGCCCAAGAAAATCATTGAAATGATGTAATATACGGTCTGAATGCGTTGAATCATATTATCTTTTTTACAAATGTACTGACTTATTTCGAAGGTAGAAATCCAAAATCACCATTGCTGCCATAGATTCAACAATGGGAACTGCCCTAGGAACCACACAAGCATCGTGACGACCTTTTCCTGCAAGCTCTATTTCGTTCCCTTGTTGGTCAATGGATGTTTGTTTTTGCATGAGCGTTGCAACCGGTTTGAAAGCTACGCGAAATGAAACAGGCATTCCGTTCGATATACCTCCTTGAATTCCACCAGAATGATTGGTTTTTGTTGAACCATCTGCATTGAAAATATCATTGTGTTCAGAGCCAAACATAGAAACTGTATCAAATCCACTTCCAATTTCAAATCCTTTCACCGCATTTATTGATAACATTGCTTTTCCAAGTTCTGCATGTAATTTATCAAACACAGGTTCCCCCAATCCTGAAGGAACTCCTTCAATTATACACCGAATAGCTCCACCAATTGTATCGCCTTTTTTACGTGTAGAAAAAATAAGTTCTTCCATTTCAGCGGCGATTTTTGCATCCGGACAACGAACTGCATTCGATTCAATTTTATCTAATTCAAAGAATTGTTCCGATTCAAATTTTACTGTTCCAACTTGATCAACGTAGGTCGAAAAACGAATATCTAACGAAGCTAAAAATTGTTTTGCGATTGCTCCTGCAACAACACGACAAGCCGTTTCGCGAGCACTACTGCGTCCCCCCCCGCGATAATCGCGATGACCGAATTTTTGTTCATAGGTAAAGTCAGCATGTGATGGGCGATACGCTTCTTTCAAATGTTCGTAATCTGTGGAATGTTGATTTTCATTTGGAATAATAAATCCAATCGGAGAACCAGTTGTTTTCCCTTCAAAGATTCCGGATAAAAATTGAACTGTATCAGATTCCTTGCGTTGAGTTACTAGATTTGATTGTCCCGGTTTTCTGCGCTCCAATTCGCGTTGAATTAGTTCTAAATCTAACGCAAAATTGGCGGGAACTCCATCAATTACCCCTCCAATAGCTTCTCCATGAGATTCGCCAAAGGTGGTTAGAATAAAGATTTTTCCAAATGAATTTCCAGACATGTTGCAAAGGTAAGGATTGTTGGGGCAAAAGTAAAAAGGATTGGGATATTAATTAAAACATGTTTCATTATTCTGAATGTCATCCAACTTCGTTAATATTTTAGGAAGAAATTCATCAATTCTAGAAAAAGCGAACCATTTCTTTCCTAAATCTTTTAAGGATGCACCAATGTGGTATAAGGTCATATGATATATAATCAGAAATCGGGTCATTTTCGTTTTTGAGAAGTTTGTCTTTTTCTCCAATACTCACACGATGCCAAGTGCTTCAAATTCTGAGGTGATAGCTGAAAAGTAAGGAGTCAACGAAAAAATGGGATTTGTTTCAAGTAGTGAAAAATCTAAATCTACCGGAAATAATTTAACCATTTAAAGTTTATTGAATCATTAATCGTCAGAAGGATTTTTTTAATTTAATTTTCTTGCTTGCAAGGTTGCAAAGATTTTCCTCCTCGATAAATACGTGGCAATTTTACATCATTAACGATTAAAAATTTATGCCATGAACAAAAAAACAATTTATCAGATGATTGTAGATCAAAGTGGATCTATGACAGGTTCGGAATCTCAAGTAATTGAGGGTTTTAACGGACAATTAAAATCTATTCAAACTATTCAAAAAGAATTCCCCAATCAGGAATTGGTTATGGGCCTGCGTTTTTTTAACTCACAAGTTGACCGAAATGCAATTCCCTTCAATAATGTCAACACTATTGCTGCTTTGAATCGAGAGCTTTATCGACCTGATGGTGGTACGGCATTACTTGATGCAATAGGAAAGTCAATTTATGACATCAAAACACAATTTGGTCATGAGATAGAAGAAAATCAAGCTTCTGTAGTTTTAATTATTATTACAGACGGGTATGAAAATGCTTCACAGTTTTATACCTATGGAGACATTCAACGAATGGTCAAAGAACATGAAGCAACTGAAAAATGGAATTTCACATTTATGGGTGCAGATCTCGATGCTATGTCCGTTTCACAAAACATGGGATTCAATAAGGATAGTTATCTTTCCTTTAGTAAAGAAAAATATGCTGAGGTAAATAATTCCTATTTTGATGCTGCGGCACGTGATTATGCGGAGAAAAAGAGTAGTGGAACTTCTAGTAAAGGATTTTTTTCTATCTTTAATAAAAAAGATTTACGTTAATGAGAGTTCATCTTCTTCGATCAAAGGAATATTCAGCGCATTCGTTCCAATCAGTTTTGCATTTATTGAATCAATTCAGAGGGCCAGTAGAATTTCTGGCCTCTGAATCATTATCAGAAATTAATAATGCCATAGAGGTCGAAATTGCCGATAAGGAAACTTTTGAGAAAAAAGATATTCCACCTCCTCATTTTTTTGAGGCTAATTATAGTCGTGAAATGCCTAAATTATCCATACAATTCCCACATAAAACGCAACAAGCATCATGGGGTAATTTGTTTGAGAAATGTGCTGAGTATCGAATTATAAATGGAATTCCTCAAAACGAACTTGTTATTTTATTAACTGATATCGGAAATGAATTTAATTGGTTTGGAAGTATTGATTCTGATATGAGAAGCGTATTTATTCATACTTCGGATTGGCAGTATTATTTTCATGGATTACACGAGCGCTTCCCAATAGCCTATGAAATTGTTAGTTGGATATTTCGAATCATTATGTTTGATAATCGATTGGAGATAAAAACCTCCCTGCATAATGAGTCGAGGGGTTGTTTGATGGACTTTTGTGAGGATAAAAAGCAAATAGTTTTTAAAATGCGGACGGCTGATTTCTGTTCTGATTGTTTTCAAATTTTAGAAAAAACATCTGTAGATCAACGCATTATTCATCAATTATTAGATGGCCTTGAAGGAATTCGAAAGAACTTTTTGAGTGTTGAGCGATCTAATTATTTAAATAGTCCAAGAAAAATAAAAATTAAAGGATTTACACATACGATTATAATCCCGGATTTTGGAGATATAGAAATTCCATTGAATCCCAAGCAAAAGGCCCTATATCTCTTTTTTCTTAAACATTCAGAAGGGGTGCGCATTGTTGATTTGATTGATCATCGTAAGGAGATTTCAATCTACTATCATCGATTTTCAACCTTTGGCACCTTGGAGGAAATTGAAAAATCTTTAGACATCCTCTTAGATCCAACAAACAATAATATTAATGAAGTACTTTCTAAAATAAAAAGTACATTCGTTAAAGTTCTTGGCCAACGATTAGCAGAACATTATGTGATTTCAGGAAATAGAGGTGAAAAGTATAAAATTAAATTAAGTCCGGATTTAATTGACTTTGAATCGACTATTTAATGGGTTCAAGTATTATTTCTACCCTTCGATTTTCGCTTCTGTTTTGAGAGTTTGAATTTGGAACCTTTGGCGAATCTTCTCCTTTCCAATCGGTAGTATTGACTTCAATTCCTTGTTTTTTAAACCAATTTTCAACGGATTTAACACGATTTTCTGAAAGTTGTTTATTGTAAGTTTCGTCTCCAATATTATCCGTATGACCAATTAATAGAATCTTTACCTTTCCCACTTTCGCTTGATTTGCTACAAGAGATAGTACCTCTCTTGACTCTTCCGTCAAATTGGATTTATCAAATTCAAAAGTTAGGGAAAAAGATTTAGGTTTTTCAATAATAAAATAGGGGGTTGATTCTATATCATCATCCATAAAATCAACCTTATATTCTTTTTTAATATCTTCCTTTTTTACTTGAGTAATTATTTTCTCATTTGCTGTGTTTTCCTCTTGTGAAGGTTTGATACCCTGTTCTAATTGAGTTAAATCTGCGTAATAAATATCTAAATTTCTTATTAAAAATGCCGTGTTTCCATTTTTTGTAATGGCAAATCCCATGTCGTCCTGGTTGGTGTTAAATGGCTGACCAATATTTATTATGGGACCTATTTCACCATTTTCAAAAGTTGTCTTAAAAAGATCCATTCCTCCAAAACCACCATATCCATTTGATGCAAAATAGACTGTTTTATTGTCTGCTGCTATGAATGCCGATCGTTCATTTCCGCCAGTTGAAACTGGAAAAATCTTTGGATAAGACCAAACTCCATTTTCTTTAATGCTAAAATAAAGGTCCATATTTCCATTATAATCCGATCCGCAAGCTACAATAAATAAATTCCCATTTGGTGATATTGACATTCCGTCTGTTGCATATCCAAAATTGGCTTCACTTTCCGCTTTAAAAAATTGATTTATTCCTCCACCTAATCCCTTTTTGGATTTCCATTCACCCTCTTCCAATTCAACTTGATAATAAGGGCCACCATCTCTTCTCCAAGAAACTGACCAACTTTGAAAATACATGGTAGTTCCATCAGCAGAAAGTGATGGTTCGTCTTCATTTCTATCAGAATTTATTTCTTTAC
>Ga0049081_10000814_pt1 | contig 11849 bp, 8 predicted proteins | sample GreLakmeER78MSRF_FD_66717 | JGI IMG/M metagenome (GOLD analysis project Ga0049081, IMG submission 66717) | Freshwater lentic microbial communities from great Laurentian Lakes, MI, USA - Great Lakes metaG ER78MSRF | ecosystem: Environmental > Aquatic > Freshwater > Lake | place: Great Lakes...
ACGACTACCTGATCATTCCGCTGATTCAGTCTTTGTACCACTGGAACATGGAGTGGAGCGACAACGAAAAGGCCAAGGGCGATCTTAATGTGACCGCTCGAGGCAGTACTTCACTCATTCAGCGTGAAGTTCGCTCGCAACGCTTGCTGCAATTTATGTCTTTGATAAGTAATCCTATGGATGTTGCTATAACAAAACGTAAAGAGTTGCTAACAGAGATTGCAAAGAGTATGGACATCAATCCAGACGAAGTAATCAAGACTGACAAGGAGCTGCAAATTGAAGCGCAAGCACAACAGCAGCAGATGCTCGCCGCAAGCGGCGCAGGCGGTGATCCAACTGGCGGCGCAGCCCCAGTGGAAGGACTTGATGATCTTTCTAATGGAGCGGCTGGAGGCTTGCAGGGACAAGTTGGAGACCGTTCCGGACCACAGATTTGATCAAGGTAGAGCTGCAGAGTTGCGCTTCATCCTTGAACTAGAAGATACCGCACAAGCGGTTTTGAGCGCGAAGACGACCTCGTAAGAGACACCCGTCTTCTAAACGAAACGCGGACACTCCGTAGCGGACCCGCAAACATTGGTGAGATATGAAGGTAGACCCTGAGAAGCTTGAGCAAGAAGCCGACGAACTTTTGAAACAGATGATGGCAGAGCAGGACGGACCGGAGAATCAGCAGAATGCTGAAGAGACCGACACCCCGCCGCAGCCAGAGGAAGATGAAAACCCACCCGTAGAATCGACGGACACTGGGGAAGACGGCGAAGAGATTCCACAGGAAGAAGATCGCGGCGATCAAGATCCTGATGAAAGCGATGGTGACCTGCAGCAGCAGATCAAACTCGCTAACGAGCGTATCAAGAATGCTCAGGCTCGAATGACAAAGGCGACGCAAGAAGCGGCGGATTTGCGCAAAGAAGTAATCGCGCTACGTCAGCAGAATGCGGAGCTGAGATCTGAACTGGCAAATGCCCAGCACAGAGGAGACGGTGAAGATGATGATCTGAAAACCCTCGCTGAGGAATATCCAGACATTGCGGCACCGCTTCTGAAAAAGCTGGCAAAGCTAGAACAGACAGTCACACAGTATAGGGACCAAGTTAAAACGACTGAAAGTCAGAGCACTCTTAACGAGCACTTTGACACCATCCGCGAGTCGCACCCTGACATGGACGATATCGTCACGTCAGATGACTTTGTTGGATGGCTAGAGCGTCAGACGCCTGTATGGCAGCGTGTAGCCAATGACGGCAGCGCCCATGAGGTAGTCGAGCTTATCAATCGTTATAAGGAAGTCTTCGATACGCAGCCGCAACAGCCGGTCTCAAAGGTTGAGAAGGCGCGACGGGTTGCAGAACCCACGCTCCCCAAAGCCCGACGACCGGACCCAAGCTCGGGCAAGCGAATTTGGAGCCGCCAAGAGATCACCCGTATGCCACTCGATGAATTCGAGCGACGTTCGGCAGAGATCGATCAGGCGTATCTGGATGGACGAGTCCGTTAGTTCAATCCTGTTGTAATAAGGTCAATTTAACATGCCTGCTTTTCCTACCGCTGGTTCAAACTCCGCTGCGAACTTCATTCCTGAAATTTTCTCGAAGAAGCTTCAAGCGAAGTTTTATGCCTCGTCAGTACTCCCCTCGATCTCGAACACCGACTATGAAGGTGAAATCTCGGGTCAGGGTAACAAGGTAAACATCCGCACCGTTCCTAACGTCACTGTAGGCGACTACACTGGCTCAGTTTCGTATGCTGATGTCACCACCCAAGTTGTCGAACTGAACATCGACAAGGCGAAGTCGTATGCCTTCAAGGTAGACGACATCCTCAAGGTTCAGGCCGACATCGCATTCCAGAATGAAGCATCGAAGGATGCTGCTGAGCAGATGCGTATTGCTGTTGAGACCGACGTTCTCGGCAACATCCCTACCGCTGCAACGACCATTTTGGACAAGGCATCGGTTTCAGAAACAACCCTTCTGAACCACATCCTCGAAGCTGGCCGCAAGCTGGACGAATTGAACATCCCTGATTCGGATCGTTTCCTCGTTCTCTCGCCTCTCTACATCGAGATGTTGAAGAAGTCGGAACTGCGTCAAGCTTACTTGACCGGTGACGCTGCTTCGCCACTCCGCAACGGTAAGGTTGGTCAGGTTGACCGCTTCACCATCTATCAGTCGAACTTGCTTTCGATTGGTTCGGGCGGCGACGCTGGCAAGACGTTCTGCCTTGCTGGTCACCCTAAAGCTACCTGCTTCGCTTCGCAGTTCGTGAAGACTGAAACAGTTCGCTTGACCGACACGTTCGGCGACGGCATTCGCGGTCTGAAGGTTTACGGTTACAAGGTCGTTGTTCCTAACGCCCTCGTCACCATGAAGCTCAAGACGACTGCCTAATAGGATTGGGGCGGGGGAAACCTCGCCCCTCTCTTCATAGGTGAGGGCGGAGCAGATACCGCCCTCTACTCTGCAGAGAACGAGGTACACCGTGGAAAAAGCTATTGAAGACATGAGCAAAGACGAGCTCGACATCTACGCACGAGACAAGTTTGCCGTAGAGCTCGACAAGCGTCGCCGTATTGAGGATCTTGTTGAGCACGTTAAAACGCTCGTAAATAACAAGGGCAAGGTTGTTGAAGCTAAAGTCAAAGCTGAGCGCAAACCAAAAATCGTGCGCCATTTGAAAACGGGTGTGGAATGGTTCTGGAGTCCTCTATATAAGGGCAATCCAGATCTTGAAGTTATTGAGTGGGAATAAACTAAATGGCGACGACCAAAGCTGTTGATCTAATCAATCGGGTTAGCATCACACTCCAAGATCCAACGTATGTTCGTTGGACTCAGAGTGAGTTGCTGAACTACCTTAATGATGCACAGCGGCAGGTCGTGCTGTTTCGCCCAGACGCGAAGTCGGTTAACGCTTCGTTTACATGTGCTAACTCTGCTAAGCAGACACTGCCTGCAGACGGACTTCGCCTCATAAGTGTGCTTCGAAACACTGCTGGTCGAGCAATCACTAAGGTTGACCGCAGCATTCTCGATGTCCAGCTTCCAACTTGGTACGAAACTGCAGTAGGTAGTGACGGCGTAAAGCACTACGTCTACGACGCGCTAGACCCGAAGAACTTCTACGTCTTCCCCAAGCCTGCTGCGGCTCACCCTATCGATATCATCTACGCGATGGCACCGGTTGATATCGTTGTTTCGAACTACACGACTGACACGCAAGTGATCGGCATCGACGACATTTACGCAAACGCGCTGATGGATTACATGATGTACCGCGCTTACCAGAAGGACAGCGAGTTCGCTAACCTCAACCGTGCCGCTGTGTACTATCAGGCGTTCACGACGTCTCTTGGTATCAAGTCGCAGGCAGATGGCGGCTTACTTGAAAGCATGGAAGCGCAGAAACCACGGCGTACCGCTCAGTGAAGTACAGCGACCTCTTCGTCTACGTCCTGAGCGAGGCTCCGTCCTGCCCTGAGTTCACCGCTGAGAGGGCTATCAGAGACACCTGCATAGACTTCTGCGCACGCACAGATCTATATCGTGCAGAGCCTCAGACGCTAACTGTGACAAGGGGTCTGACGGACTACGAGCTCGACGCGCCAACTGGCACTGAGCCCAATCATGTGAAGTCGATCCTGCGTGACGGTCGACCGCTGGAGGCTGTTCCTTATGAAGACGCCTTCATGAAGATCGAGCTGTCTGATTTCGGTCCAGCAACGTACTTTTCGCAATACGACAACCGTAACGTCTTAATTGGTCCAAGGCCAGAAGGACGGGAGAGCCTCAAGGTTTTGTACACGCTGAAGCCCACACAGTCCTCAACGACGATTCCGGACACCATTGGTCTCGAGCATCGTGAAACGCTGGTGGCTGGAGCTCTGTTCCGCCTGCAGATGATGTCTGGACAGCCTTGGATGGATGGCGGCGCTGCTGGCGCTAACAGACAGCTTTACGAGCGCGGCGTTGCTGCAGCTATGCGTCAGGCCAAGTACGGCCACAGTGGCGCTGCACTTACGGTTAAAGCAAGAGAGTTCATCTAATGGCGTATTCAGAGACCATATACCTCGTTCAGGGCGACACACTGCCACAGCTCAAGGTAACTGTGCGTGATCGCAATGAGGCGGCTGCTGGCAAAGTGCTGGACCCAGAGGATCAGTCCACTTGGGCGCTGGTTAACCTTACCGGCAGCACTGTTCGCTTGCGCATACGTGAGGTGGGCGGCACCTCAGTCAAGTCAACACTCATCGGCAACAACACAAACCCACTGATTGGTGAGGTAGTGTTTTTGTTCGATGCATCTACGCTCGATACGGCTGGCGTATTTGAAGGCGAGATCGAATACACCTCCGGCACTGGCGGCATACAGACTGTATACGAGCTGATTAAACTTCAGGTTCGCGAACAGTTTTCTTAAGGAGTAACCAATGGCAGATGCCGGTGAAACTGAAAGTGTTGATGCTGTCCGGATGGCGGCGAAGCTCAAGTACGCAGAGCTGTCAGCCGCTACTGAGCAAGCTGAGCTCAAAGCAGAGACCCGCTACAAACTACTAGCGTCTGCAAGTAAGTACGTGACCCTAGCGACGCAAAACGCATACGTGCGTCTTGCTTCACGCCTGTCATACATCAACATAAAAGCCATTGCTCAGCTTGGTGATTGGCTTGTCTTTCGCGTCTTTACTGATGCAACGCAGGCTCTTGATCAAGTACTGCGCTTATTTGGCAAGAGTTTGTCGGATGGTGCGTCAGCTAGTGACGCCGCACTGAAATCATTCAGCACGACGCGAAGCGATCAGGCTACGGCTAGCGATGCCATGTCTCGCCAAGCAGGTAAGGTACTGGTTGACGCTGTAGCTGGCGCAGATGCTGCAAGAAAGACTTCCAGCAAGATCCGGACCGAAGTCCTGTCTGCATCCGATATCTCAATCAAATCGCTTGGGAAAGCGAGTAGTGAGCCGGTTTCCGCAACGGACGTCCTGCTGAAGACGATGGCGTTCTCGCGGACATTATCCGAATCTCCGCGTGCCATAGACCTTGCCGCGAAGACATTTGGTAGGGGTCTAAGTGATCTTGCCGCCACGACGGACTTCACAAGCACATCGTTCCAGAAGGAGCGGGTCGACCAAGCGTCTGCTACTGACACCAGTGTACGAACGGCAGGAAAAAATCTTAACGACGTTGTTCCAACAGCCGACTCAAAAGTAATTGACTTAGAAAAGTCTTTAATCGACGCCGGTCTTGCAGCCGATCTCGCGGAAAAGCTTTTCTCAAAGTCGGCTTTAGATGCTGTGGAGGCGAGCGATGTTCGCACGCGCTTCTTTGGCAAAGTTATATCGGATCTGGCTTACGCTACAGACGACGTTAACGGCGCTTCTGCTGATGATGATCAGACAATACAGTTCTTTAAATCGCTTGCTGAAACAGCTTTTTCCGCCGACATCATCTCGATTGTATCGAGCTACTCTAGGGTGTATAGCGATTCAGCTTATGCATCGGATGTACCGGAAAAATTATTCGGTAAATCTCGTGCAGATCAGGCGGTGACATCGGACTCTGGCTTTGTTAAAAGCCAAGGGTACTGCGATATCGATTACTTCATGGAGGATTACGTGGGCGCTACAAGAACATTCTGAGGTTAAAAATGAACACGAACGAAATGATCAAGGCCACTGGCCGACTGAATATCCAAGTCATCGGTCCTGATGGCATGATCAAAGATGAGCAGACCGTAGACAACTTGGTTGTCAGCGTTGGTCTGAACTTCATCGCAAGCCGCATCCGCGATGCCAGTGCTACTGTAATGTCGCACATGGCTGTTGGATCTGGCACTGCTCCAGCAGCAAGCGGTAACACTGCGCTTGGTACTGAGCTTGGTCGTGTTGCCTTGACCTCAACCACAGCAACCAACAATGCCGTCGCATTTGTCGCCACGTTTGGCGCTGGTGTTGGCACTGGCGCTGTTACAGAAGCTGGTCTCTTCAATGCATCAACGGCTGGCACCATGCTTTGCCGTACCGTCTTCGGCGTTGTAAACAAAGAAGCGGCAGACACAATGTCGATCACTTGGACTGTGACCATCGGCGCTGCGTAATTTTTTTGAGGCGAGTTAAAGATGGCAACTATTGTTACGCGGTCCGGAAAAGGCTCGCCTCTTACCAACAATGAAGTTGATGCAAACTTCACGAATCTGAATACGGAGCTGGGGACGAAGGCTAATACCTCGTCGCTGGCTACCGTAGCAACCACTGGCGCGTATGCCGATCTTACCGGTAAGCCGACCATAGCATCGGCTGATGGCTCTGTTGTCGTAACTGGAACGACAAACATCGACCTATCTGTTGCCGTCGCTGGATCAACATCCAATGTTGTTTTGCCTATCCGCAATACCACTGGCGCAACGCTTGCAAAAGGCACTGCCGTCTATATCAGCGGTGCGACTGGTCAGATCTCCACTGTCAGCAAAGCAATTGCTACCGGCGATGCAACATCAGCGCAGACACTAGGCTTGGTCACGGCCAACATTGCCAACAATTCCAGTGGCAACGTAACGCTGATTGGCACAATCACTAACATTGACACTTCTGCATACACAGATGGTCAGCAACTTTATCTAAGCCCCACAACTGCTGGAACACTGACAGCAACAAAGCCTTATGCCCCGCAACATCTAGTCTATGTCGCTGTTGTGGAACATGCTCACCCGTCACAGGGCAAGCTGTTTGTCAAAGTGCAAAACGGCTATGAGATGGATGAGCTGCACGATGTATCGGCGCAAAATCCAGCCAACAACGATGGCCTGTTTTACAACACATCGACAAGCCTGTGGGAAAAGAAGTCGATTGCGACAGCCCTTGGCTACACGCCTTATAACGCCACTAACCCAAGCGGCTACATCACGTCGTCTGCGCTGTCGCCTTACGCGCTGCTGAGTGGCGCTGCGTTTACAGGCAATGTGACTACGACAGGCACTGTTGTTGGAACCAATGTAACCGTCAATACAGGCGGCGTTGGGTTCATGGGAATGTATCAAGGTGGTGCGTCTTATACGGGATACCTTGGCTTCTTCAACGCTGCTGGCACACGCCAAGCTTATGTTGGCTTTGCGCCTTCTGGCGGCGGTTTGTTTGCCTTTGCCGCTGAAGGATCTACAGGATTCGAATTCAACAAAGTAGTCTACGCCAACGGAGGCGTTACAGCCGCTGTCGATGTTCGCGCTCCCATTTTCTACGATAGCAATAATACCGCTTACTACGTTGACCCAAATGGAACATCTAACATTGGCGGACTTACTGTAGCTAACACGATTACCGGCAGCGTTAGTGGCAACGCAGCTACTGCGACAAACATTTCTAACACTGGAACGGTAACGCTTGCCTCTGCCACAGAGAGCAACTCGATATACGCAACAGCTCCCTCGTATACCGCCGACCAACCAACTAAGCTGCTGAACTTTGATTGGTACAGCAACGTATTTTCAATTGGAAACATTCGCGGCGGGTCAACTAATTCCAACGGCTTTGGCGTTTACTACACTGCGTCTGGCGGCTCACGGTCTGAAATTGCAAGGTTCTTGACCAACGGAAACTTGGGGCTTGGAAACGTCAGCCCACAATCTCGTTTCACCATAGGTTCGGCACAGGGTAATAGCCTAGAATTTACATATTCCAGTGATAATGCTTACAGGAATATTATTGCAAATTACTGGAATTCTGGCGCTGATACCAGAATGGATTTCAATATAGGGCGAACTGGAAATGTTGCGCCCGTTACTGTGATGTCGGTTGGCTATAACAGCAACGTTGGAGTTGGAACGACTGAGCCAGCAGGCAGAATACACAGCGTAAGCACATCCGCCTTTACGGCACCTAACCTCTTATGCACTGACACAGTAAGCAACTTCCGTATTGTCTTTAACACTGGTGCTTATGCTGGAGTTCCCGCCAACAAGCCTTGGCTGCACTCATACGACGATATCTACATAGGCTCAGATGCGAACGTAACTACACGTTTTATGAGCGGCGGAGCCACGAATTTAGCAGTAGCCAGTACCGGCATCGTCACAGCGGCAACTGCGTTTAACGCGCCGATCTTTACCGACAGCTTAAATTCGGCGTATTACGTTGACCCCGCCAGCACGTCGCAAGTTAACAGTCTCAGCGCAACTGGCTATCTTGAAACTTTTTCCGAACTTTACACAAGAGGAAACATTCTCAACGTCAACGCCGCACTGAACGGTTGGAATACGATTGTTGACCGCAACGGCGGCAACCCGATTGTTTACGGATACAACTCTGTCCGCGCACCGATCTTCTACGACAGCAACGACACTGGTTATTACGTAGACCCAAACAGCACATCACGACTTTCCGTTGCTAACGTAAATTTTCTGACGCTGCTCAATGATGAAGGCCTAAACGTCAAAGGCATTCGTGGACAGTTTGCCGCTGGATCAGACGGCCAAGGCATATCTCTATTTTCAAACGTGGATATTGGCTACCCATCTGGATGGGGGGCTGGTTTAGGAAACACACCGTCGCGTGGCCTATCGGTTTATGGTGGTCTTCGCGTTGCCTATAGCGGCGGTGGGTTCATTACATCCGATACTTCTGTTCGTTCACCTATCTTTTACGATAGCGACAACACGGGCTATTACGTCGATCCAGCTAGCACGTCGAACCTTAACGGGTTGAACCTCAACGGGTTGAGCGTTGGCGGTCGGGATATGCGGCGCTACGGAACAAACCGTTATGTTGAGTTCACGGTCAATGGAGATGCCAACACTTACTATCCGGTACTGCTCCAAACGCCTTTCTATCTCTTTGAGTTCGCTAAGTGGTCTATTACTCGCCACTACGCAGACACGGCTCCTTGGGATCCAATTGGCACAGGCGTTCACCGTGGTGGCTTGACGCTGACTTGGTGTTGGTCTGGCGACGGCGCTTGGGGTGGAAACGATAAATCCTTCCGCGTTGAGCAGTTCAGCGAGAGCTACACAACAATGGTCGGGGGCATGCAACTTTCGGTCAATGGAATGATCGTTTGGCTGCGTGGTGGCGGTGCTGTTTACAAGTTCCACGGTACTGGTGGCATGGACAACACTGTGGCTGTCACTCTTGGAACATACACCGCATCAAATGCTGCGACGTTCCCTGCGCGTTCATGGGTACAGTCTAATATTGATAGCGAGATTATGGCTCGCTTCCCAATTCGCAACAGCGGATCTGGTGGTGAACTGTGGGATGGAGGCACTCGCGTCCTGTCAGAAGACCGCTGGATTAACAGTAAGTATTTTGGCACCAACGGACATATTCATGGGTCTGTCTTCTACGACAGCGGGAACACGGCGTTCTACGCTAACATGGACGGTACGTCTGAGTTCAACACAATCCAGACGCGTGGTGGTAGTGGCTTCCGTTCATTTGCCACTCCCGCTGCAAGCATCAACAGCCAGATTTACTTTGCGGATGCGGGTAACACCCGTGCATGGAATTGGCAGCTTGACGAGAACAACAACGCCGCACTTTGGAACTATAACGGCTCAGGGTGGGCCAAACGCATGGGCGTCACTAGTCCAGACAGCGAACTGTACTTGCGGAATTCGTCTGGCAGCGACGTGTCACTGGCGTACCCAGCCACGTTTGGATATTCGTCTAGCTACAAGACGATGGTCTTGGGCAACCAAGCCTACACCACGGTCTGCATCGGCGTTTCTCCTGCGTCCAACCCAAGTGGTAGCTTTAACGGCGCGGGTTCCGGCGTCGAGGTCATGTTCAAGAATGGCGTGTATTTCATCTCGCCTAACAGCGCCAATAACTCATATAACAACTACCTGCGCCTCATTGACGGGTATGTGCAGTTCACCAATAGCGCCCGTGCGCCAATCTTCTACGACAGCGACAACACTGGTTATTACACTGACCCCGCAAGCACATCAGTTTTGAATAACCTTTCTGTCGGAGGCAGCACAGTCTTTCGCAGCGATTGGACAACGCGCTTTCAATCAGGCAGTGATTTTACCAGTGGAACTTTGGTAACAACCGACATTCCAGCAACGGGCTTTGCTGGTGAAAGTTTTATCATTGAGATTACTGGCAAAAGTTACAGCGCCACTAACCTACCATTTAAGGTTGTGGCGCAGGGTTACCTCTATAACGACACCATCATCAACTACACGGGCATTTCATATGGTGGCGATTTTGCGACCTACATAAAGGTATTTGAAGAAGGCGGCGTTCTTAAATTCTGGTGGCCGCGCATCAGCTATTGGAACTCATTTAACGTCAATGTCATGGCAATGGATGGCCCAACTAACAACACGATCACTCGCAACCGCGTGACCGCTATCACGAACTCAGGTGAACCTACGGGGACCAAGAAGCAACAGATTAACCTTACAAGGACATTGAAGACGGGCGAAGCCGCAGGGTCAATCAGTGGGTTTAACAATCCCACCACAGCACCTACCGGAAACACGATTGTTTATCGTGACGGAATTGGCGACATTGCTGCCCGTGAAATCATCCTTAGTTCTGGTCTTTCGACCGCTACGCCGAATGTTCTGGTTTCGATGTTTCCAAGCACAAACCAAATGGTCCGCACAACTCCAGCGGCTGTAGCTGCTTCGATACAAGGTGCGGCAACTGGTAGCTGGCCTATCAGCGTGACAGGCAGCGCCGCTTCCGCAACCACAGCGTCTAACGCAAACCGAGTTAACTCACCTGACGGTGACAGAGATGCAGCCACGAAGACAACGACAGGCAGCCCACAGTCAGTGCGGTTTGATTTCTGTGGGGCTAGTTCTGCGGGGACCGCTGGAAACTACGCCGGTGTTATGACCTACTGCCCTTGGACAGGGGACACAGCCAGCACTGGCGATGCTTCCTACCAGTTGGCCTTTGGCGGCACCGCTGTTAACGGTGGTGGGGTTCCAATGTTGAATATCCGCAAGGGTATAGATAACACTTGGAACTCTTGGTATACTCTTTTGCACACTGGCAACTACACCAGCTACGCAATGCCGTCCGGCTCATCAGCAACTAACAGCGTCGATGTCCGTGCGCCTGTCTTCTACGACAGCAACAACACTGGTTACTACGTTGACCCCAACGAGGTATCGAAAACATGGCGGATGGGGGCTAATTACTTCCAAAGCAATGATGACGTTAGCGCCGACACGCCATTTGGTCTTTATTTTGCCAATGGCCTTTCGTCAGCATACGCCATCTTCCGCGAAGGCGGTGCATGGTCACATCCATACCCCGACCTTCGCATAGCGTTCCACACTGGCATCAAGATGGGTGCTGCCGCTGGCTACGGCGGAATGAAATTTTACACTGACTACGATATGTCATCGCAGGTCATGTCGATAAACAACGGTGCTGACCCGCTTGGCGCAGGGAACGTGTATGTAAATAGCAACCTACAGGCTGGTAGCAGCCTTCGCGCTCAACTTTTTTATGACAGCAACAACACTGCGTATTACGTTGACCCAAATTCAAACTCCGTTCTTTACAAGTTTGAGAACATCAACCAGCGCGTTGCTTATGACCGTGCATGGGATAATTACCCATCAATTACGGTTTACAATACAACTGACCAAGGCCCACAGAATGATTTTCGCATACATGGAATTGGCGGAGCTAACGGCGGCGACTTCGCTGTGCGCTTACTTGTTGATGGCGATATTACATCTTTAGCTAACATTAACGCTGGCGGCGCGTTCTATGGACAAGGCTTCTACGACAGCAACAACACTGGTTATTATGGCGACTTTTCCAGCACAGGCACATCACTCAACGTAGCTGGCTCAATCGTCGCCGCTGGCAACGTCACGGCTTATTC